>Ga0182090_1506406_pt1 | contig 20057 bp, 10 predicted proteins | sample 041ome_24_FD_127767 | JGI IMG/M metagenome (GOLD analysis project Ga0182090, IMG submission 127767) | Metatranscriptome of coastal salt marsh microbial communities from the Groves Creek Marsh, Georgia, USA - 041408BS metaT (Metagenome... | ecosystem: Environmental > Aquatic > Marine > Intertidal... | reverse complement strand
CGGAGTTGTGGGACCCGATATCCGGGAACGTGATGGCGAACCCGGGAGATCAGTTGAAACAGTGGGAAATATCGAGGCAATTCGCGCAGAAACTGTTAGAGGAACGACCGGAGGGAATGGAACTGACGGTGGTGTTCCCGGACGCGGGGTGCGCGGCGTTGTTGAAAAACCGATGGGGCGACGAGTTGAAGTTTAAAATAGCCTCGGCGAACGATCGGATGTTAGTGCCGGATGATTACGAAGGCGTTCTGTTGTTCGCGGCGGCGGATCCGATATCGTTGGACGTGGTGGTGAAATCGACGAAGAAAGCGAACGAGTTGCAAAATCCGGTGATTTTGTTGAACCCTCGATTAGCGAGTGGGGATGCGGGGATTGGGTTGACCGTGAGACGATGGAGAGATCAGTTTTTAGGAGTCATGTGCGTGGCGTATTCGTTGAGGCCTTTACCGTGGTGCAACGGGACGGTTTTTAAGAAATTTCCCGGGCCGTGGAAATTGTACATCGAGAAAGAAAACGTTCCGGGAAGGTTTGAGTTAGTGCACGAATCGAATTCCAGACCGGCTGGGGATGAGTTGGACGATTTAGTTTCCGAGGTGTATCGAGGCCGCGACGTCGGAGAGGACGGGGAGATGAGAGAGAAGAGCGCGGTGGAGAAGCTGGCTGGTTTCGCCGCCTCCATGGCGCGCTTCGCGAAAAGTTTATCGAACTAATAATATTATTATCGTACGTGTGCGTTGTTGCTAATAATACATTTTAGAATTTAGGATATTCCGAACTTCTTCAGGCGCGCTTTAATGGCATCTAAGCGTTTCTCGAGTCGTATCTGTTCCTCGTCTATTTCATCATCATCATCATCATCATCTTCTTCTTCTTTGCTATCGTATTCTACGCTGGAGGTGGTGGTGGTATTTGCGTCGTCGCTAAAGTCCTCGTCGCTTTCGTCCGTGATATTCGCGGCGGATATGAGCACGCGTCCATTTTTTGACTTTGCAATCGTCGGCTCGCTCTTCGCGCTCCTACCTTTCCTTCTTTTTCCTCTTCCTCGTTCCTCTTTACGCGTTCCTACCGATACGAACGGATCCTCTCGGAAGAAGGACGTCTGCGCGCTCTTGTTGGTGACCATATCAACCACCTTATTCGCGTCGTCGTTCGAGCGATGACGATGATGGCTAAACATCATCGCGCCATTATCGTCGTTAAAACTACCGCCGCGACGATACTGATTCGTACTCGTATCGTAAAAAGAAGAAGTCGTCCGAGCGCCGCCACCACCACCTACATTCGTCGTCGTCGTCGTATTCATCAACTCGTTCTCGCGTCGTCGTCGTCGCCAAACCTCTAAAATATCCACGTCTGTGTCTTCCTCTTCCTCCTTTTCGGCAAAACCGGCGGCGGCGTCGACAAACGACAGCGAACGCTTTCGTTGCTTTTCCTCCTCCTTTTCCTCCTCTTCCTCCCAGTTTTGGTGGTTGAGCGGATGATTTTGCCGGTCGGTGTGCGGCTGATGGGACAGACGATGATGACTTCTTCTGCAGTCGTCCTCGTTCTCTGTCTCTTCATCCTCTCGCCACCAAAACGATCGGTCGATCATCGCTTTCACGTTCTCTTTCTCGTTCTTCTTCTTCTTCGTCGCGTTCGTTCCGTCGGTTCCTTTTTGCGTCACGAAAGTCTTCGTTGTTTTTGAAAATGCATCTTCTTCCTGCTCGATGATGGTAAAGGCATCGCGTTCGTCGTCGCCCGAATCGTCTCGCTCTCGAAACTTCGCGATTAAAGCGCCGATGAAAGACTCATTATTCTCTTCTCCCTCTTCTTTGAGTTCTTCTTTGAGTTCTTCTTTCATCCTCGTTTATGTCGGAGTCTTTTGGAGCAGTTGTTTTCTCGCACATTCGTTCTCTGGGGAAAAGGAAACTCCACACAAGAAAACAGAGATATAAAAAGATACATCACTTCTAATCCGGTGGTTACATGTTTTCATCATCAACTCTGACTGTTGCGGCTTTTCAGGCGCCGAGAACGCTCGGCGAGCTGAACGAGAACAAACTTCGTCGTTCTCGTTCTCGTCGCTTTCGTCGCGCGGGGGGTCATCAAAATGAGAAGAGCAACACCTTTACGAATACCAAAAGCGCTTCGAGCGATGAAAAACGATATCTAACGACGAAGAAAGATGATGATTCCACGACGCGGGAGAACGAATCCACCACGGCTCTGAATCGAGCGATATCTATCGCGAGCCAATCGATGTGCTGCATCGCGAGCACGACCGGTGGGTTTAGCAACTTTGAGCTCGTCGCGCGTTGGTTCGATCTTGATACTACTACTACTACTACTACGAACAACAACAACAACAACAACGAAGAAGACAAAGATATGAACAACAAGATGGGAAAATTAAACGAACGATTGATGTGGAAAGAAGAGGACACGTACGAGGCGCAGATGCGCCTGGCGACGGCGTCGTTTTTAGCCGCGACGACGGTGGCTGTGGGGCAGCCGGCTTTGGCGTTGGATTTTGTCCTCGTCGATCCTTCCGGTGCGTTTCGTTTCGGTTCGTTAATCGTTTTTCGTTTTAAAATATCTTATCCAGTAACGTTTAGATTTTTTTCGCTCGCCTTCGCGTAAATCTACTACATTCAAATGAACACTCACCAAAGATCTCTGATACTCACGATGATGGACTACATACATGCAGTCAAAGAATACATGGACCAACGCGACGAGGCCATGTCTTTCAAGTGCAAAGGCGGCATGATGGACTGCGACGGTGACCGACGAGAATTCGCGCGAGCGCAAGCGCAAAGTTTGTCGGAGCGTTTGGAAAGAGGCGAAAAAAGGACGGACTGTACGGTGGAAGAGGCGTGCACGGACAACATTTTAGGCGCCGCGTTAGCTGGAACGAGCGGATTTACCACCTCGGAGAAGTTTGAGAAGCTTGGTCGACCGGAGTTGGCGGACGCTCCAAACGCGAGTAGGCCGAATCTCGGCTTTTAAAAACATCAACAACTGCGCGCGTTCGTTCGTCGTGGATTTTTTTACGCTCGCTCTTTTACTTTTGTACATTATTACTCTATTAAACTATTACTATAATTTTACATATCTATCGGTGCAGCTGCTCTGTTACTACGAGTGTTACTACTCTAGCTATCTCTTCTTCTCTACTACGCGAGAACTTGTCTGACAATCCATTCCGCTTCTAACACGATCTCCTCTTCTCCTCTTCGTCCTCCTTCTTTGAACATCTCGCACTCGTACGTCGTCTCCAACATCTCCCTCCCTCGCTTCCACGAAACGCTCTTGACTTTCGTTCGACATCCTAAAACTGAGTTCACCTCTACCGGTTTCACGAATTTTACGTTTTTCATCCCGCAGTTGATTTCGTACTTGCACCACGTCGCGCTCTTTCTCGGCGCGGAGGATAAAAACGTCAACAAGGACACGGTGAAGAATCCGTGAGCGATTGGCAGTTTAACGCCTCCCAAGACAGACGGAGAAGACGACGACGATGCACTACCAAAATCATCATTATCATTACTTTTGTGTATCCACTGTTCATCGCGAGTGACTTTACCGAATTGTTCGATAGACTCTCGCGTGATCACGTATCGTTTCTTTCTGTTCTCGAACACCTTTCCCGGGGAGGATATCCATTCCTCCGCGGATTGGATTTCTTCTTCTTTGTCTTCTTCGTCTTTTCCTTTCATAGTTTTTGAGGACGACGCGAAATGAGACGCGAGAATACTCACTCGTGTTCGTCGTCCTCTGTCGTTTAGGGGAGGAGGAGGAGGAGATGAACGACGACTTTCGTCGTCGTTCATCATCGTCTTTCTTTCTTTTTGTAATGGAGAAATGTTTTTCCAATTCAGAGTCGTCATTGTACCGATGATTCTTTCGCGCTCGCCGTGCGTTTGTTCCTCCTCGACGGGAGGAAAAAAGCCTCAAAAACAACGAAGAGTTCGAAGACAAAGCCAAAGAGACCAGAGAGACCCGGCGGATTTCAACAACGACTACGACTTGCTCAGAGAACATTTGCAAAGAGAAAACGGAGGCCCGATCGCGAATTTCCTAAACTTCTTGAGCGAAAATTCGTTCGGAAACGCGTTGAATAAAAGTGATAACACGAACCCGTTTGCGTTTTGTTACAGCTGGTTTCTCGCGAATGTGATGCCCTTGAAAAGACAGAGACAAGGCTTGGCCGGTGAAGCGGTATCGAGAGCGACGATACGGGACGAAGCGGACCGACGACTGGACGAGTTTATTTTGAGATTAGAAAGAGACGAAAAGTTGAGAGAGGACGTGAAACGAGTGAAGACGTTTTGGCTGGAAACAGCGACGAATAGAAGTAGTTCTAGTAGTAGTTCGAGTAGTAGTAGTAGTAGTAGTAGTAACAACAACATGACGGAGAGATACGCGGAAAATCTCGCGTGTCGGACGTTGTCGCTGGCGGAGCGCATGGTGAGTTCGACGGAACAGAACACGTCTGAAAATCAAGACGAGGTTGCCGTTCGCATCAACGAGATTTCCAAAGCAATCACGTGTACGCCGAGAGAAGCCGTGGACGCGTGTCACGTGAATCCAGACGCGTTATCCACGCCTTCGTCGGCGTTTGTGAGTCGCCTGAGCAAATTGAAAACCGCCGCGCCTGGAGCCAATTGCTGCTCGATGTTCCTCTCGGCTCCGAAATTGTTCATGGGCGATACAGGCGACGAGTGGGTCTCTGTCGTCGGTAGAAACGCAAAACTGCTCAGAGAAAAATTCCCAAACGTAGACGTCGACGCCGTCGTCGAACACGATCCAGAGTTGTTGGTGTTATCCGGTTTAGAGGAAGCGGTGGAGGAGTTGTTGTCCTTGTGGACGGCGGAGGCGTTCGCGCTCTCTGACGTAGATAACGATTTCTTCGCGGAAGAGTTGAGCGTCGCTTTGAGAGCGTGCGCGCCAAACGGTGGCGCTTTGCCGGAGATGTTTTCTTAATGAATAATAAGAGAGAGTGATGTGTGTGTGAGAGAGATTTGGTACCACACGACGTGGTCTCGGATGATCGCGCGTAAAATTTTTAATACATTTAATGCATCACCCAAACAGCAAAGATCTTCACACAATTACATTACAGATACAAATTCGACGCGCGGTCAGCCTCTATATACACTACACCTTTTGAGACGCCGGTGACTCTGAAAAACGAAAGTATCCCCTCGACTTTTTCTCCTCCTTTTCCTCCTCCTCTAACGACGACGACAATCATAAAAAGCTCTTCTTCAAAAGAGCAGATGTTCATAACCGCGCATCGAGGCAACTTTGTTCACTTTAAGAAGAAGAACAACAACAACTCCGGTCGAGGAGGAGCAGCAGTAGCGGCGAATAAAAATAGTAACAGTAACAGTAATAGTGATAAGAACAACAATAGTAATAAGAAGAACTCTAAGAAAATCTCCATCGAGAAGTTAATACAGAAGCGAAAAGAGAATAACTTCCGAGGGGATTCGAGGACAACTTCCGAGGAGGAAATTCATCAGCAGCTTCAGCGAAAAGAACGCGAGTATTTCCGAAGAAGACAAGGACGATATTACGATCTCTCGCTGAGACTTTGGGTGAATAAACAACCTCACGACCATTATTTACATCAAATGTACGAAAAGTTAGACCGAGACATCGAACGGTTGGTCGTGTCTAAAGACGAAGAGAAGAAAGAGAAGCACGTGAAATACGTGACGGATTGGTTGACGGCGCTGGCGAAAGTTCCGGTCGAGCGTTACTTACCGGCTGGGTTGTATTTACGAGGCGGAGGAGTTCACGTGCCGGAGGATGTGAAGAGGCAAGTGGATTTGAACGCGTTTTACGGGGATAAGTTGATAACGTCCGTGTTGCTCGACAAGATTCGCAAAGCGGACGGGAAATACGGGGCGAATCGAGCGCCGAGGAATAAGATGGAAGCGAATAATTTTCTTTCGGCGTGCGTGAGAAATAAAACTTTCGCAGAGTTAGCGCCGGATATTTTACCGGACGTGAAGATTACCGCGGAGGAGTGGCGACATCACGAGCACGTGGCCGGGACGGCGGTGGAAGCGGCGATTATAGCCGTCGCAGATTTATCGAACGATACTTTGAGACAAGCGCAGAAGGACGTCGCGATCGATGCGGTGGCGAATTTGATATTAGAGGAAGGGATGAAATTCGCGAAGAGCGACGTGAAACCGGCGAGAGCGAAATTTAACGATACGCTGTGTTTGTATACGGTGAAGTTGTTGTCGAGGAGCGTGACTGGATTAGTGCACGATCCAAAATTTATAGGAACGGCGAGAGTGACCCACAGAAGATTGTATTTAGGAGATCAAAAGAAGAGGTATAAGAACGTACCTTTGGAATTCGGTACAATTGAAGTAGAAGCGGAAGGGACGAGCAGCGACAACGCGAAAGAGGCGGCGAGCGTGCAGATTTTGGAGTTGATGAAAAAGCTAGGATTAGTAGACGAGGAGTATCAAGCGATATACGTGTCAGACATTAAGCCCGCGTTGAATTTATGGAAGGAGCACAGGAGGAACGAGGGGAAAAAGAAAAAAGAAGACGGAGTAAAGGAGGAGTACGAGGAAGACGACGATGCGCGAGAAAAGCAGCGTCGTAAGATTTAGTCACCATGATGAGTGCATTATTAGATTTTTGAAACGACATGCGCATGTCCACTCGTTGCTGCTGCTATTTCGCTACTTTTCTACTATCGCCGCTGCTGCTATTTTTAAAATTTGCTTTTGCTCTTCTTGTTCGCTTTCTTTCGCGCCGTCGTGGCGTTCTTCTCGTACTGACTGTTGCGAGATTGTTGTTGCGGTTTTCGTTTACTTTTGTTCTTATGGTGCGTTTTGTTGTACGCCTGTCGCATTTTTTCAATCATGTCTTCGTCGTCTTCCTCGCTCTCATTGTCGTCTTCCTCGCTCTCGTCGTCGTCATCAACTTTATCCGAATCATCAATCGCAGCTTTTTTCCTGTCCTTTGCATTATTTTCCTCGTCGTCCACGATTTCCAACTCTGAATCCGAATCCATTTTATCGTAATCCGCTTTCGTCTTCTTCTTCGTTTTCTTCTTCTTCCCTTTTTCCGCGTTCTTTTGAGTTTCGGTGTTTACTTTCTTTTCTTCTTTCTTCCTCATTTCCAAACGGGCTTCGATATCGTCGATTTCAATTTCTTTCGGTTTCGCCGGTTTCGATCTGCGCATGATGTCGTTGTTGTTCATGACTACTAAACTCGTATATCGCCCGCCGCCTTCGATTCGTGCGATTGGCTCTCTGACGTTTCTCTCGTCCCAAACTTTAATAATTCCATCCGAAGATGCCGTAGCGAAAGAGTGTCCTCCGCGTTCTGGAATCTCCGCCATGCACCGAACGCGATTTTCGTGCGCGTTTACAATCGTCGCACTCGCTGTACCACCACCGACTCTCGCGTCGAAAATGCACACGTCGCCACCTTCGTATCCAATTCGGTAGATGTTTTCCGCCGAATCCTCTTTGCTTGTCGCGCACAAACACTTGCGATACCCAATCCTTCCTTCCCTTTGATCTTCCCTCGTAAACGAGCTCACCTCGCCGCCGCTTTCGCAATCGATAACGTCCAACCACTTATTCGTCAAAAGCCCGTACCTCTTCCCTCCTCCTCCCGATGTATCTTCTTCTTTGCTGCTAAAAAACACGTCAATTCCGCTTTCTTCCCCACCTCTCGTCTTCCCTTTATACGCAACCCGTCCTTTCTTCAAATCCCAAAGCGCCACGGACCGGTCTTCCTTTCCGCACGACACCGCCACTACCCCGGACGCGTGTACGCTCAACCCAGAAACGCCGTTTCTGTGCGCCAACATTTTCTTCAGTATTTCAAAATCGTACGTTTGCCAGACTAAAATCGTCCCATCGTCGCTCCCGGAAAGCATTCGAGTCGGCGACGGCACTTTTTCCTCCTCGTTGTTGTTGTTGTTGTTGTTGTTGTTGTTCTTCGTAGTACACTTTTTACCATCATCATCATCATCTTCACGCTTTCCATAAATACTGGGCTTGGCAAACGCGATGCACGTCACCGTCCCACTGTGTCCCGTCAACGACCCCACGTCCGAAATCTCCCCTCTCGTATTCACGTGAAACGCTCGTATTCTGTCGTCGTGTCCTCCGCTGCAGAAAAACGGACCGGCGGCGGCGATTGATTTTATCGATTGCGAATGCGCGTCTATCGTGCACAGAAACTTTGTGTCGTTCCTTTTCTTCTCAAACTTCTCCTCGCCAGCAGCAGTAAAAGAGGCAGAGAAGTTTGGACCGTACGAGTGTCCGAACAGAAATCGCTCGTACGAGCCGGCGAAGATCGAGTGCGCGTTTGCCTCGAAGAAGTTCTTCGCCATTTTTTAAATGAGAAAAAGGAAAAAGGAAAGAGAAAAGAAGAGCCACATGTGACTCATTAGGGTTGGACACCCTAAGCAATTGACACGTCATTTTTGAAAGATATTTTCATTTCCTCAGTAAAAAGAAGAGAAACACAAATACACTTTGCGCGCGTATTGATTACCACAGAAACAAAAAAATGTTGTCCTCATCCTCCTCTCTTCTTTCAACCTCCTCTGGGAAGTTGGTCGCCGCGTGCCGATCTTCGTCTTTACTAAAAAATAAGAGTCGTCGTTCCAAAAGCGCGTTGGTGTCTTTTCGAGGAAAATCATCATCGTCCAGGGCGAATTCTTCGTCCTCCTCGAAAGTGACGATGATGATCTTCAACGAAACGTCGTCGTCGTCGTCAAAGGCAGAAGGAAAGAAATGCGAGCAGCGACGAAAACAAGAAACAGAAGAACAGAAATGGGAGAAGAAAGCGGCGTCTTTCGCGTTGGCGACGCTCGTGGCGACGTCGTTAGCGGTCGCGGATTGCTCGGTGTTGAATCAGCCTGCGGAGGCTTCCACTTTTGCGAATGAAATCACGCAAGTGGCTGGGAGAGGCGGCGGAGGTATGAGAGGAGGAGGCGGAAGATCGTACAGGTCTGCGCCGAGAGGTGGTGGGCAATACAGACGAGGACCGCCGCCGCGCGCGGGTTACGGACCGACGGTGATGCCAATGCCAGTGCCGATGTTTTCTCCGTTTGGGTTCGGTATGCCGTTTGGTTTCGGGTACGGCATGCCGTTTGGCTTCTTTGGTGGGGGCGGTTTCATCTTTCAGCTGTTCATGTTGGCGTTTGTCGTGAACGTGGTGAGTGGGTTCTTCAACGCCGCGGATCAATCTAGATACGATGAATACGAAAGAGACGAGTGGGAAAGAGACCAGAACAAATCCATCGACGAGGATGACTTTTCGGACGACTGGAGAAAGAGACGCTAAATATTATTGAATTCCACTTTTAATATACCTACTAAAATTGTATCGCACAACAGCATTTTTACGCGTTTGAATTCGAACGTAAATAATTACTTTTTCTTCAATCAGAAGAAGCACATCCACCAGATATACATAGAAGCTAAATTGACGAGACTCGTAGCTTCCTCGATCAAACGCCGGACTTGACCGCTCGTGCTCAAAGGTAAACTCGGCGCCGCGCCGACACCAACGACGACGCCTTCTAATCTCGCCCCGATATTTTCCAGAGCCTCTTTTGCTTTTCGTTGCGAAACCACATTCGTATTACTTTGGTTACTGCTACTCTTCCCGCGAGTCCACTCAACGAGTGGATCATGTACGAACGTTTCTAACACAGACATCAACGCCTCGCGATGATTTCGTAACACGTCTAAAGTAATTTCACAGACGCGTTCAAAGGCGCCTTCGTAGCCTCCAACGCCTAAACCATCAATCATGTTTTGCGTCAATCGAAAAGGAACAACTTCCGGCGTTTCCAACTCTAAACCTTTGTCGAACAAACACGAAAAGTCCACGTGGACACAATCACCAGTTGTCGCATCCAACAAGACGTTTTCCGCGTGCCGATCTCCCAAACCGACGATGTGGCCGACCATCGACCAGACCGCAGATGTGTGCGCAAATGCCTTGCGAGCGGCGAACCACTTCGATGGATCTTTCCAAGTGTCAAGGAACCATTTGTGGAAAACGGGTGGGAATTTTTGTAACACCTCCTTCCCGTACCCGAGTGGCGATCGTCCTTTCCACCTTTCGTAGATTTCTTTGATGTCGTTGTGCGTGTGACGTCCGAATATACCTTCGCGAACGTATAAGTTTTGCATCACGTGACGCAAACCGGTCGTGTTCGGGACCCATTCGATGATACCACAGTCCTCAGACAATGGAATAACGGAGAAAGTGCGCAAATATAATCGTCTCTTGCGACTTTGTTCGTCGCGAGATAACAAACGGTTCAGAACCGCACAAAATTCCATCATTCTTAAATCTTTTCGCAAATCGTCCTTTGGTTTACACAAAAAGGAGTATTCCAAACCATCGTCACCGATGACGGTTAGTTTTTTCGGCTTTTGCAAAGATTGCAACAGTTGCACGTCGTCGACGAAACCGTAAAAACTTGGCGTTGCGGCAGGAAACGGTGTATGGTCCGTAGGATTTGAATCTTTCGGCGGGAGCGCCGCCGTCAAGGATAATTGAATTGGAATCATAATTTGCGACGGTAACATTGCACATAAACCCGGGAATTCTTTCTCAAGCGAAAAACTCTTCGCTTGACGTTGTCTAGGCTCTGTCGGTGCTTTCGGTTGAAACGCGCACAGCTTGACGAGGTGGTCGCCCATAGCTTGAAAAGCGGCGATTTGCTCGCGATGGCTGCTCTCTTCGCGAATCGCTTTTTGTAATACTTGTAAAGCAGATCGTTTCCGATAATCATCACGCGAACGCAACATTGGTGCGAGTTGCCACAACGTTTGATCCGAGTACGCGCGGAACAGTCGCGAAACTAACGTCTGGACGACGTGTAACACGTCTTCATTTTTGTGGGTCAAGCGAGAGGTGAGCTGCGGTAAAGCGACGAGCCATTTATACAAAGGAAACGCGTTGCTGTAAGTCTTGACGATGAGCGTAATGTCTTCACAACACTTCTTGGCGCGCTGAAGTTCCTTCTGCATCTGATGCTGCGTCGTTGCAGACGTTGTCGAAGTATAAGTTGCGTGCATTCTCTCGTAGTTGTCTCCGGCATCGAACCATAACGTCAACATTCTCGGTATGGAGGCATACACGTGGCGATGTCCATTTTTTGCGGATGCTCCGTAAGCTTTCGCAGCTTCCGTGATCAAATCGTAACTGGAGGTCACTTCTCTACTATTCGCGAGAGCGTTTGAACCTGCGCGACCGCCACCCTGATTATTCGCTCGTCGACTTCGCGAGGACGTGTTCAAATTCTGGGCGGCCGAAACGCTGCCAATCCCACTCATCGCCAATACCGCTTCTCTCCTTTGTGCATCTTTGAGTAGCTCGTCCAAATACCTCGCGAGGTGAAAGTGAGCCTTTTCTCTCGATCCGTAGTGCGTCTTTGCGCGCTTGTACAGTTCGAGAATTTCATTTTTTTGCTTTTGACCGGTGACCGCAGCCCAACGAGCGAGCTTAAGCGTCGCTTTTGCCAAGATCTTGGCGTCTTCATCACCTTCGGCCAGTATGTCCTCAGTTATGGTCGTCGTACTACCTCCCGAACGAGAGCTGTTGTTGTTTTCATCGGTGAAACCGAGAACTTCTTGAATTTCGCTGACTGCTTTGTGTTGCTTGCCTTCCGCCCAGAGTAACTTTGCTTGCTCCAAGGCTAATCGAACGTTGTTTCCAATCGTCGTTCGTTCACTCGCACCACTTTCAACTTGTTGCATAGAATTTCTAGCCTCTAAGAGTGCAAGCTGCGCGGCGCCATGGTGACCAGCTGTTCGACATGCTCGCGCTTGCGCCAACCACGCGTTCGCTTGCGCAGGTGCAGCGTGAAGTAAACCGTAGATGCACCGTCGCAAAGCTAAGATCGGCTCTCGCGTCTGAATCGTAGCAGGTACTCTCTCTAAGCGCGCATCCCACGCGTTGAGTACAGTTTGAGTGACCACAGGAATACCCGATTTGGACTCTCGAGATATTCGAAATCGATTCGCGGTTGTTCTTGTATCGGCTAATCGACTTCTCGATGCGTTATTAGTGTTACCCTTACTAGAAGCGGGGATTTCGTTGTGTCGAGCAAGTTCAACTTGCATTCTACCCGTCTCTTCGCGGAAAGACTTGACAGCTTCAAAGCCAGCTGCGCACTCCTGCAACAAATGAAGCCGCACCAAACTCGGGTGCGCTCTTTGCCAACTCCCTTCCATCGCTGCTGCAGCTAATGGTGCCAAGACGGCATCGCGCGCAGATTTCATCGCACGGCGAAAACCTACTTCATCGCAATTGTTTACTCCATTTCGGTTATTATTTCGCGTCAAGGCGAGCATTATGCGTCCAATAGCGGCATCACCATCCGCAGGAGCTTTTGGATTAAACGCAGACGAGGACAGATTCGTCAATAATCCAGACACGTCGTCGTCATCGTTAAATACATTCACCGCTTGATGACGATGTAATCGCGAAGAGAGAATTCCTCCACCCGCAGTGCTCCGAATTCGTTTGCGAGAAGATCCGATGACGTGTTCTAACGACGCCGTCGTTGTGACAGTACCATCATATGAGTGCATTCCACCACCTCTTCTCGCGTTCTCGTTATCTAACTTTGTTAATAAACTCTCCAAATCATCCCATCGGCCCAATCGCCACGCGGCGTTTGCTCCAGATTCTGCCAGCGCTGCTGTTTCTTTGCGATTTCTTGAGAAGCGACGCGCCGCAAGCAGAGTTTCCGAATCTCTTTGCACCGTTCGTAAATGCCCAAGACCTTTTAAACAACGAAGCCTTCCCCATTCTGCAGGCGATAAAGTATCACTTGAAGATGATGATTTTGGCGTCTTCTTTGAAAGCTCAGATTCGTAGTGAATCAGTGCCTCCTCCCATTCCCCAGCTTCCTCGTGTCGTAAAAGCTCATCTTCCACTTTTGGTTGCGCGCGAAATCTGGGCAACGCCAACAACTGGTCCGGTTCAGCCAGGCCCTGATATACCGAGGCTAAGAATGAGACGTCGCCGTCTGCCATGTCGAGCTTTGTCTTCGCAAAATTCGCCGATGCAGGATTGGATACCGCACCCTGAGCACGACAATGGTCTTCAAAGTACCTGAGAGCACGAACTGAAGCGCCACAGTTCTGCGCCGCTTTTGCAAGTAGCGTTTTAGGAATATTCTCCAGGAACTCCTGAACAAAGTGCGCATTTTTGTGCATGGCATTTGCGCCATATGAATGACGTCTCGTACTAGAGATACGTACATTCGCAACCCACGTTTCGAGCTGGTCAAGCAAGTGGAATATTGCTTGTGCCGCCAATTCCGCGATACCACCAGAGCCTCCTGATGCAGACGACTTACTGTTGAGCGCGTTGTCTCTTCCCCTTTGCGAGCGCAACGCCGAAAATGCAACAACATCATTTGGGGATATTTCACCTCTGCTCGTATTTACCACGTGCTGCTCATTCTCCGAAACTACTATACCAGCGGCGTCTCTCAACACGGCTAAAATTTCGAGCTCGATGGAAAGTCTTCGCATTCGTGCGGTTTCATCTCCATCATCATTATCGATGACAATGGGGGTATCTTCGTTCGTATTGGCGTACTCTTCTTTGGTTTGCCCAGTCAGAGCATCTAAAACCATGTGCGGAAGCAAATACAGCGTCAGGCGTGTATCGTGTCGAAACACTCCCAAACAATTCTCGAATAAATCCGCACACGGACCGCGAGCTTCTATGGCTAATACGCGGCACCACTGCTGAATCCATTTCGAGAATGAGTTGACTGAAGAAGACGTTCCATATATCGGACGCGTCGAAGGGAGTTGCTTGTTACTACTTGAGGTGTAAATCGTCGTAAGATATGGAGCCAACGTGGTTCTCGCTTCCTCGGGTAACTCCGACCAGAATTTAGCCCCGTCCTTTGTTGATCCTTCCGGTAATATAGTGGTATCCATAGCGTAGTTATTACGCTGATTGTACAAAAATGTTGCGGCTTCTTCAATTTCAGCCGGTCTACACTCGCTCGTTATGAGGACTTTTTGTGCGCAGAATGCCGTGGCGTCGAGCATGATAGCATCGGTAGCACCGCGAACCATACGAGCTAAATGGTCTACGAGCAGAGTTTGAGAAACTTCTGTAGGTCTGGTATCCAAATGCAAGTCAACAGATTCGGTGGTAATTCCTAAACGACCGGGATCGATAGCACCGAGCTCGCCCAGGCATTTTGCCGCCATTCTTTGCGAGCGTACTCTGGCTTGCTCGTTTTTTGCACTGCCTGTAGATGAATAATCGTGCGAAAAAGACTTCAACAGCGCAAATCCGAGATTACCTACGACCGAATCGGCGGTTGCACCTTCGCTCGAGCCTTTCACGAGAGCATTCAATTCATCTGTGTTCTCGTGGTTGCTTAATGCGCGATATATTTCCACCAGCGCAGTCTCTCGGACCGCCGCACTTTCTGTTTGGGACAAAGAGTTCGTCAACGCTTGTAGTCGAATTCCTAAACTATCTTCGAGTAAATTAGATCTTCTGGCGTCGTCAAGTTTCGTGTTCGAGTCTCGCAGTCTTTCCAGTCTGGGCAAAAGAGGCAGCGAAGCCAAAATCGGCTTTGGTAAAATAGCCTTCAATACGAGCTCATCAAGAACAGCTGCCGCTAGATTAGCGTCTGTCGTCGCAGAGTTCGCAGTGCTCGATATTTTTTTCGATGCATCTCCGTTTCCTTCATCGAATTCAGTGCTGTTTTGATTTTCCTGATCGCTATTCTGTAAATACGGTAACATCGTGACCACAATTTGACCGGCGATTCTCGATAAGTACTCGTTGCTGTGCTTCGCAATCACTTGCACAAATATCAACCACGCTCTGAGAGCATCTTTGCGCAAACTTTTGCGCTCAAGCGCGGCTGAAAAGTGCGCCATGACTTTTGGTGCAAATTGAGGCAAATGATCTTGGATTAAAATGACCATGATCGCGAGCGATTTCAGAAATCTGCGATGGATCACTTCGTTTCTCTTCTCATCTGGTTCGTACATGAGCATTTCCACAGCGGTGAAGTGAGCTCGCAAGAAATCTGGTAAGGTGGTGAATTGCTCATCACCTAGTGCCAAACGGCCAATATCGTGGAGCATAGTTTTCAACTCTTTCGCGCAAACCACCGGTTCTGGTACTTTCTCATTAGCGCCCGCGGATTTGATCAAACACCTAATGAGATACAACGCATTATCCGCAATCAGAGTTTCTATTTCTAAACCTGTCTGCTCTTCGAGAAACTCGATTGCATTCTTCTTTAGTGCTTCATTATCTCGAGCTGAAAGAAAATCAGCAATGACGACGTATGCGAATTCAGTCACTATAGACTTGACAGATTTCTCTCCTCGAAGCTCTTTCGCGTACGCCCCCAACGTCTTGATATCCCTTTTACGTACTAGTGTCGGGAACGCCGCAGGTAAAAGAGCATCGAGTAACTCTCGTTCTGAGCACTCTACGACTGCCTCACAAAGAGTACGCAACATTTCTTTATTATTAGGGATAATACATCCGATACCTTCTGCAATTTGAGCGTCTCCTAACAAAAGCTCCTTTGGTCGAATATCACGTTTCTTTGCCAGAGTGTGCAAAAGAAGAGCAGCAGTCGATGCCGTGAGTAAACTTTCCCCAGAGTTTGGAACGATATGTTTTACGCAGAACATAGCTTCAATCGTCAACGCGTCCCGTCTTGCTGGAACGGTCATAGCAGCGGTCGAAAAAACACGCAAAGAAAGCTCTCGTGCAGTGTCCGTCGGCGCTTCGTCCACGACGATTTTCAGATGTCGGAGCAATTTTAAAGACGCCTCAATCTCGATTTTGTGGATTGGATTTTGATTCATGGCTGACGGCGCACCGCCCCAAAGTAAAGCTACATTCAAACTCGATTGCCTGCGCAAATTCAAGCTGTTCAGATTTTCCGCCATCATTTTCATCGCTCGAAAGGAAAACGTCGAAAGATCGATCTCCCCGTTTACGAGAGCATCTTCGAGGAGAATTTCACGCCGAGAAAATATACGCGTTGCATCAAGGACAGCTTTTCTTACGCTTGGGCTCTCGTGATGTGCTAATCGCCACGCGTATCCAATCAATTTATTGGTCCCAAATAGAGCAAAAGTTTCCTTTTCTTTTCGACGTCTTCGATCGAGAAAATCTGGACCGCACGTTAACGAGGTCTCTAAAACTCTTCGTAAGGAGGAAACCGCAACTTTGATTGCATCCGCTTCCCACTTCTTATCGACATTATTGTTCCTCCAAGCAGCCATGCGTTGCTTCTTCGCCTCTTCTGTGCCATCTTCTGCCTCATTAATTTCAGGACAGTCGTCGCAGACGAGAAAATTTGAAAAAATTTCAGAGTATTCTTCGATGCATAATTTTTCGAGCTCATCTCGCAAGAAAGGCATTTTTTGTACTTCGAGTTCACTCATTGCTTTTGCACGCGACGTTCGACCCCTCGATGGCGTCTTGGATTTGGATGGCTGATGGTCAACCATATCGGAAGATGCGATACGGAAGACATTGTTCTGAAAGTAGTGATTTTCTCGCGACTCTGTCGATCCCCTATCTTGCTGCGATACTCTCGCAAACAAGGCGTTCAGAATCTTGCGCCGAGTTTCTGAAGCGCTCACTAGGTTGATATTCACAACCGAATGAATGGACTCGCAAATGCATTCCAAGTCTTCATACTTTTTTTCCGAAGCAAGTCGAACGGCTGAGATAGCTTTAGACGTCAAGGAATTACGCAAACGCTCGAGATCAACTTCGTAGCTTTTATAAGCCGTTCTGGAGTTACTATTGTTGTTTTCGTTACTTTTCTCTATCAAAGTGTCGCTCAGAGATAGGGCAACTGCGAGAGATCCGAGGTCGTAATTAACACCAATCGCCATCGCCGCGATAGCTTTTGCTGTTAGAATTTCATACCGTTCTGCAGCGTCAGATACACCTTTATTCGCTTCTTCGCGAGTCATATCAATCGCTTTCTTCGTCAATTCCCCTAAAGCTTGACTCGAGGGTGAAAATCTCTCTGCAAAAAATTTGGCGAACGGTAAAGCCATGACAACCGTTGACTTCACTCGTTCGTCTTCGTCTACAACGGCGCGCTGCAACACGCGCTTTGCAAGTTCAGCAGAAACTATTGTTCCACTCGACTTTTCAGTCGTCGCGATGAAAGTGATCGCTAGCGCTACGGATGCAATCTTAGACTTTGTCGTACTATCAAGAAGTGCCCTAGCGTGGCGTCGTTCTTTGCTATTGTCCGTGAACTTGCTCGCGTTCAGCAGAACCCAGCTGACGTGCGGATCTTTCACGTACCTTGTGTACGGCCATAACACGACGTCTGGAGTAATATCATGCACATTGAGCAGCGAGAAATCGTCATCATTTATCAGCGATCCTCGGGTGGTGCTCACATCCATGTTTTGATTGGACTTATCTTCGTCATCGTTTCGTCGCTTCTTTGTCGTCGCAGCGAGAAGTAAAGCTGTTGCAGCATCGCAAAGCATCGTGAATGCGCAGAATTTTTCTCTCGCGAGAGCTACAGTTTCGATGTCGACGCTATCTCTATTACTCGCAACTGCTGCGCTCGAACTTTTATCTCTTGGATTCTTATTTTTTCCGAACCATTGCAACCACGTCGAGATGAATTTCTCAGAACACGCTCTCGCTTCATCGGCTGAATCAGACATTGCAGCTGATTTAGCAAGGGTTACAATGGCACCAATCCTTTCGAGCGTTTTTATATCGTTCGCACCGCTATTGAAACTTGTCGTTTCTGCCTGGACGCGTGCGTCTGGAATCCACACTCCGGGAGAATCTGGATCTGTGTTCTTTCGGGGTAAGCCGAGCTGTTCTAGCATTGATATCACGCATGACTCAGTCCATTTCGCAGCTGCTATTTGACGCTGCTTTTCTTCGTCTATAACATCCAAATTTGCGATATTCCCTGCTGCTTCTTCTCTAAAAAATGCTTGGTCTTCAAAATCGGTATCTTCGTCGCTAAATTCCTTCCCACTTTGTTTTCTGCCGACATTGTTGTTTCTTCCTATTTTTCCTGATTGATGTGGCGCTCGCATGGCAATTGCAAGTATTCCAGAGAAAGGCATCGAACCATCTCTAGTGACCGCGCAATGCATAATGGACGCACACGCTCTCGAGCATAACACACCGATTGTATCCGACGCTGAAGACGAGACTTGTTGTTGTTGATGATTCCTTCGTTTTTTGTTTTCGCTTCTCCTTCGTCTGAGCGAGCTCACTCGTTTTTCTTCTTTATCAGCGCAAGTGGCGACGAGTAAAAGAGCCTCGAGTAAAATTTCTCTCACCTCTCGAGATTGGCAGACGGTGATGCACTTTGTGAGCGCTTCCACGAGCCTCGCGACGTTGTCGACGATTGTGTGCGAGGACGGTTTCTGATCTACTACGCTACTAGTATTACTACTCTGCTGCTGCTGCAAAGTTTGAAGACACATTCGCACAACGTCGAGATTACTAGTATGCTCATCATTGGGATCAAAATAGTGTAAAACATTCAGCGTAACTGCAATTGCAAAATCTTCGCGACCGATATTTTCGTAAAATTCTACGGAAATCGACTTTGCGCACTTCAACGCGTTCGAACGAACTTCATATGAACCGGCATATGCGCTCAAATCTACAATCGCATCGATAGTTTGTGGCGTGATCATCGTGCTCGCAATTTGCGGCGATACCTTGAATGTATAGGAAACGACTTGCAAAGCTGCGTTGACAAAGAGATGCATCGCAGAGACGCCTTTCGAAAGGTCCAAAGATATACACGCCGAGCGTTTCAAACCAGAGAGAAACTCTTCATTGCGCAGCGCTTCCGCACTCTTCTTCTTCTTAACGGTGACATCACTGCTATTTTCCTTTCCTTCAAAATCAGCATCTATAATCTTCATCTCAAAATGTTCCACTATAGCCGCAAAAGACGAAGCGACGTACTCCGCCACGTTCGTATTGTTGTTGTTATTATAATATGAAGAACTCGCCTCCGTCGCCGTCAATCTTTCTCGCTGTAAAATTAACCCCTCTCTCGCATCTTCTACCGCCCTCGACGCCCCTAAGCATAAAGCAATCCACCCTTCCCTATCGTCCACGGCAATGAATTGCATCAATTTGGACGCCAACTCCAACGCTACTCTTTTCGTTTCCAAAGAAGACGATACTGCGCACGTCAAAGGAAACACGCGCAAAAACACCGTCGCCGCCGCCGACGACGAAAACGTGTCTCCGCGTTTGAACAAGTTTGGCCGTTTTTGTATCGCATCTCGCAACACTCGGAGTACTTCCACTGTTAACGACTCGTCGTGAACGCGAGAAGATGAAGAGGTCATCGCTGACGCGGAGGACGTTTCGGGGCCTAAAGAGAAAGAGAGAGGTTTTCGATGCGGCGAAAGTGAGTATTTTTGAAAACAAGAGAGAAAGAGAGAGAGAGAGAAACAATGCATCGAAGAACATAAAAAGAAAGACGACGACGACGTACCACCAAAAACACCTCCGCGAAAGTGCGTCTCCACGAGCTTTTCGAGCGCGCTCTTTGTTCTTCTCTCGCTGTTGTTCTCATCGCTCGCGTTAGCTCCTCCTTTTTGTTGTTGTTGTTGTTGTTGTTCTCGGTGCAACACCAACAACTCCTCGCGAATGGTACGAACGAGATTTCGCACCGACGACGAACCATCATCTTCCTCCCCGCGATGCTGATGATGAAGACGATGATCACCCCCGCTGCCTCCTCCTCCATCGCCCCCGCGTTTCGATGGTTTTTGGTGTCCTCCTGGTGGTCCCATCTCTCCCTCTTATATATATCTATTTAATATGAATTGCGCGCGTTGTGTTGCGTGCAAGAGAGAGCGAAGAAGAGTTTGAAATTTTGTGGCGAAAAAATCCGAAAGTGAACACGCTCTTTTCTGACGGACGACAAAAGCTCTCTTCTTCGGCTGCTGTGCGTTTTGATTTTACTCGGATTTTGGACGACTTTGATTTGGCCCACGCCAGCAGAGCACAGCCTCTTTTAT
>Ga0182090_1004755_pt1 | contig 20182 bp, 13 predicted proteins | sample 041ome_24_FD_127767 | JGI IMG/M metagenome (GOLD analysis project Ga0182090, IMG submission 127767) | Metatranscriptome of coastal salt marsh microbial communities from the Groves Creek Marsh, Georgia, USA - 041408BS metaT (Metagenome... | ecosystem: Environmental > Aquatic > Marine > Intertidal... | reverse complement strand
GTTTACTGCGCGAGTTGTATGACGAATGTTGATGGAAAAAAAAAATAAAAACAAAAACACATCAAAAAAAACCAACAACGCACGTTCAGTCCAGAAAAAGAACACGCATCATCATCGAACGATTTGAAGAAGAAATCATGATCGCGATCGAATCGCCTCCGCAGAAGTGCATGTGTAAAAACTGCAAGTGCGAAAAGTGCGAGTGTAAGGTTTTGAGACGGTAGGTAAAACGAAGACGAAGTCGTTTTTTTTCCTCTTTTGTGTGTGGGGTCGTATTTTTGAGAAGCTTTTCAGATACAAAATATTCTTCTTCTTTCTTCTTCCTCTCATCAAACAAGGCTCTTTGCTTCACTTTTTACAACAACAAACGCTGACGCACAAGACTCTCTCGATGACGCGTAGGATTTTGTTACCCATCGATTCAACCGGCGAGGACGTCGAGGTTATCAAGTGGGTACTTGATAACGTCCATAGAGCTGGTGATCAGCTCGTCCTTTTACACGTGTGCGTTGTTTTGTCTTTTCTTGTTTAGCACTCTCTCCCTCTCTTTCTTCTTGGACGTGACGATGATGAAAATTTTCACCCTCTTTCTTCACCACACCAAAAAACACACAGGATTCCCGCGCGCTTCCCGCAGTACGCCTGGGGGATGTACGACGATTCGTTCGTGGAAGTTCCCGATCCTGAAGAAGAAAAGAAGTGGCGCGAGGATTGCGCAAAGTACGTCGCGGAGACGCTTTTACCAATCCTGGATCAACGTGGTAACGTGACGTATAAGCTCGATATCATCGCGTACGAAATGAACAACACGTCCATCGGAGAAGTCGTGTGCGAAAAAGCGAAGATCATCGACGCAGATCTTGTCGTCATGGCGAGTCATCGCAAGGGACGACTTCAAGAGTTTTTTGTCGGCTCAGTGACAAACTATTGCCTTCATCACTCGAAAGTTCCTCTTCTTGTGTATAAAGGGCCGAAAGAGACCGATATAAATACAAAGTATTACACGGGCGATATCTCGAAGAAGGAGAAAGAAGCGTCGCCGTCGAGAAAAGAAACTAAGGAAGGCAAAACGACGTCTATTGATTTTGAAAAGGCGACTCTCCAAGAGGGTTAGTAAAAGTCGACGCCGAAAGAAGACGAACGAGAGAGACAAAGAGAGAGAGAGAGAGAGACGCTTTTAATAAAATGTTAAGATCTTTACTCTCACAACGAGAGGCGAGTTTTATTGAACTGTGTTACTTTCTTTTTTATACTTCGCGAAACGAACGGTCGTTCATTCCTTCCTCTCTCATGCCTTCCGTATCTCTCCACAGCAACAATGGTGTCGTAGCGTTATGAACCACGGCCTCGGACACTCGTCCGATGTGCTTGTTCGACCTTCCTCGCTGTTGCGATGCACTCATCACAATCATATCGCAGTCCTTTGCAGCCTCGCATATTTTCTTTGCAATCTCACCCTCCTCCGTCCCTTCCGTTTGTTCGACGAGCAACTTTATTCTCTTCACGCCGTGAAAGTTAACGATCGGAACTATCACGTCGTAGACGTAATCTTCTTCGGAAACGCTTTCTTTCTTGTTCATCGATACGTGAACGAGCCGGATCTCGTCGTTTTCTTTCACTTTCACTAAAGGCAAAAACCACTTGAACAGCAACGTGCCGTGGCTCCTTTCATCGTCCGCTTCCGAAATCGGTATCAAAAACTTCCTCTCTACCAGCGAGTCGAAACACTTATCTTTACATTCGCAATCGACTAGTTTGCAATCCACGCATTTCAACCTCGTCGTCATTTTCGTCGTCGTCGTGGATGACTCCATCCTCCTTTTCTTTTTGTTGTGTGCTAATATTTTTGTATCTCGTTAAAAAATACGCGAGAGAGCCGATCAAATCTAAAAAAAACGACACAAAAGTTACGCTTTTGCTGCTGCTCGCGACGCACTTCTCCGAGAATGAAATCGGTGGAAGAGCAAGCGATTGTAAATCGACAGCAACCGACGATCGTGTCCGTCTGTTTGAACTGTAAAAAAGGCGCGTGCTCGTGCTCCTTTCACGGGAAAGAGGAGAGAAGGTTCTTGTTCCCGTTCGAAGAGAACGAAAAGGACTCGCAGGAAGCTTTGCGGTACTTTTTGAAACACATCTATCGCGGCGAAGGGGACGAGATTATTTTCTTGCACGTCGTTCCGACGAGTTATCGAAGAGTATACCACGATACAATGGTTGTGCAATTGAAACCGGAGAACGAATTTGAGTGGCGAGAGAAGTGCGCAGACTTTGTCGAGAGAGCCCTCGTTCCAATTCTGAAAGAGAAGGACGCGAAGCACAACCGCTTGGAAATGGTGAGTTACGACCCGAGCGAACGATCTATTGGTGAAGTTATTGTTCGAAAAAGCGAAGAACACGACGTGTGTTGCGTTTTCATGTTGGCGCATCACAAGTCGAGAGTGCACGAATTTTTTCTCGGCTCGTGCGCAAATTACGTCTTACATCGCACTTCAAAGCCGGTGATGTTGTACAAGAAGGAAGAGTCTAAGAAAGAAACCGAAGACTTGGAGTGAATAACATCTCGCGTCTAATCTTTTACTACTATGGCTGGTAAAACTACACAATAACGCTACAGCTACATACATTCTACTAGTTGTCTAGTACATTTTCAAACTCGCATTTACTCGGAGAGAACAAAGCTCCCGCGTTGAAATTATTCACGTCGATAAACGCCTGCACTCAAATTGTATCAACTCAACCCGCTTCTCTTTCTCATAATAAGGAGAGATTTAGCGAGAAAAGCTTCACGGAATAAATTTTTGTGCATGCATTCAAACGCTTCTTTCTCTTAATTCGCGGTGTTTGTTCGCCGCTTTCGCCGCTTCTAAAACCTCTTCAATCGGCGCGCAATCGCCCCACTCCTTCTCGCGATGCGAATATACGATTTCACCCCCCTCTTTAAAAACCATCAATCCGCCCATAATCAACCCCTCTCCGTTCAAATTATTCCTCGGCGTTCTCTCGCCAATACTCTTGAAGTTTTGCACGATTTTGTACATCTTCACTGGATTGATTAAAGTTAGAAACAAGCTCGACCTTTTCAAAACGCCTCCGCCGACGGCGCGAAAAAACGCCTTCGTCTCGTCCAAATGCAACCTCTCTTCGCTCTTCCAGAAGTCCCTGCTAAACTCCATCACTTCGGCTTCGATGGATTCTTTCAGAATGCAGTGTAACTCGCAGTTCACGTCGTTTAATTTCTTCTCGATTTCTTTCAGACGACGGATTTCTGCGCGACAGAACACTCACCCGGGCCTTCGCAAGATGCACACCACCGCGGATGATTTTTGCCAAATCTCTTTCCCTTTTCTCCTTTTTATTCTTTTTGGAAGTTCCAACAGAGGGGCTTCGGATACCATCGTTCTCGTTCTCGCCGCCGCCGCCGCCGCCAAAGAAGAAGAAGAAGAAGATCTGTTCATTATTTTCTCGTATGGAATGAAGCAAAGTGGATAAATTTCAGAGGAACGAGAAGACCACACAAAGTTTTCTCCTCTCTCTCTCTCTTATTTATTACATACACACTAGTATAAAATATCTATCGCGCGCAAAAAGCAGCTTTAATAAGAAGAGAAAGAGAGAGAGGTACATAAAAGAACACTATCATGCGTTCGGCGCGATCGCGGAACGTTCCCAACGAAAACAACTGGGACGCAGAATCGAATCGAAAACATCGCGATGATGATTTCGACGAGAAGGACGACGAAAACAAAAAGTATTTATTCGGAGACGGGAAGAAGCATCGATACGTGCGGTACATGCTCAACGTTCCGATGAAATTAGGGAGGATGAAACTGATTTTATTGACGTTGGTTGGGTTTCTGGTTTTGTTTTCCGTCGTCTTTAGCGGAAGGAGTGAGAGTCGTATCTCGACGACTTTGGGGGCGAGCGGAAACCACCGTCGGAGTAATCATCATCGCGCGAACAACAACAATAAAGGAGAAGAAGATGATGAAGAAGAAGAAGAAGAAGAAGGGAACGAGACAGACGACAACGAGAGCTTAGATTTATCCGGAGGAGATGAGGAGGAGGAGACCAACGCCGACGACAACGAAAAGGAACAACAAACGCAAGATGACTTGGACTCCTCGGAGCAAAGGCTAGAAGAGTTGTCCGTGGCTTTACGAAAGAGATACGCTAAAGACATCAATCGAAAAGGGAGTGATTTACGAGACAATAACAGCAACAATAACATTAAAGAGCAGCGAGTGAAGAACGAGAAAGAGTTGGAGCGCGCGGCGCAAAGTGGGAACGATCGAGATATTGCGTCGGCAATGTTGATGAAGTTGGTGTTGGATCGAGCGGAGAGCGATAGAGAAGTGGAGGTGGACGATGGCGACGACGATAGCGGGAAAGTAATTAAATGGGATGCCGTGAGAGCGGCGTTGAATGCCAGGTTTGAAGCGCAGAGGCAACAAGCATTAGCGAGAAGGGAGAGAGAGCGAGAGAGAAAGAAGAGAGAGGAAGCGCGAAGAGCGAAAGAGGCGGCGGCGAACGCGGCGGCGCATAAGCTGAACAAACCGAAACCGCAAAAGCCGCACACGCAGGCACAGATTATTGCGGCGGAGCAAAAAGCCAAGGAGGCGTTCGAGGCGGAGCAAAGAGAGACGGAAAGGATTAATAGACAGTTGGAGTTGGAGGAAGCGAGAGCGGAGGAAGTTCGATTGGAGATGCAAAAATTGGAAGCGGCGAGACGAGAGGCGACGGCGAGAGTAGAGTTGGCGAGACTAGACGCCGAACAGCACCACAAAGAGTCGGAAAAAATCCAAAAGAGAGCGCAGATGCGATCGGAGGCGAGAGAAAAGGCGGCGGCGGCAAAAGATGCCGCGAAGAGACGTGAAGAAGAGCGGATACAAAAAGAAATCGACGAGCTCAGGCAACAGCAAGCGTTGGCGGAAGAGAAATTGAGAGCGGCGACGTTGCAAGATCCTCTCGTGGCCAAAGCGGCGGCGGAGAAGCGGGAGGTGGAGATGAAAATGGCCGCACGATTAGAAACGTTGAAGAAGCAGCAGCAAGCAGAGATAGATAAGCGCGAAGCCGCGGAGAGAGAGAAGACGATAGCGGAGGCGGTGAAATTCGCCCGGGAGAAAGAAATCGAAGACGAGAGGAAAGCGAGAGAGGCGGAAGAGGCAGAAGAGGCGACGAAAGCGGCGAAAGCTACCGCCGATAAGGACCGACAGAAACGCGCGTTGAACAGAGCGGCGAACGCGCAAGGTGCGGCATCGCACGCGCACGCCGCGAACGAACACGCCGCGGCGCATAACGCCAAATCGCACAGTTCGAGAAACTTGTTAGTCCCTCCGCCGTCGAAACTTAGCGGACGATGGGTCACTGACGCCAACGGTATGTCTAGATATTACACTAACGACGCCAACGAAGCGCATCGAATGAACAAGCAACACGGTCCGAGACACGACGAATCGTTCGAAGCCGGGTTCGGTGCGCAACACAAAACCATAAAAGAGAAGAAAAGAGACACGACGAAACAAATGTTGAAGGAAGAGTTGGAAGCGATGGCGGCGAACGTCGACGACGAAGAAGAAGAAGAAGGAGAAGAAGAAGAATGATAAATTACTACTAGTTAATAATCCATAGAATACAACAAAAGCTATGCGTCCTTCTACTCGTCCGGCGGCGGCGGCTGTTCTCCTCTCTCTCTAATCTGATACTTTCTCTTCAACTCCAAAAGCTCCATCTCTTTCGCGTTCAACTGCTCGTTGATTCTCTCGACCACGCCGTCCAACTTTTCTTTATTCCCTTTCACGGCTGGTAAAACCTCCTTCACTTTCCTTTCCACCAAGACGCCTCCGACTAATCGAAAGCACTTCCTCTCCGGGTCTAAATCCTTGATCGCATCCACGACTAACTCGTGTTCTTTCGCTTGATTGGAAAGCTCGTTGATTTTCGATCGAGCTTCCTCGCACACGCTCGTGAGGTTGTTGTAGTGTTGCAGAACGTCTTGTTCGTTGGTAAATTCAGGGACGAGCGGGGGTGGTTGTTCCAGCGGTGCTTTGATCGTGCCCATTATTCTTCTCTTTCGTTTGTTGTTGCGTGTGTGTGTGTGTGTGTGCGTTATGCGCCTCTGATGAAAGTGTGGAATGACTTTTCGTCAAAGTTTTCTTTTGTTGACTACTCAACTTTCTTTTGGTGAGTGTTGACTCTGCAAGAGACTTTTTAGGGAAGGTCACGCTGAAACGAGCTGCTTTACGAAGAACACCACACTTTCGCTTTCGACGGAAGAGGAAAAGAAGAAGAAGAAATAATAATAATAATAATGGAGAAGGAACGTCGTCATATTCACGACGACGACGAGGAAGAAATCTGCGACCAGAGGAAATCGAGAACAGCTAGGCAGGCGTTAGAAGAGGTTCGTGTTATTATTCTTCATGTAAACATCATTCGCTCACCAAATGCATTCCCCTACTTACGTATAAGTTTTTCTTCCCGCTGTTTACGAACGAGCAAGAGGAGGTCTCGGAACGATGTCCGTTCAAGAAAAGCAGAGATTTGTATCGAGAAATCGAGAGCAGAAAAACGCGCAGGTATAACAAAAGGAAGAAAGAGGAAGAGTGGAAAGACGTGGACGGAAAGGTAGGTGTTTCTTCTTCTTCTTTTTTCTCGTAAATATCTTCGCTCCTCCTGTCGTCTAACAACAATATCATTAGGTATTTAAATCTGAAGCGGATATCGACGCGTACCTGAGTGGACGCTTTTTGAAAAGCACGAAAGGAGATGTCTGTCTCGCAGATTATTGCGACGTTTTACAGTGCGACGAGTATTACGAGTCTTAGAAACGTCTTCGTCATCCTCGACATCCTCCGGAGAGAAGGACTACGCCGCGAAAACGAGAGCCGGAGCCCACTGTTACGCGTTGACGAAAACGTGCTTTCCTGAACGTTCAGAGTCTGCGGCGCAAGAGAAGAACGCGAGGCGGTTTGAGAGCATATTTTGCGACACTTTCGTTGGCTTGCACCAAGATGGACGGAATGCATTCGCGCATATACGCAAACAGGAGTATAAGTATCCAGGACACGTTCGCCACGCGAATACGAACATCGACGCTTCCGCATCACCTTCATCATCATCATCATCATCATCATCTTCATCATCTTTCCTCATTATATCCACCCTTTTCACATTCCTTGGATTTATATTCTATCTCCTCTTCGTTCTCGCGCCTTCCATCAACCGCCGCGCGAGCGGCTCAGATTTGAAAGCGAGAAAAGGAAGACGGACCGCGTCGAAGAAAAAGTCGACGAAAGATGTCGCGTTTGATTTTTTTAATCGCGCGTTGATCTTGTCCGGTTTTAAACCGAAGAAGAAGCGGTATTAGTAATTCTAGCGTTTAATGTGTGTATATTTTGCGTAGTTGCTGCGATTTGCGGTGTGTATATTAGATTATTTCGTCCCCTCTTTCGCGTTTGGTTATTTATGAACAATTCGAAATTGCTCTTTTCACCTCACAACAACATCTCACACTTCACACACAAAGAAAGAAATGGTTCCGAGGAACAACAACACTCGTCCGTTTTAACCACGATGAGCGCGCCATCCTCTCCCGATGGTGGAAACGGCGAGGACGACGCGGCGGCGGTGGGTATGAACTATTCAATCGCGGAAGCGTTGATTCGACGATACACGTCCGCGTGTTTGGAATTGTCCTCATCGTCGAATTCTTCAAGTTTTGCGTCGTCTTCAACATCTTTGGAGGGATTGTCGCCGTCGTTTTTGAACGCGTCGTCGTCGGTAGGAGCACACGGGGGAGGTAACGACAGTAACGATGTCGGTGGTGGTACGAGTGCTGCTGCGAGTGCGAGTACCTCTGCATCCTCGGCGCGAATGGAGGATATTCGGCGCAAGTATGGGACTTTGTTGGATGCTTTAGCCGCGATAGCGCCAACGCATGCGAGAGTTTTAGTCGAAAACTTAGTCAATTGGGAAAAGGAAATTTCGCAACGCGCGAACGCGGGCGAACCCGTGAATACTATTAATGGAAGGGGAGAACAACAAAAAGAGAACGCTTTGTGCGCGCTATGGCTGGCAGTTGAAGCAATAGTGAATGCAGTTGTCGTAAATGAGGAAGGAACGACGTTATTGGATAAATCGACGACGAATAAAATGTTCGTAGAGTTTCTTGCGCCGCTCGCGCTCGGCCACTTGTGTGAACGCGCGAGACACCATTTAGCGCCAAAGAGAAAATTTTGGTTGAAAGAAGACTTTGTGAGAGCAAGCATAGAAAAGACTGTGGAGGAGCATCGAGTAGACGCGAGATTGAGTGATAGAGAAAGAGATGGTATTTCCTTGGACGAAACGGTCAAGAAAGAATCGAGAGCGAAAGATCTTCTAACGCCAGATGAAAGGGTAAGAGGAGGCTCGAACATGAGAGATATTTTGATGCGTACTCCTTCGAAGGATAAAGATCGTTCACTGCAATACTCCCCCCAGAAGCTAACAACACCATCCGGATCGTTTATGCTCCAACAACAGCGATCGATGAAGAAACTCGATATAGAGATTGACCAGGAGGCTGCGCTGAGGATATTTCGGGAGGAAGATGATGTTGGACTCGCAATATCGCGGGTAATCGCTTCTTTGTTCTCAATCTCATTCGATGAAGCGCTTGATTATTTCGTAGGCGCGCTCAAAAGTCGGCTGACAGAAAATCAAAGAACAGAAGCAAACTGGATCATGTTTGCCGTTTCTGGGGCAAAGCTTAGCTTGGTAGCTGGTGCGGAAACGCACAATTTTGGGGTGAATATAGAACACGACGAGGAGAAAATCCAAAACGCAGTAAAATTTTTGAAAGCGTTTAATCCAACAGAATGGATACCTCCATCTAGAGCGAAGCCGAGCAATTTTCGTCACGGGTTATGCGTGTTGCTATCAAAGTGTATTGATATTCGAGCACTAGATAGGAGCGGCGAAGAGTCAAATTTCGAAATCCCGCTGGAGTGGACGAAGACGTGTATTCAAGCCAGAGTTTTCATCACAGAGTGGGCAAAGACGAACGAAAAGCATTTAGAAGATGCGACACCTTTGCTCGCTACGCTTTTCGCGTGGGAACTTGCGGGAACTTTACGGGAAGATAATGCCATCATGGTTGCAGATAACTCCGGGAAACATCCGGATCTGATAGAATTTTGTGACAACGTAAGTAGACGCGCGAAGAAATTCAAAGGGAAATCTGCCGAAGCTGTGGATGTTGCTCGCCGATTTTTCAGAGTTGCCAAGAGGCGGCTAAATGGAAGTAATTCGAACGATAAAGTAATTACAGACAAAATATTTAGCGTCTTGGAAGCTGGTATGGATGCGCTTGCGTCGGTGCAGCCTAAGGATTTTGTAACGTACACCGCGTTTGCATCCGACCATGAGCAACCATCCCATGTTCGTTTCATGAGTGCTATCGCACTTTCAGCCGCATATCGCGTCGATAAAACGCGCGCCATTAAAATTGCGTTGAGGATGCTCTCTAAAACAGACCCTTCGGACGCTGTCGCAGTCGCTGTAAATGTTGCCGCTAGCATGCAGCTTAAAATGAAATCATCATTCGATACTATTGAACTCATGGAGCATTTGCAACGAGTAGTAGCTCGCGCGATGGAAATCAATCAATCCATGTATTCGGATTCTGGATATACGGTCTCACGAAACCTTGGTAATGAACAGTTGAATCAGATTCGTGGCAGCTATCCCACTTTAGCGGCTGTTTTGCGGTGCATCCCGAACGTCGAGGTGCCGAATGTAGATCCCATCAACTTCGTTCCGCACTTTATCACGCATACAAACTCTGAGATTCGCGTAGCTGCTGCTGGTGCACTGAGTAGACTTATGTTGTTCAGTGGAGTAGATGGTACTTTACCCTCTACAGATGCGTGTAATCGTTTAGTCCAGGCAGCGAGCTCGAGTTTGTTGAATTTGAGAGATACATCTGATCACTCGTTGAGAGAGTCCGCGGCGAAAGCTCTGACCTTCGCTCTCAATCGACGTCGTGCAGCACTTAATGATAATATGAATGAAAATGACCCCACCCTTGGGCATTTAGATCATGGTGGAATAATAGAATCAACGCGACCGGAAGCTGCGGGTTTAGTTTTACTCTGCGATCCCGTCCCATCGGTTCGTCTGGCTGCTTTAGCGTTACTTCGGGAAGTTTCACACTTTCAGTTCATGGACAACAGGTATAAAAAGGGGCAAAATAGTGCGAGTAAAAGAAATTCGCCTCGGCAATTCACCACTTCATCTCCCCGCAAGCGCAGAAGCATTGACACAGTTAATCAAAGCGATTTGCCACGATCTGTAGCGAGCGTCATCGACGAGTGTCGCTTTCGTATGTATGAAGAAGCTGATAGCTTTACACATACATCACGCGGTGCTAAGTCGCACCGCTCTATTACTGCTGAGGAGATACTTGGAAACGAAGCGCTTCAAAGCAACGCGTTGTGTTCAGCGATTGGCGTATTAGCGAGATCTGTGGCCACACCATGCAAAGCTGCTTCAGTCACGGCCAGAGCACAGGCTTTGCAGCGAGTCCAAGCCATTATGGTGTTAGAAGGAAAAGGTTCTATGATGCAAGCTCCTACAGAACCAGGCTCGCACATCTTTGAGTTATGGCGAAACTACGCATGTTTTGTATGCTCGGCAACAGACAAGGAGGACCTCGAAATACGTAACTCTAAGAAAAAAGAAAATCCCGATGAGAATGGATCTGGCCCTAAAATCGTGACTATAGGATCTCGCGGTTCGCTCCAGACGCTCTTTCAATTGACAGTTCCATCCATTCTCACGGGTAAAGGTGGCCAATTGGAGGCAATTCTGAACGTTTTGGAAAGAGTGCCACCTTTCGTGGTTCCGAAGCTATTGGATGCGTGCGCGGATGTATTTAAATCGATTCCGAAACTTCAGATACTAAATACAAACACCACTCATTCTTCTATTACGAGTATATTTGATTCAAGCGCGGTGGATGCTACGAGTGTCACGATCTCGGGTGGTAACATGATGAGTCCTCAGTCCAATATGAATTCCGTCACTTCTGTCCTATATGCTTGGATGACATTGGCAAAACTTTACAAGTTACTCGTAATACGATATTCACCGTTTATCGAATCAACGGCGGATGATAATGATACGAAACAAACTATGTGCGAGAATATTGCGAAGTTTGTGGAAGAGGCAACTTTCATCGCAACTATTGCAGCGAAAATGGTACCAGGCGCGAAGGATATGAAGGATAATGACATGAAGCCACTTGCAGAAGAGTTGAAAAGTTCTGTCGCACTCATCATACGCGCAACTATCGAAGATATACCAACGTACTGTGCTACTGTGCTACAAAAGCAGTCACGAATGAAGCTTTGGACACTTGTCTCGGGATGGGTAGAAGAAGCTCTCGCTGAAAGCTATCAACTTGCGGAAACGAGGAATTTTCAAAGTGCATTGGCTTCGATTCTAGGTGCACCTGCTTTCGATGAATCTATGTTGAGAGAAGATGGTCCAGTTTTCGATTGGATTGATTCTTTACTTGAGGCGGGTGATGGTGAATTAGAACGTGTTGCGCGAAATGCAATAGTAGGATTCTGCTCGAATAATCCTCAAGTGTTACGGATAGTTATCGAGAAGTGCTACTCTGCCAAAACAAGTGTTTCGACGATTTATTTTTCCGCACTCGCGATCATTGCTTCGGATGCGTTCAATGATACCGTCAAAGGTGGAGCACCAGTTGTTAGATTTATGGTGCCAGCACACCTTGTGACGTTGTCGTACTTTAATCTGATCAGCCTCGATGCTCAAAATAGGGAGAATGCGAGAAAGCTCATCAAAGCCATCTTCATTGTATCTGAGAATACCGAGGACGATAAAGACAAAAGTAGTAGCGTCTTCGAGGATGGTAATGGTAGTATGCATGCAAGTAGACTTCTGGCTTTGTTCCAAGATTCGTCATCACAGCCTGAGCTTCCGGAAGTGCACTACAATCTCTTGCAAAATGCTTCAGAAATAATGGTACAGACTAAAGACGCTTCAAAGTTGGCACCTGAATTACTCATACAAACATTTTCAAGATGCTGCTTTCTCATGAGTGATGATGGTAGTAGTAGGAGTAATGATTTGCAACTGAACAATACAATCCGCCAAGTTTTAATTGCACTAAAACCATGGGTTCGGTCTTTAAAACTCGAAGATCTTACGAAAGCTGGGAAACGCCAAGTCTGCAACCGCCTTCTTCTTGAATTCTACGATATCACGAGGATTTTGAGCAGAAAGTTCGGAGCAGAAATCGAGTCTCTCTGGGGTTGTTTAGCGATGAGAGAGAGCTCTCACCTTCTAACACCGCGTAATCTCGAAATCGCTCTGGACTTTTTGCTTTTCAACGGCGTGAAGACGGAAAATGTAAAGATCTCCAACATGATGATTTCTGGAGATGTAACAAAGAAGAAGAACGAGGAAAATGAAACGATCGAATCTTTTGAAGGCAACCTTTTCCTGACTCCGAAACGAGCGTGTTTGTATTTAGCACGAGTTGCGCCACAAGAATGTATTGATAGACTTGTTCGGGCTGTTTCTTTTCGCGCTTTGGAGCCAGAAGGCGAAATTTACTCGAACACAGACGCTTTTTACCACTCCCAAATCGAAGAGCCAGATTTGGCAACTATTCTTCTTGCTGAAATAGCTGCCGAACACGACGAATATTTTCGTTCTCAGTTAATTGTGCTCGTTCACGCAGTTGTAGCTACGATAGCAACCTCGAGAAATGCTTTAGTATGTGCACATTGTCAGCAGCTTTTGGCTAATTTACTGCACAAGCTGGCTGGGCAACCTCTGGTAAGACGCATCGAAAATTATGAGAATGATGATCAGAGTCTCTCGAAAATTCCTGCCAAAGATCAACGCGCTCTAGTCACAGTTCAAAAGTTACAAAAGCTCGTCGGAAGTCGAGGGCTTGAGGCCGGGAGTTCTTGGAATGACTCAAATTTGGATCTCTTCTGTCATCGCTTTCCAGACTGTATGGTATTTGAGGCTTCGCCGAGGGAAAGATGGTCGAGTGAGGCTTTGCGTTGGGTATCGAAGGCAAAATCGTTTACTTTAGCGTTAGCATCAATGGATATTCTCGGGGCTTTGCGTCACCCGCTCGATAACGAAGAGTTCAGAACGTTTCTGGGAATCATGTGTACTTCGGCGGCTATGTCGGAAGGGAAATTTTTGTCTGGATCGACGGTCCCGCCGAAAAAGTCAAATGTTCATTCCCCATCATCTTCTCCCCGAGGATCTGAGGACGGAACGGTCACCCATCGTATGCAACTCGGTATGAAATTTACCTTGTCTATACTCGTTGCTTTGAGGAAGTCGCCGTTTGTGTATGTTCGCATCGCACCTCAGACATTCTGGTTTGGCGTCGCGTGTTTGCGCTCGACTAACGAACAAATCTACGAAGCTGCCGTGCGACTGGTGACTGTTTCTCTGATGTCTGCACCATTGAATACGTTCGGTTCTTCGGCTTCTTTTTCAACCTACGCGGCGTCTGCGCCGCTACCGTTGCGAACTCGCTATGCTGACTCAAACTCAAACGGTGGGAAAAGCGCCGGTTACCAGGCGAAACCTGCAATATCTCTTCAAGATGTTGTGCCCTTGCTTCTGAAAGGGACGCTGAAAAATGCAGCAGCGACGAGAGGATCAGCAGCGACTGCGTTAGCATCAATAGCTCCATACTGCGCTTCTGATATATGGGGCGGCAAAAAACTTTAGCGTGCGTGCTTTGTGGATTATTACCTATTGCCTTGTACGCATTCTACGGAGAGGAAGAAGAAGAAGATAATGGAAGTTATGAAGACTACGGCAGAAGAGATGGAGAGACTCCTGAGCATAAACGAAGAGACGATGAGCAACTTAAGCGAAAGAGGAAGAAAAGTACTTTCGGCAAAAAGGAAGCCATGGTGGCGCTTCAGTTGCTCGCCGAGGGTTGTCGACTAGTTTCACCAGTGCTTGAGGACACCTTACACTGCATTATTGTCTCGCGCGATTCTCTAGAGCAGAACAGTAACGACGAAAATAAAGACGAGTATCATCGCCTCACGGGAATGCAAAAAAGTGCCAGGCGCGCTTTCGGGCAATCTTCAAACGGTTTTGAAAAACGTGGCGATGGTGACGACGACGATGATGCTTTTGGTGATTTTAAGGGCATGTATAAATTTTTGAACGAGTTTAGTGGCGTCACAACGCTCGAGCAGGCGTGTGAGCTCTTGGCGCAGCCTTTGTTCGATGGTTTTTTGGTTCCAAACGATTGCGCCGAGTGCGCGATTACTCTTTTAGGGGATATAGCAAACTCATCAGCACATCACGGGAACGCAGAAGGAGCTCTGCATTTGCTCTGCGCGGCTGCGACGTATTCTCCGTCAGTTCGAGACGACATATCTCTGTACGGAGAGACGGGTGTGTTTCACGCCTTGGCTTTAGAAACGATGGAAAGACAACAAAAACGAAATAACAACAACATGGATGAGACGACAACGACGAGGACGCCGGAAACACTTACCGACCGTAACGAAGGATTAAACGAAAACATCGCCATGAAAATGTTAAAGAGCGTAGCAATGAACTATTCTGCGGCTTCAAAAGTCGCGGAAATGAAGAAAATAGAAAAAGAAGAAGGAGAGGAAGAAACAGCAACAAAGACGACGACGGCGAAGCCTGTTTTCTGGCAAGGTAGCCTGAAGCGGACGAAAGAAGAACCGATTTCAGATTTGACCTGGGGGATCTTGTTGAGCGCGAATTGCGATCCCGAGCACGCTTCGCTCCCAGCTTCTTTAGAATAATAATACTAGAAATGATTTTAGATAGAAGCGCAATAGTTTTGTAGTATAGATATTTTAGCATACACATCACCTAATTCACCTTACTCGCCGTCGCCGCCTCGCGTAAAACTCGGAGGCCATCTCGGTGGATCATACCCTCTCCCCCCAAACGGATTACACCTCGCTATCCTCCACGCGGTTAATATAAATCCTTTCGCGGCCCCGTACTTTGTATAAGCCTCGAACGCGTAATTCGAACACGACGGTATAAAACGACAGCTTTTCGGCATAAACGGAGACAGTTCGTTGCGATAGAAATCAATCAGAGAGAGGGAGAGTTGTACCAGGATATCCTTCTCCTGTTGTTTATTCTCCTCCTTACTACTCTTATCACTATCACTACTACTACTACTACTACTACTACTACTATTACCTTCTTCTTCTTCTTCTTCTTTTTTTTCATCTGATTCATCGTCCTCGTTTCTCCCAGACGAAGAAGCGAGAGAAGTGAAAGAAGAAGACGAAGCACCGGCAAAGACTCCACCCATCCAGTGGTGGTGGTGGTTAAAAACACACCGACTGCATTCCAACTTCAACGCTTCCTCTCCTCTTCTTGTTTTTCTTCTGTTACGATTCTTGACAGCAACAACAACATCAACATTTACATGAGCACTCGTATTAGCAGTAACATTCGTACGTCTCTCTCGTCGTCGTCGCTGCTGATGCTGATGATGATGATGCGGCGACAAAGTTCGTCCTTTTCTCGAAGAATCAACACCCCCCTCGCGGGGACAACACTTAGTATTGGAAGTACGAAGAGTAATAAACATTTTGTTGTGAGGGAAACGACACTTTAATTTTTGTTTTAACAACACGGCATCTTTTTGTCCTCGGCGGCTATACTACTTTTAAACTTACTATCTATGCTTTCAATTGTTTCTGGAGACTGATCTATACTCTTCGTTGAAATGCGTGACGCACAAGTTGCTCGAATGCACAAACTCTTCCTCGGCGTCTGAAACACGTAAATTATGATGGGCCAAATCCTCCGCGCTGTAATTTACAATCGCTCTCGCAATTTCTCTCCCTTCTTCATCCTCGACGATTATGCAATCTTGAACTTTATAGCTGTTGCTGCTACTCTTAGTACCATTGCTATCACTTATTAAGACGTTTTTCACCAACAGCGGTTCTCCTGATTTTATATCCTCCTCACCTTCTTTGTTCACTCTCACGCGATCCTTCACCGGCACGGAAAGCATCCATCGTTTCTTGCCTTTAGCGGCATCCGCGGCGGCTAAAAATAACGTGTATTCTTTACTGTTAAGAGAAGGGGTCACTTCTCCTCCTCCTTTTCCTCCGTTTAAACCTAATGCACACTCGACAATCTTTTCCATGTCTGTGCTTTTCCCGATGACTGTTTTGCACCCGGCTGCGCTCGCGATTCTCGCGGCTGTAAGTTTAGTCACCATCCCGCCGGTCCCACCCGCGGATCCAGCGCCGCTGGCCACGTCCACTTCACTCATCAACTTGTTTATATCATCTACCACCTGAATTCGTTTCGCGTTCGGATCTTTCATCGGATTCGAGGTGTATAAACCGTCCACGTCTGTGAATAAAAACAAATACTCGGCAGATATCAAGGAAGCGACGTGCGCGGATAACGTATCGTTATCGCCAAATCGTAACTCCTCGACCGCGACGGTATCGTTCTCATTCACGATTGGTACCACGTCGTAATCGAATAAGGAGGAAAACGTATTCATCGCTCTGTTATATTGCGATTTCTGCGATAGATTTTCCAACGTCAATAACACTTGCGCGGTTTTCACTCCCAGAGTGGCAAACATGTCTTCGTAATAATGCATCAAATGCGCCTGACCGATTGCCGCTAACGCCTGTCGTTTTTGTAACTCTTTCGGTTTTTCTTTGATGCCGAGCTGGAGCATCCCCGCGCCGACTGCTCCCGAGGTCACGATCGCGCATTGGAACTCGCTCGATTTCTGCAATTCGGTTATCTGCTCGCATATTTTCGCCAGTTGCGAGAGATGAATGACTCCAGTATCCGCTTTGATTAAAGAAGACGTGCCGACTTTAATCACGATTCTTCTTTTTTTCTTCTTCTCAGTATTAGTAGTATCCATCATATAACTTCCTTCTTCTTCTCTCTTTCTCTGTCTCTCGGTAAGTAAGTTCGTTCTTTTTGCGACACGCAATAACAACAACGAGAGAACAACTCTTCCTTCGTGTGTTGTTGTTGTTGTTAAGAATACAATTCGGGTTAAATCGGAAAAAAGCGAGTAAAAAAGCTAACTGTAATAAGCAATTTTAGGAAAAAAAAAATATTTAGGGCTTGAAATGTGTCCTTTATATTTATACAACTAAACCCTACAGGAGATACGCACACAAAAGCGAACTGGCGCAGCGGAAGCGCGTTGGGCCCATAACCCAAAGGTCACACGATCGAAACGTGTGTTCGCTAAGCGAATTTTTTTTTGCATTATATGTACGTGCGCGGTACGTGCGTGTCGATATTTCATCATCTATAAGTACTATTCTTCTTCTTTTTTACCGTCGCCGTTGTCGCTCTCATCAAGTCTTCGAACGCGACGCGTTTGGTCGCCGCGGAGTTCCCAGTGGTTTCTTTTTTCGGTGGAACGTAAAAGTTATTCTTCTTCTTCTTCTTCTTCTTCTTTTCAACATTCTCTCCTTCGCGTTCACCATCATCAGTATCATCATCATCAGTATCATCATCATCATGTACGGTACAACTCGCTTTTACGACGCACTGAACGAGACGCGCTTCACTTTGGCAATCCATCAACGCCAAAGAGTTCGTAATCAACGCTTCGTGCTTTTGTTTCCTCGATCGCACATCTTTCCACTCCTCGTTGTGGCCGTTTCTTTTAAACTCCACGAGTTTTCCAACTTCCTCCTTTTCTAAACTAAACTCTTCTTCTTCTTCTTCTTCTTCTTCTTCTTCTTCTTTTTCTTCTCGTTCTTTTTTTTCCTCCATCAACAGTGATTCCTTCCCAAGTTGTCTCAACAATACGCGTTCTTCCACGGTTCCTAAACTCGCCAATCGATACACAAACACCGGTTTCTGTTGTCCGTCTCGCCATACTCTCGCCATAGCTTGTCTATCGTCTGCGGGGTTCCAACTCGCATCCATCAATATCAAACAATTTGCACCAATCAAGTTCAAACCAGCGCCGCCGGCGCGGACGGAAAGTAACATGACATCTACGTTGCCGGTGTTGAAATTTCGAACCATCTCGGAACGCTTGTCCTTGTCAACGGAACCGTCCAATCTAGTCGTCGTTAATCCTTCGCGCTTGCACAGCTTATCGGCGTCGTCTAACTGATCGGAATACCCAGAAACAATCACTACGCGCTGGTAATTGCCATTGTTTACGCTTCTATTTTTCTCGTTTATACCTTTCAAAGATTGCAAAAGCAAACAAAGAGCGCTTAATTTGCCGCTACATTCTTCTTCTCCTTCGTCGTCTTCTTCTTCTTTCTTCTCTGCTGCATCGCGAATGGTATTCGAAAACGTCTTATCGAGCACGGTTGATCGACCGATGGCATCTAAACAGTGTTTCGCAGAATTCGCGCACTGCCTCAAAATGCCAATCGCACTCAACGCGTTGTTGTTCTTGTTCGTATTCTTTTTGAAATAGTTTGAGCCAGCTTCGTAACATCTTTTCTGCTTCCCGGACATGTTGCACAACATCAAATACTCCGTTTTCGGCACCAAATACTCTTTTAATACGAGCTCTGCTTTCCTCCTCAGGATTCTTTTTTTCGTCACTTTCCTCAACTGAGCCTCCAACTCTTTCCCTCTCTTCTTTTGCTCCGCGTTCGCCTCGCTCGCTCTCGCTTCCATGATTGGTCTCTCGTACATTTCCTTGAACTCTTCCAACGAGTTCCACCCAAAAATTGCTTTCGCGCGCGGTTGCACGACGTCTAAAATTGCCGCAAATTCCATCAAGTTGTTCTGAATCGGTGTTCCCGTCATCAACACGCGATGTTTCGCGTTTACCGCTTTCAACGCGTCTACGGTTTGATTCGAATCGGATTTCAATCTGTGCGCCTCGTCGCAACACAATAAATCTGGTCTGGCGTGATTCGGTATTCTGAGAGCCATTTTCCTCATAGTTTCGTAAGAAGCGATCAAAATCGGAAACCTATCAAACGATGATTGCATTGGTTTCTCTTCCACGTTTTCGTTCGTCTCGATCCATTTCTGAAACGCCCGTTCGACGTTCTCGGCGCCGCCGTCCGCAGTCACGCACTGCGCTCGAACGTTACCGATCCATTTCTTACTCTCATTCCCCCAATTCCCAACTAACGTCGCTGGACAAGTGACTAAAATTCGTTTAAACGGTTTCTTCAACGTTGGAAACGGCGTCTGTTTCAACACCGTCCACGCCAGCGCGAGCACTTGCAACGTCTTGCCCAATCCCATATCGTCCGCGAGTAACACTCCAGAGTTCTCGATAATATTGGTATTACTATTACTATTCCTACTGCTAATCTCGCTGTTATTTTCATCATCAAACCCGAACAACTTCCGATACATCCATCGAACGCCTTCTTTTTGGTGCTTTCGTAACTTTCTCGCAATGTTCGGGTCCATGACGACCGCCACGCAAGGCACTTTGTTTTTCTCCCTCCCACCAAAACCACTCTCATCGTCTAATTTCTTTCTCGCCTCTTCAGCGGTGACCAAAACTAACGCGTTCGGGGCGCACGGGTCGTGCAACGGTTTATAATTATAAACTTTTTCATTCTCCTCCTGTGGTTTTTTGTGATGACCTCCTCCTTCGTCATCATCGTCATCATCGGTATCTGAAACGACCAAAATTTGCGGGAGGCTCTTCTTGTTTTTTTTAGGCGGAGTGGCGAACATCATATCTCTTTTTTCTCTTCTTCTTCGTCTTCTCTCAGTCGCTCTCAGTCGCTCTCTTTCTCTCTCTCTCCCTCCGAAGGGTGGTGAAACGTGTAATAGAGTAGTAGTTTTGGAGACGAGAAGAGCACGAGAAGACCCGAAAGAACGTCTGCCCCGTCCTCGATGAGAGAAAAAAAGTGAGAAGAATTTTTGAATTTTTCACCTAAACCGCACAAAGCAAAAAGCAAAAAGACGACAAACAGTTGTTCTTCTTAGATATACGAGCAGCGATGAAACGAAAACACTCTGGGGGCGGCAACGCGAAGAAATAAAAGAAGAAGATATCATGCATTCATCTTCATCCGTATCAAATTCGTCTCTCTCGGAAATACTCGACCGATTCGAGAGACTGACGAAATCAGCCGGGGAAAACGAACGCGGTTTGCGATTGGGAACCAGAGCCTTGTGCATG
>Ga0182090_1164123_pt1 | contig 20524 bp, 25 predicted proteins | sample 041ome_24_FD_127767 | JGI IMG/M metagenome (GOLD analysis project Ga0182090, IMG submission 127767) | Metatranscriptome of coastal salt marsh microbial communities from the Groves Creek Marsh, Georgia, USA - 041408BS metaT (Metagenome... | ecosystem: Environmental > Aquatic > Marine > Intertidal... | reverse complement strand
CAAGTTTCCACGCGATATCTTCTGAAACTTCGCACATTTTTATCTGTCTAAAAACTGAAAATGATAAACCATTTTTAGTTTCGCTAATTAAATAAAGATGTGGTCTCAACCATTAAAAAACAAGGATGATTCTTGCTACATCGACGTCGCTCTGATATCACTGTTTATCAATCCATCGTTGAACGTGAAAAGATCCATTTCACTTTCCCCGGAATGCTCGCCGCGATCGGTCGTCGAAACGTGCGGTGCGAAGGATCTAGCATCTACTCGAAAGATTCAAAATCTAGTTCGAAAGACGGCAGATCGTTTGAGAAACCACCGCAAAAGCAACTCCACGCGGGCTGTGCCTATTCAAGCGCTCAGAAACGCCTCGAAAAAATGCCCGACACTGAACGACTCTGAAAGATTTGACAAAAGTGGGATGAATGATCCATCGGTCTTTATCGAGTACATCGCGGCACTTTTCCCCTGTATGAACGTCAAGATTGAAACCAACGGAAAAGTAGAGACGAAAAAACACCCTATCATTTACTTGGAAACGGGAAATCTGGAAAAGATAGATGGTATGGATTTGAGCGATGTCGTGGAACTTCACGAAAGGAAAAACAAGATTGAAATTGTAAACCCGCCCTTTGTCGTGTTTGACTTGACACGATTGAACCACAAAGGGGAGTATGTGGACGACGTGCAAGTTTTCCCCGACCGGCGCTTAGACTTGGGCGGTTCCAAACCTTTACTCTTAACGGCGGTGGTCGTATGGAAAGACTACCATTACACAGTCTACGCTAGGATAGGAAGAACTTGGTACTACTTTGATGACATGGAAAAAAATGTCGAAAAAATCGGAGGTTACAACAAGATGATTCAAGACAGATCAGAATTTGCCACTATGGACGGTAAGCTGTTCGTGTATCAAAAATAAAATTTTCTATAATAAATGACTTATAGAAAATCTAAAAGACGCAGTCGACGACGTAAGTTGTCTGGCGGAAAACGTGTCCGTAGAACCAAAGCTCAGATGGTCGCCGCGAGAAAAGCGCACGCCGAAGCAAGGAAAAACTGCCCCGCCGGTACCCGTCCTCTGAAACGTCGGACAAAGGACGGGCGATCCTGCAGTAGACCGAGAAAAAGTCCTCGTAAATCCGGATCCAAACGGGCGCGTCGAACCAAAGCTCAGATGATTGCCGCGAGAAAAGCGCACGCCGAAGCAAGGAAAAACTGCCCCGCCGGCACGCGCCCATTGAAGCACAGAACAAAGGATGGGCGTTCCTGCAGCAAACCCAGAAAAAGCCCACGACGCTCCAAAAAGAAGTCAATGAAGGGGGGGAGACGCCGTTCCAAACGTCGTTCCAGACGCCGTTCCAAACGCCGATCCAGACGCCGATCTAGACGCAGCAAGTCCCGTAGAATGCACGGAGGAAAGCGGCGCAGAAGTCGATCTAGACGCAGGTCTAAATCAAGGGGCAAGTAGATCAATCAAATAAGGGTTTATTTTTTTTTTCATTTTATAGATAAAATGAAAGTCAAAAAGATAAAACCCACATTTCCTAAAAATGCTCAGAAGGTTGTCGCTGCAATTTATAAAATGTATGACGAGATGTCGAGTATAGCAATCGACTTAGGGGAAAAGAAAGATTTTTTTATGCGAAATCCGGACACCTGGATGCTATCCCCCGATGAAATGGTACAAAGAGGAGATTACGACATGTTGTATGATGAATACTTGGACACTCTTTCCTACTACAAGGAGGCGCAGGCCGATGCGCGCAAAGATCAGAAGAGTCCGGTCAAGGCCAAGAAGACCGCCAAGAAGGCGAGCAAAGCTAAGAAAAAGACGGTTGCTCAGCTGAGAAAAGAATGCAAAGAAAAAGGTTTAGTTTACGACGCAAAAACTAAAAAGTGCAGGGAAAGCAAACGGAAAAAGAAGAGTCCGGTCAAGAAGGCGAGCAAAGTTAAGAAAAAGACGGTTGCTCAGCTGAGAAAAGAATGCAAAGAAAAAGGTTTAGTTTACGACGCGAAAACTAAAAAGTGCAGGGAAAGCAAACGGAAAAAGAAGAGTCCGACTAAAGCGAAGAGTCCGGCCAAGGCGAAGAAGGGGCGAAAGGGTCCAACAGAGTCGGCAACATTGTTCAATGTGGGCACGCGTAAAACAGGAAACGACGGAAACATGTGGGAGGTCGTGACCAATAAGAATGGCACAAAGAGGTGGAAAAAAGAAACTAAAAAGGCAAAGTCTAAACGAAAAGTGCCAGGTTTCTTCGACGCGTGGGATGACGTGAACCCCGGTTATTCTAAATGGGACTATGGCACGGGCATCGAACCGGAAGATGAGGCTGTCACGAAGTACATCAAAGATACTGGTAAGATTACAGGTGATATCCTGTATGTAGGGAGTAGTTATGAAAGCAGACAGGAGTACGGAATTGTCATTGTGGATTTGAGCAGGAAAAGGTTATTTGAGAACACTGAAGACTTTTACTATTTGAACCCTTCTCTTGTGGACGATGATGAAATTATAAAGGAGCTGACACAACACAATTCACTTTTGAAAAACAGCAAAAAGGCAGTAAAAGAGTACATCGCGTGGTACAAAGACTCGATCATGTTTTAATCAGACGCGAAGCAGACGCTTCGCGTCATCGCGAAGCAGGAGACACCGTGTATATTATAATAAATTGAATCTATTATAATTAAGCTTTGTGGCGGCGGTTTTACTGGAAGTGGTGCTTGAGCTTGCTCTGAACCCTGTAGTAGGTAAGAGGCTCATCCTTTGACGACCAGCGGAGAAGCTTCTTCAGCTTGGTGTCTGGGAGGATTTCCCGCTTGTCCTTTGGATTCTGGAGATTGTGATCCTTGATGTAAGCGCAAATGCACTTAGTCACATCCACACGGGACTTGAGCTCGCCTGCACCGCATCCGATGAACTTGCTCATCTCGCTGGAGATGGGCACCTGCTTGAGGAACCCAGAGTTCACGTTCGTGCGCTTCTTCGGCTTCTTGCCCATAACGCGAACGGACTTCGACTTGAGCCCCTTGAGCGTCTTGTTCAGAGACTTGAGGAACTTTCCGCCGGGGCACTTGCTCTGACGGAGGGTCTTGATCTGCTCTTCGACGTCCGAAATGGTCTTGTCGAACCACTGGACGATAGACTCCCGAGTGGCTTCGAGCTTTGGAATATCCTCGGTTTGGCTGGTGGTGGTGGGCGGGCTCGTGTCGACGGGCGGCGGCTTTTCGACGACTTTCTTCGAAACAACGGACTTCTTGGCGGTCTTCTTGACCTTGGCAGAGGACTTGGACGAGGTCGTCGAAGTCTTCTTGGACGTTTTGCGAGAACGCGCGGCCTTAGCCTTGCGTGTAGTAGTAGAAACTGGGTTGGTCATTTTTTAATGAGAAGCCTTCTTTTTAAGTGCAGGTGTACGACTGAGTCATTGAGAAAACTCATTCGTTTTTATCTTTTTATTTGAAATGCAAATAAAAGGTGTGATTAGACTTAATATCCCCAGCTGCTCTGGCGCGGGTTGGGATCGCGGCAGCCCGTGGTGGCGTACTTTTGGTCGCAGCAGGCGGCATTTTGACCGTACGCGTCCATAATGGTGAAGTATCCGCCCTTCGAGTGGGCGAGCGCTTCGCTTCCGTGCGTGAGGGCGTCCGTCGTGATCGGAGCCCACACAGGGACGATCTGTCTGCCTCCAGTCAGGTTCACGTTTCTAACAGTGTCGTAAAGGGCGGGGCAGTTCATGCAAGATGTAGTTTTTCCTGGCATATTTTCATTAAAACAATATTTATTTTTTGTTCAACCATCGGGACAAATTGTCCTTTCCTTTTATGGTGACAATTTCTCCCCCGTGTTTGATGTACACCGACTTTCGTGTTCTGAAATGTTTTCGAAGAACAGGATTGGTATCCACGAAGTCTAAAATGATAGGCTTCACATCCTCGCGCCTGAACACGCGCCCGAGAAACTGAATGAAGTAAGCCTCCACGTCCGACGCCAGAATCAGGCAGTCCAGCGTTTTGTGATCAAACCCCACTCCTATCTTGGACGAGGTGCCGACGAGTATGTTCACCGAACGGTCAAATGTTTTCTTCGTCCCGTACAAACCGTCTGCGCGTACGCCTTTCGACTTGAGCTTGCTTTCGAGAAGAGCCGCGTGATCTACCCTTTTGGTCAGGATCAAAATAGTTCGAGTTTTGCTCAGTTTGAGAGCGGCCTCCGTTATCATTTCGTTTCTTTCCTCGTTTTCGCTCTGAGAGTTGAGAAGACCATTCCAGTCGAGTCGACCCTGCTCTGTTTGATCCGCGATCGGTTTGAATCCGGTTCGAATCTCGTAGACCGCGTGCTTCTTGTGCAAAATCCGAACTAGCTTCTCCTCGGAAAAGTAAAAGTTGAGAAGAGTGTTCAGTCCGTCGCTCCGGTAAGGCGTGGCGCTGAGCGCTATGACGTACCTAGGATGAATGTAAAGAAGCGCTTTCGACAAGCACGGAGACATCAACTGATGGCACTCGTCCACGATCAGGCACCCCACGTCGTCGAAAAAGTCAAACGGAAGCTTGCTCACAGTCAGCGCGTTCATCACCATTATGCACGCGTTCTGCGTTTTGCGTTTCCACTTTTCTAGCTTATCCGGCGTTTCTCGCTGGGTTTTGGATGGCGGAGCCACTTTCACCACCCCCACCCCTTTCTTCAGGTCGGTGAACTGCTCTATGGAGTCTATCCACTGTCCGAGCAAAATCACCTTGTTCACCAAGACCAGCGTTTTCATTCCTATCTTCTTCGCCAGCGCTATGCTCGTGACAGTTTTCCCGAAACCCGGAAAGGCCGACACCACAATGGTGCCGCGCTTGTTCAGGTGCCGGAGCGCCTCCTTTTTGATGACCGTCTGAGGCTGTCTGAGACTCGCCGTATACTTGAACGAAATCTGTGTAAAGTCGGAACGAGGGCGTCGGGTTGCGCTGGGAACGTTTTTGAGAGCCCACGCCATAGGAAGGGCGATGCTGTCGTTCTCCAGCAAGTATGGATACACCCACTTTTTAGGCTTAGACCGCTGTTTGAAAAAGCGTTTAGGTTCGGCGTCCGCATTCGCATCAACTCTAAGTTCCTCAGAGATGAGTTCTCTGGTTGGCACACTCAAATTGGACAACTTGAAAGCAATTGACATTTTGTTATTGACATTTTCCAATAATAAAATTATTTTCATTTTACCGCCCAGAGGTTTATTTCTCCTCTTTCTCTTTCTCTTCTCTCTCTTCAAAGTGATCCCGCATCTGCTGGTACCCGGAAGAAAACATATCCATCTTTTCCTTGTTAGACACCTTGAAATCGAACGCTCTTACCACGCGATGCGCGGACAGAGTCACTACCGCTGTGTCTGGCAAAGCCGACTCGATTTGAAGCCTTTCTACTTCACCGATGGGCAGCATCAGAACGCGGTACATGTAGGACAGAAAAGATTTGCCATTCTCCTCATCTTCCGGCTTAGGCTTGGGGTTTTTCACTTTCACTCCGATCACTCGACCTCCGTACTCTTCCGCCTTCTTGAGCGGGAAATTGACGCCGCACCCTCCGTCTATGAAGTAGTTGTTTTGATACTGGTACTTCTCGAAAACAAAAGGCAGGTTGGCTGTCATACGGAGAGCCACCAGAACGGGCAGTTCGGGGTGGCTCGTGTCAGAAATGTATTCTGTTTTGTTCTTTGTCAAGTTGAACGTGACTATTGTAAAGCTCTTGTTGAACTTTTCTCTCAAAGACTTTAGTGTGGGAAGATAGCCTATTTTCTGAACCGTCATCTTTTCGATGATCTCTTGTATCTTCGACCAGGAGGTCGCACCGCGGCCGTCCATCATCGCGACAATGTTGAAGTGAGAGAGCTTCTCTATCACCTGGTTCACGCAAATAAAGCAAAGTATCTCGGCCGGCGAATACCCGATGATCAGGAAGAATGCGATCATCGCGCCCGACGAAGTTCCGACAAAATGCTTGATGGTAGACAAACGTTTCGTATCTTTAAGAAATTGAGTAGCACCCAAGGCTAAAAGAGCTTTTGTCGACATTCCGGCAAGACAGAGGGTTTCAAAAGGTTTATCGCTCATGTTTAAAATGGGTAGAATTATCTTTTAAGATGAATGTCATATACTTTTGTAGTAAGAAATGCAATGATCAACACTAACAAAACTATTATGATGTAAAGGATGGCGTTGTTCCTGCCTTCCATGTAGAAGGATTTGCAAATGTTGCACCCGCTGATGTGGTCGTATATTTCTCTACAAGAACACTCAGTTTTCTTTTTCTCTTGCGCCGACGTAGCCGGCTTGGACGCATCGCCGGCCGGTTTCTGGTCGAAATCGTAGCTGTCTGTTGCCGGAGAAGCTTCCGCGAAATATTCCCTCGAATTCTGGACTGGCATATGATATCCCCCCGGACCCGTTTGCACATACCCGCCGACGTTCGGCCCCATATCCATAGCCATTCCGCTCATTTGATCCATTCCACCTCGTCGAGCGTGATTTCTGATGTATTTTGAGTAATCATTGTCGCGGTGAGGATTGTATGCAGGACCAGGCTGAGGCACTTCGAAACCCATTCCCGGGGGAGGGGTGGAGTAGCTAGGGAGTTCCGAAAGTTGGGGATTAGCGCTGGGCAATCTGTCTAAATATGTTACTCCTTCGTGCATTTCTTTACTCTATTTTTTTTTATTTGCAAAGGTACTCTCACAAAAGGTATTTTAAAAGACAGGCTATGCTATAACAAAGAGAATGACTACATCTGGACAAGTATTATCTGTTTTCAAGCAGTCGATCGTGTCTTTTATGGATGAGCTAATCGATCAGTTTCCAAAAGAAACAGGACTGATTCTGGCCAGAATCTTTCTAAAAGACCAAATTCCAATAGAAGTCACTATGAAAAATTTTGTGTTCAAACTAGAAAAGAACGACGGCCTTTTGAAAAAAATGGTCGCTGATAAGAACGAGCAATTTTTTATAGACAACGACATCTTTTCCATAGAAGCAGACGGCGACAGCTACGCAATATCCGGCGGAACGGTGAACCACTTCAGGAAACTGTGGCTGTCCGATCTAGACAAAGACGACAAAGAAACAATGTGGAAGTGGTTCGAGTCGTTTGTGCTTCTCGCCGACAAGTACCAAGAAGTGCTGGCCACGAACAAAGAAAAGGAGAACTAGTACTTTTACTTTTTCTTCTTTTCGCGTTTACCAGTGCAAGCATTGCAAAGTGAAATTAAATTACCCATTTTATTTATTCTGAAAATAAAATGCCAAAAGCCAATCTAGTATTCTTTGGGACGGATATGGACAGCAGAAACGGTCTCAAAAGATCGCTCGTGTCGTTCCTCCTCTTTCTTGCACTGTCGTGGGTTTGGTTCGGCACGGCCGTGGCCAAACCCAAACTGCTTGTGCACTTGATCGCGGCAATGTCTCTGGCTCTCGTCCTCGCGTCGGCAATAGGAGTGTACTTGCCCAACGCCAAAACCACATCCAGAGATGTCATCATCTACTCGGCTCTGGTCGGGTTCGTTGTTTCGATCGCCATCGCCTCAGCTCTCGTCGTATGGGCTGACAAGTCGATCGTGTACGGCGGACTCGTCGTGCTCTCGTTTGTGCTCATTTGCGCTTTCGTAGGCTGGCTGAACTACAAATACCTTTCTAAAATAAACTTTTGAAGTTAAACACATACTCTCTTTGAAATAAACATGGATTTCAAAAACGCGATAACAACGGAAATTGCCGAATGCGAGCCAGTCTCGTCGGAAGAAGAAAACGGCGATGACTACTTCAACCACAATTTAAATTCAGAGGCGTTCAACCTGAGCGGCCGATCGTACGCCTCTTTGATGGTGGCGGAGGAAGATGTGAGAGGAGAACAGTGGCTAGACAGGGAAGAGTGGGTGAATGAATACTACGACGATGTGAACGCCCACTTTGCCGACCTCGTGCACATACTGCGTGTGCACTTTCCCGGTAGAAGAATTAAAATGAGCAACAAAACGCAGTTGTACAGAGACTTTTTCCAACTAGCCTACGATTACTCTTCAAGGTCTAGATAGATTCAGGGTATCGATTGCGGTATCGGGCACTTTAGGCTGGCTGCGTTGTCGAACTGTGTCGTCGGTGTTTCGGTTTTTTTGCATTCGCTTTGCTTTGGCGAGAAGATCCTCTTTGAGGTTTTCGTCGTTTATACGCTTTGCCTTTTTCTCCAACTGTTCGGCATCTGCACGCTTCTTTTTATGAAACGAATCTAACTTTAATTTTTGCTTTTCGTAAGGATCGTTTATAGCGTTTATCTTGGTCAGGATCTCTTCATCTTCTTTCGGTTTGGTGTTTAACAAATCGGACAACGACGAAACGCTCTCTTTCTCGGGAGAAACGCTCAAGTCGAGCAAGTCTTGTTCTGGGTCGATGTGCCCCACTTCGTCCGAATCGGGTCTTGGATCGGGATGTCCGCTGTACTGATGCGGAGCGAGACTGCTCGCCGCCTGTTTTGAAACGGGGGCTGGCGTTGGTTTGCTTTTCTTTGCTGCGACTTCGTCGCGATGCGGAGCTGCGTCTGACACAATCTCAAATGGGTCGGGTTTAGCCATTATGTAGCGGGGACGCTTTCTGACGACAGGCGCTGGCACGGGGGGTCGGCGGGACAGATACGCAACTAGATCCTTGCACGCCCAAAAACCCTCGCAAAACTCGGCATAACCTCTGGACACGTCGATGATCGTCGGAATCACAGAAACACCCCAAGACTTGCATTTAGACCGAGCAACGGCGGAATCAATGCACAAAGGCGAGTATTCGACACGGTGATACTCGAGTAAGTCCATCAGTTCGTTGCAAATGTGAGACTTTGAACTGAAAATTAAAAACAGAGGAACAATATGGCTCATTTCTTGTTCTGCGAAGATTGTTTAAATAAAACTTTAACCTAAATAAAGTAAATGGACTTGAATACAAATTTAGCTCGCTTGGCCTACGAACAATCTCCCAATCAAATGAAGGGAGATCCGGGAAACCCTAGGAGTTGCGCCAGAAATAGAGACGCTCTCCGATACGTCGGATTCTCTCCCAATTCAAACGACTGCAACGCGGCTCTCGATTCGCTCTTCTCGGACGCCTCGATAAAAAGAATGTCCAAGTCGATCACGCGCTTTCTCGGAAAAGATCTCGCCAACGGAAGACCCGTGGTGGTCCCCGACAAAACCATCATCAGCGTTTTGAGCAAAATGGTGGACAGCTACCGCGCGGAAACAGGGGACATTTACGCGGGCAAGTACAACATACCCAACAACAACCTCGGAATGTATGAAAAGGTCGTCCTCCAAACGATCACCCTCATTGTAGACAACGTGCGCAACACTCTTGAAATGGAAAACATCAACGGAAGACTTTCCGCGTGGACGACTGTTCTGGGAGACTTCAACGACCACGGTCTGCGAAGCCACGCCCCCCTCAACGCAGAAATAGACAGCACGCGCAATCTTTTCCAGTTTCACATGAACTATTAATTCAATATAAATAAATACGACTATGAATGTAAACGGAAATCCTCTAGAGGTGTGCAGTTTGGATCCGGTGACCGGGTACACCAGAGACGGATACTGCAGAATGTATACCAACGATCCAGGAACTCACACTGTTTGCGCCACGATGACAGACGAGTTTTTGAACTACACGAAACAAATGGGAAACGACCTGATCACTCCGAATCCCGGGTCTCGGTTTCCGGGTCTCGTCGCCGGAGACAAGTGGTGTCTCTGCGCTCTTCGATGGAAGCAGGCGAACGACGCGGGAAAGGCGCCTCCCGTTCATAGAGAAGCTACACACGAAGCAACTCTGCGATACACGGATTTGAACACAAAAGAGAGATATCGGTGTTAATTCTTTTTATACAAATACTGTATAAAAACTCTACAAACCCGAATCATCTTCTCTGAGTGACTCTCTTCTTTCTCGACAGAATCTTTTCCACCTCCTTTGAGATTTTGACGATGGTGATATCGCTCAAGTTACAGGAGTCGGCAAACTCCTTGAGCGTGATGGGGATTCCCGACGACTTGATCCAGAAGTATACCAATCCCGAGGCGACGCTGTTTGGACGGGCTCGATTCAAGTTCGAACTTCGGTTTTTGATCTGCTTGTACAGTCCTTCCACTTCCAGCTTTTGCTTGTCGGACGCGGAAAAAGTGTTCATTATTTCGGAAATCAAATGCTCCGCCGTTATATGACCGCCGCGCAGGAGAGGAGACGTCGAATTCAACGTCACGTGCTTCAAGCCTTTCAACCCCGCTTTTCGGTTCAGCTTGAACAGTTTGATGAGGTTTTCGTGCGTTTTGGGCTGACCCACGCTCTTGTATGCGTGGAAAATGCAAGCAAAGATGATGGCTTTGCGGCAGTTGCCGCGGAAGATTCTACCCTTCGACACGTCGGAGTACAGCTCATTGGCGATAGATATGATCTTGTTGGAAAAGCCGAGCCCCTGCACGTCTTTGAAAATGCTCCTTTCCTCTCTCTTGCGCGCTTGAACGCGGGTAGGATCTTTTTTTCCAGAGTTCAAGTAGTTTCGCCACTCCCTGTCGTGCATAATGTTATGCTTGAGAACTACGCCGCACGTGGTGCACGTTTCCACACCGCCTCTGTTTTCTACATTTACGTGAGCGCAGCAGTCCCCGTTGTCCGCATTTCGTTTTGCTTCTTTGAGCTTTTCGAAATGTTCGAAGTTTTTAAGTGCTGTGTCAAATAGGTCGAAGTTCATCTTTAAGTATTTCTGATTATAGCAATCACCCCTTTAAACGGATCATTTTCACTGACGGGACACCGTATTTCTTTGACCGTTTTCATCCATACTGGCCAAATCGTCTTCTTGCACAGAGTTAGAACCCTTGTAGACGCGGTCGAAACAGACCAAACTCGCTGACGTCCCGTCCGCCGCGTAGCAAGGTGCTAAAAAGATGGTGTTGGACGTTTTCACAATCGACTCTTTGCAGTCGGGATAAATGCACCTTTCAATTGTAGAACGTCTCATTTTCATATAATTGTCTAGCTTGTGTTCCATAATTTATTTTTATTTACACAGCTATTTTTTCTTCGTCAATCACGGCTTGCAGAACCATCCCGTTCTCGAATTCGAGAGAGTTCCACAGCTGCTCTGGGATGCAAAACTGGTTGATGGCGATGACACTTTCCTCGCCTATTTCGACGAATGTCGCTTCTTTCTCTTCTACCTCGACAACGGGGTAGGGCAAAATTTTCGACGTGTGCGAGTCGATGATTTGCTTGTCCAACGCAGTGAACACCATAGACACCGCAATGCTGAAAGTCAGAAGAACGACAAAACCCAAAAGAATCAGTATGGCTACTTCTTTCGTGACTGTTGCTATGGGAAGCCCTACCATAATCAAAAAAGTGGGCGACGCGACGACTTGACACATTCGAGGCAAAACCGGCCTGAACGTGAGTCTGTAATAACAAAACAAAGATAAGCAGTAAAAAATTTCAATCATTACCAGCAGACTGTTCACTGCGCACATCGCCAAACCGTACAAGAACAGCTGGTGATTCGGGTAGATATCGTCCACGAAAAAGGTTGAGATCAGCACGACGACTATAGACGTGCTGAAGTTAAAACAAAATATGATGAATGCGTTGTGATCTATCATAGTGCAAAAGTTAAACAGCGCGTGAGTTCTAGGAGATGATCTGATATACTCCGTGTGGCACATCATACACTTTTTTTTTGATTCGGGATTGTTCGTCGTCTTCACCCACGTCGCCAAACACTCTCGGTGAACATACTTAACTGAACCGTTGCACTTGCAGGGTGAAAAAAGATCGTCTAACGGTTCGACGTCTAGACATATTCTGCAACTTTTAGCGTCCATTTTATTTCAAGCGATTAAATAATTAGGTCTCCGAAGCAATTGAAAACGTTTGTGTCAGGGTTGTACTGCACTCCAGACACAACAACTCGCGCAAGAGATCCCTTTGTCAAATTGATGGAATCATCTGACACGCTCTTGATCTGCGAACCGTCCTCCGTCGTCTCGTGCATCACCTCTAGTTCTGCTTCGTCCGCGTCGCGGCGAATCCGCATCTTTCCTTCGCAAATAGGCACCAAGATCTTGAAAATGCCCGCCACATCGATCAAAACTCCCATGTCAAACACCAAACACACTCTTCCACCAAAACGACTCCCTTCTTTGGGATTCACGCAAACGGCGTCAAACACCACCGAAAAGTCTACCAGTCCCGTCGCCTCGGATACCGAAGCGTTCTTTATCGACACATCCCTTACATCTGTTATGTACCCGTTTTCCTCGCTGCAACTGCCAACCATAGTCGTTTTCACCAGCTCGCTTATCTTGGCATCTACGCCCCGAGACAAAATCTCGGGGGACAGTTGAAATGTGCGAGAAACTTGAATAGACATGACTTTTTACTTTGTTGTAAAAAGTCCATTTTAAAATCATTTCTATTTAACACACCCTTTTCAAGGCGAACACGGCGCTCAGCTGACCCAGGCTGTTGGGCGGCGCCGGCGGATCTTCGTCGGTCACCTGAAACTTTACAATCTCGCCCGAAGGAAGAGTCACCTTCAATTTCAGATTCGTGTTGGGATTAAACTTCATGTACTGCGCGGCGCCGTCTCCGTCCACTTTGATGAAAGTCGCCATCTCCGGGTGAGTCACGTCATCGACAGGCGCGACGAAAGTTGCACCCAGGGCGTTTGGATTGTTGGACATAATCAAATTCCGAGACGCGCCACCCGAGGTGCCAGGAGAACTTAACTCTACGAAAACGTAAGGGTAGAAAGCCAATCGTCCGGATCTGCTCGTGGCGAGAGGAGCATTGGGCAACGTCAGAGACACCAAATCGACCTCGTAGCATACCTGCTCCTGGAGAGACACATTTGAAGTAGACAAAGTGAATGTCCCTACATTGTTTCTCACAAAGTTTTTAACCAACCACTGTTGCATATTCAAAAAGCTGGAAAAGGCAGTTTCCGTTTTCCCGCTGTGAATGTACCAGGGATCTCCGTTGACAGCTGCCGTAGGGTCGAGCACGGTAACAAGCCCGGTGCAGTTTCCATCACCCGCGGTCAAAGTGATTCTATCTCCGACGGAGTAATGATTTCCCCCGTCCGCCACCGAAAATGTGGACACGGGACCCGGGGGACCCGCCGTCGTTGCAGTAACATTCATGACCAAACCGCTGCCTCCAATCCCGCCGGGAGAAGTCGGATCCACCGTCGTCGGAGAATTGCCCAACGGATAATTCGTACCCGGATTGGTCAAAGTGACGGTTTGCACAACTCCGCCCAAAGCTCTCGCGAAGTTGACCGTCGTCACTCCCGTAGTTTCATTGTAAGTAGAACTGGTAATCAAACGCGCGTAACAAGCATTATTGTGTATCCACGATAACCAAAACCCATTGTACGCACCATTTGTCTTCAATCTGGCGCCGTTCAATTCCAATGATGTATTCCCAGAGGTTCCCGTGCTCGCAAAAGTACCGCTCTCGTTTATGTAGTCGGTCACTCGATTAGACTCAACAAGCTTAGAGCGCCAGCCTGGAGCCGGGTAGTTCTGAACGGAAGGCACGACGGACCTGTTCGCGTACGGGTGAAAAGACACAGTGTCGCCAGAAGCCAGCGTAGCAGGAAGAGCCGTGTCCAGAGTCACTGTTTTGGTGGCGCTGTTGTAGGCGGTGACAAGCCTAACCAACCCTTGGCTGTCGCCGGTCGCGGCCGCCGCCGTTATTTCCAGAATAACGTCCTGGAGAATGGTAAGAGTGGCCACCCCTGTTATGGCTCGCATCTGCGTTTGGTCGATCGTGATGGTTTCTCCTGCGACATACCCGGAGCCCGCGGTGATCAGCACTGCGCTGACAACGTCGTCGGTGCCCGTCGCAGACACTGTGAGTGTAAAAGTCATGCCAGTACCCGTCCCCGAATAGGTGTTGTTCGTGCCTGTCGCCACAACGTGACTGTCCGCTACAAAGTTGGTGGTCTTATCCGTGTTTTGAGTGATTGTCAGCGCCTGTCCCACTGCCACCGTGTCGACGACCATAGACATACCTTTGTAGTAGTCATCTTGAGTCCAGGAGGCGTTGGGACCCACCGCCAGTATTGCCGTGGTCGTTGAGCCGCCGGTAAGCGTGTCCTGGTAGTTGACCTGAGACAAAGTCGACGTTCCTCCTGGGTTGTACATGAGCTCCAAAAAAGATCCTTTTTGTATGTCAAGACTAGCGTTAGGTCCGAGATTGAAAGCCGAATTGGTCTTTGCCTGCTTCGGCTCAAACCACAGAGCTGTATTATTTGTCGTGCTCACAGGACTAGGGTCGATAAGCGCGGCGCCTCCATTGTCGTTCACTACTGGAGATACTCCATTCAGATGGCGAATCGAATAGGTATGCTGATTCTCCCAGTTAGTGATCAAGCCGGACTGAGATGCCGGTTGCCCTGCTTTCAGAGGGTCGGTGGCGACGTAGACGTACACCAAGGATTTATTTCCGTCGAAATCTCCGATAGGCCTCCATTCGTTGAGAGAGTCATTGAAGATTATGTAGTCGTTGTTGTAGGCGTCGTTCCATCGGTCGCCCGCGGGAAGAAATATAACGTTGCTCGCCGTATCTGTCGGGTCTGTCAACGAGAAAGAAGTGCCCACCGGAATCGCGTTGGTGTAGCCCAAACCAGTCACCACAAACTTGCACTGTCTGTTTTCAAGGTATTCGTACTGCTCCACCACTCCGTCGTAGTCGGTGCCGCCTATGTTGGTCGTGATAGTCACTCCCCGGTAGTAATTCTTGAGCATCTGCGGATGGTCAGACGCGCTCACGTCGAAAAATATTTCAAAGTTACCCTCTGAATTTGTCAAAGTTGTTGTGGTCGTGGTCAACGTCAAAGTCGCACCGTCCGCAGCGCTCCACTTTGCATCCTGCCTGACGTTCGCCACCGAGTACAGATTGAACGAACCTCCTCCCCACTTGTGGTAGAAAGACACGCTGGAACCAGCCACCGCGTACGCTGCATTGAGATTGTTCAGCTGACTGTTGACATAGTTGCTGTTCCCCTCCACCGGAACCTCGAACTCTCCCGGAAAAGGCCAATCCTGTTTGTTCCTGTACGTAGAATCAAAATGTAATATAGTAGCAGGTGATAGCATTTTTTATTTATTTACACTATTATCATTTATTTAAGTGCCGGAACTTGGATATCCGCGTCCCCCTCACCAAAGGATGACACCCGTCCAACGCCTCCAACTGATCTGCCGCAGGTTTCCACGCCGAAGAACTCACGAACGGTTTTACGACCAACCACTCGCTCGACTCGTTGATAGAACGGTCGGCTCCGATCTTCAGCTCGATCGCCCCCACGATCTCGATGCTGTTCTTCACGCCCAACTTTGACATGTACTCCGACCTTTTTCGGTTCAAAAGAGCGCCCAGCCTCTCGGCCAGAAAAGACTCCAGACCCCGAGCAAACAACAAAAGGGAACACAGAATCTTCTCGAAGTTGACGCTGGACAAGTCCACGAACCGAACGATGGCATCGATCTTGCGAATCACGCCCTGCGTAAACGTGCACGTCGACTCTTCTCTCATACTCGGATTGTAGTACCCGCACATAGCCACGCGCGCCTCGTCGACTATGACTTTCAAAATCTGCATTCGCGTAAAGGAACTCAGAACAACGCTCTCGATCTTTGAAAACTGTTTCAAAAACACACGCAACGCATTTTTCATATCCAAAGAATAACCCGGCGACGGGGACGAATCCAGATCGAACGGAAGCATCACCAGACTACCCAACAAATCGACCGCAAAATGGTCGTAGCGGTCGAACAGCTCGCTGATCGACCCTGACTTGCGCTCGTTCGCCCAAGTCAAACGAGCCAACGCCTGGTCCGCTATAGAATCGTCGTCGTTCACGTCCCAGCCGCAATCGAAATCCATACTCAACTTGCCAAACACAGACTTCACAATACGACGAAGCTTCACCACAGACTTCGCTCGTCGGTACCGCAACGCATGGCTGCTCACCGACGCCAAGAACAGCTTCGCGTCCGCGAATGGATCCGGAGCGCAGGACATGAAACCCACGTTCGTATGAGCCAGACTCTGGTACATCGGTCCCTCGTCCACCTTGTCTATGTACGCAAAACCGTAATCGATGATTTTGGGCATCCACCCATGCGTCGGCACCGAAAACACATTCTCGGAATCCAACTCGATCAACAAATGCCTGTCTCTATCGCACTTTGTCATGAGGATATTGCTCGTATGCAAGTCGTAATGCGTGAAATGCATCGTCTGGTAAGCCAAACGTGTCGCCAGAAGGATTATTTTAACACTAGACAAAATCACAGACAAATCCACTTCCTGCTTGGACTTGATGAGCTTTGACAAGGAATACCCTTTTATGTACTCGAAAAAAAGCACGCGACGATCGATCGGATCCGCGCATTTTTCAAACGGATACGCCGCCTTCGCATCCGGATTCACGCGCATTGTTTCCGAATGAAGCAGCTTGGAAAACACCGGGCATTTTAACTCGTTGAGACGACTCGCGATAGTCTCTTCGTGCTCGCACAAGTAGTCTATGTGCTGGGACATTTTGAACACCAACGACTCCTGAGTTTTCTCGTTGACTACCAACCCAGTAAGCCCCTGTTTTCCTCGCTTGAACATCCGCACGAATTTGTAGTCGGTTTCGGACAATAAATCGCCTTTCATTTTCTCTTCCCCTTTGAATCTTTAAAACGCTCTGCTGTTTCAATCTCACACCAAATAAAAATATTGATAGTAATAAAAATATGTCAGTAAACTCTACAGTTAACACTAATGTTTCAGCTCCCACGGATATCAATGCAAACCGTGGCAATTTACCAAGCGGCGTTTACGCCTATGATATGGGGTCGGGTGGTGTCGCCGGTGCTACCCAGACATTTACTCTTCCTGCAAACACGGCAACGATTGGCGCGTGGTGTGGTAAGATAGCCGCTGGTCTCGATGCGGATGCGAACAATTCTACTAATCAGGTAATTACAATGACTTTTACGAATCAAAATCCAGCTGACTGGACACATCTGAATTATGATATTGTGGTTTCTTTAGTGGGAACGGGAGATGAGACTTTAGTCAGTCAGGTTGGATCGGTATGTGCAGGTTTTTCGCAGAATGTTGCAGGGGATAGTGGTCAAATTATAATTCGTCGTGAATCCGGAAGTGGCGCTCAACTGAAAGCGGCAACTATACTTGTTCAGCTTCGAAAGCGAGGAGTCGCCGTCACAACTGCGTAAATACCATGAAACAGCACAGCACCCCCGGACGCGGAGCCAATCATGCTTGTCAGCATAAAAACTAATCTATAAAAAGAATATTGGATAATAATAAATCAAAATATGTCGATCAATGCTATAGCTAACACTAACTTATCGAGCGTTTCTGATCCAGTTGGAAACAGAGGCAATTACCCCAGCGGGGTTTACACTTTTGATATGGGAACGGCACCAGTGAACGCCGGCGCCGAGCAGGTATTTGATAGCTCTGTTTTGTCAACAGCAAAGTCAGCACAAACGGTTCACAGTTATGTAGGAAAAATAAATGCATCTGCGGCAGGCACTGCAAACGAAGGGCAGTCGCAGCTAGTGACACTGACATTCGAAACAGCACACGGCTGGACTAACGATACACACGATCTCCATATAAATATCGCACCGACAACAGATGCGGCTCTAACAACAGCAGCTCCACTAGGAGCTTGCAGCGGCGGTTCTTTTTCTACAAATAGCATTACGTTTGTTAGGACAGCTCCGGCTCTGCAGGGCGCGACAGCAACCCTCGTAGCTGCGATAGTTACTGTCACGGTGCGTAAACGTGGCGTTGATAAAACTGCATAATTCCGTCCAGTTCACAATAAAAACCTTTCATTTACGTTTTTAAATGAAAAGAAAAGAAAAGAATCTTGATGATAATAAATATATAAAAATGTCAATACAGGCTGTAGTTAATACTAATATGTCAAGCGTTTCCGATCCTAACGCGATTCGAGGAAATTACCCCAACGGCGTCTACGCGTATGATATGGGGCTGGGTACCGCCGCCGGGGGCGGTGCTACCGTATCCTTCGACTTAAGTTCAGTCCCTGGCCTCGTTGGCTCTGAAAAATTTCACGCATTCGCGGGTAGACTACCCGGCAGAGCTGGCGGCACCAACGGGTCAGCTCAGGTAATCACAATAACTTTAGGCGGTAATCACGGCTGGACGTCGCTTACTCATGAAATAGAAGTATCTCTTGAACAAGGCTCAAATGATGGCACTGATGCTGAACCTGCAGAGGACTTGTCTGCAGGAACAGCTTCTGCTTCTTTTGGTTCCGGGACTACTATATCTATTCTTCGACAGGCCGGCAAACGACAAAGCGGTGGTGTAGCCGCCACCTGCGACCTTTCGCAAGCGACAATGTTGGTCACCATTGTCAAACGCCCCGTGGATGTCAGTGCGTAAATGTGTTTGTACGCATTTATGTCAAGTATGTTCAGAGAAAAAAGAGAGAATCAAGGTTAAAGAAGGGTGAGCTTAGTATAAATAAAAATGGATACTCTTCCCATAGATATTTTCGCGTGTATCCGTTCATACGCGGGCAGCGCAGACGTTCGTTCTGTGTGTCAAACGTGCACGGCGTGCAGTCGATACGGCTGGCTGCGATCGATCAGCGTGAACGGTTCCAAGAGTGCGAGGTACCCGGATTTTATAGAATTGTGTATTCGACATCGTCATAGTTTAGAAAAAGTCTGCGTGTGGGGGTTGCGCGATCCGTTGATTTGGTTGCCCGATTGGTATCCAAATCTTGAATTCATTGATTGCAAGGGTAAATCCGTTTTGACTTGTATAAACGAGGCGAAACAGCGCGGGGCGAAACTTGAAAAGAGAATTAAAATAACTGAAGTGAAACAAGGTGAAATTGTGACCGAAAAGTTTATTGATGTTCCCCGACTGAGCGCTGTTCTAATCTAATTCTGATCTAATCTTTCTTCGTCTTCTTCTTCTGGCCTTTTTTCGTTGTCGTCGGCAGCGATCGATTTTTCGTGCGCGGTTTTGGGTAGCTGGCACGGTTGCGAATGCCGGTCGCGTGCGTGGGATGACGCTTGAGATACTGAAAGTCGCATTCTTCTTCTTCGTCCGACGAGTAAGGGTAGTTTTCCATACACTGGATCTCGTACTCTTCTTGAAGTCGCGCTTCTTCGTCAGACTCGTAGTTGTATGCCATAGTAAATCGAGACATTTTGAATTGAGTTTTGAATTCAAAAATCTACATTTTTTTAATCATTTTTATTTTTATTGAAATAATACCAATAACACTCCTCACATCAAGTCCTCGTTGGAAGGTCCGTCTTCGTGTCCGCTGTGAAAGCTTCTGCGGGCTTTGTATCCGCTCCAGGTGGTGTTGACACCGAATTTGACGCCGTTCTTCCAGAGCGTGTTGATCTTGGCCACGAATTCGGTGGTGTCCTTCACCGGTATGTCCGACTGCGAGCCGGTGTGGTTGATGCCCCACCATTCTTTGAAATGGTTCCAAAGGGATTCTTGCATAATCTTCTTGGACATGTCCTCGCACTGTTCGTACTCGCTGTCCAAAAACTGCCTGACCAGATCGTTCCGTCTTGCGTACTCTCGAGTGGCCTGCTGGACTTTTTCCGGACCGCCCATCGGACCCAGGAATTCGGTTCGGTTTCCGTTTTCGTCCGGCCAGCCAGCTCGGTGCTGGAGCAGGTACCAAGCCAGAGCCGGGAGCATTCCTGGGATTTTGTCCGTGAAGTTTGGATCTTTCGGGAAGATCCGTTGCTTGAGCTGTTCTTCGTACGTTTCCGGGCAGGTTTTATCGCTGTCGACAAAGTTCGATTCAAAGGGGATGACCTTGATTCTGTTCCACGTGGCTTTGTCGGGGTGTCTGAGCGAGGGTAGACCGTTGCAGAGGATGGTCAGTGTAAAGTACGGCGTGTGATCTTTCATCTGGCTTCCTTTTTCGAACAGGTCTCTGGCGGAGAAAGAGTCGCCACCGGAAAGCTGTTTCATAAGTCCGCAGTTGAGCTTTTCGTCGTGGTTGGGTTCGTCCATCACGGCGAGGCGCACGGGCGGCTTCGCGCGGGCAAGTTCTGGCGTGGCGCTGCCCGTTTGCTGCTTTTTCCCAGAGAGGAGTGTGGTTGAGAACTTGATGGCAAGTTTTCCGAGCATCATTTCGAAAAGTTTCTGCGTGATGGACTTGCCGTTATCACCGTTTCCCGTCCAGACGAGCACAATTTTTCGAGAGTTTCCGCCTTCAAAAATTTCCGAGTACACGTCGAGAAAATATTTTCTCACGCTCGGATCAGGGAACACCTGCTCGAAGAACATTTCAACCTGCTTGACCTTTTCGTCCGTCCTGTGGAAAGTTCTGTACTTGACCGGCATTTTGATGGAAATGTAGTCTTCTGGGAGTCCGTCTCTGAAAGTGTTGTTTGCGAGATCGTAGACGCCGTTG
>Ga0182090_1232379_pt1 | contig 20756 bp, 21 predicted proteins | sample 041ome_24_FD_127767 | JGI IMG/M metagenome (GOLD analysis project Ga0182090, IMG submission 127767) | Metatranscriptome of coastal salt marsh microbial communities from the Groves Creek Marsh, Georgia, USA - 041408BS metaT (Metagenome... | ecosystem: Environmental > Aquatic > Marine > Intertidal... | reverse complement strand
TTTAGCCGTTTAGCCGTTTAGCCGTTTAGCCGTTTAGCCGTTTAGCCGTTTAGCCGTTTAGCCGTTTAGCCGTTTAGCCGTTTAGCCGTTTAGCCGGCAGCGTAACCTTTACGGGCCGATACAGATACCACCATCCACATTGATAGTTTGGCCCGTTATAAAAGCGCCAGCCTCAGAGGCGAGAAATACCACGGTCCGGCCGACATCGAGTTCACTGCTACCTAAGCGCCCCAGAACGGTCTCCGCCGTGAGTGCCGGAATAAACTCGGGCTCGTTGGCAATCATGTAGTCAATACCCGGTGAATCGGAGAAGGGGCACACCACATTCACCCGGATTCCGTCGGGCCCCCACTCGCGCGCCGCCACTCGGCTCCACGCTCGGATCGCCTCCTTCGCTGCGGCATAGGCTGCGAAACCCGCATCCCCACGAATCCCAGCAGAAGACCCAATATTGATCACACACCCCTTGGTTTGCTTGAGATGGTCATAGGCTGCCTGCATGCCGTAAACCGTCCCATTTAAGCCCGTGTTCATCGCAATTTTCAAATCACGATCGCTGGTGGTGGCGAGCGGAACCATGGGTCGCGCTGCCTGCGCATTATTCACTAAGATATCCAGCTTACCACCCCAGTCCAGCAGTGCTTGCACGGTGTCATTAACCGCATCCCTTTTGGTTACGTCACACTCCAAAGCGAGAGCCTTACCCCCTTCTGCTTCAATTGCCCCAACCGTTCTCTGGCATTTTTCCAAAGTCCGGCCGGCTACGCCCACAGATGCGCCGGCTTTAGCGAGAGCTAGCGCAATACCCCGACCTACGCCCTGACCCGCGCCTGTGACCAAAGCGACCTTGCCGTGTAACATCCTGATTCTCCAATTTGCATATCTTTTTGTCAGCTTGGATTCAGCTTCACATAAAATGTCGAGCCTGCTATATTGTAATCACCACTGTTGAATAGTAACTCAAATAAATATTAGGGGTAAGTCATGCAAAGCAGCTTGTTTGATCTGAGCAGCAAAGTCGCATTGGTAACCGGCGGTAACGGCGGCATCGGCTTAGGATTTGCGAGAGGCATAGCTAAGCAGGGCGGCAGTATCGCAATCTGGGGTCGCAACCAGGAAAAGAACAAAGCTGCAGTAGAGGACCTACTCAGCGCGGGTGCCGCGAAAGTCGTGGCTTACCAAATTGATGTAGCAAATGAAGAAGCGATCATTGCGGGATACGATGCCTTAATGGCCGAATTCGGCCGGCTCGACTGCGTATTCGCTAACGCCGGTGGCCCACCAGGATTTAAATCGGTTTTTGATATGCCCACGGCGGCTTGGCATGAATTTTTAGATGTGGCACTGCACGGTGCTTTCATTACCTTGCGAGAGGGCGCGCGCCACATGGTAGCACGCGCCGAGGCGGGCGAACCCGGCGGTAGCTTGGTGGCCTGTGGCAGCCTGTCGTTATTTCAAGGCATTCCAGGTAAACAAAACTATGCGGCCTCAAAAGCGGGCATTGGCGCTGTGATTCGCTGCATGGCAACCGAATTTGGCCCGCTGGGCATTCGAGCCAACGTCGTTGCACCCGGACTGATCATGACCCCTATGATGGGTGACGAGAAGATGCAAGAAGCGGTCGCGGGGCACTTTGCACCAACCGTGCCGATGAAACGCGTTGGCCGAATCGAGGACTTCGAGGGGATCGGCGCCTTTTTATGCAGCGATGCCTCTTCGTTCATGACCGGTGAAACCATTACCATCGACGGCGGCTACATGGTTCGCCCCTAGATTGGAATAGATAGTATGAAACTCCTTACCATACACGATGTAAACGATGTCCGACTTGACGACTATACCGTACCCGAAGTCGGCCCCAATGATGTTCTACTCAAAATGGGCGCGTGCGGCATCTGCGGCAGCGACCTGAGCTACATTCGCTTTGGCGGCATTCCGCTGCCCGGAACAAGAACCGCTTTGGGTCACGAGGGTGCGGGTGAAGTGGTCCAAATTGGCCAGAATGTGACTGACATATCGGTAGGGGATCGAGTCATTTTTAATCCTATGCAAACGCCCGGCAATATCGGTAGCGGCGGTCCGGAGGGTGCCTTTACCGAATATCTTTTGGTTCGCAGTGCGGAGCTAGGCAAATCCATACTACCGATTCCCGAAGGTATCCCCTACGAGATTGCTGCCATGTGCGAGCCACTGTCGGTCTCTATGCACGGGGTCAATCGAGCCCAAGTCTCAGCGGGTGATAAAGTGGTGGTCTTCGGGTGTGGCCCGATCGGACTCGGGATGATCTTATGGCTTGTTGACCGTGGCATAAGCGATGTGATCGCGATTGACCTCGCACCCGAGCGGCGCGAACGGGCTCTGGCCCTTGGTGCCCGAGCCGCTATCGATCCGCTCGCCGGCGATTTGCGGGCGGAACTGGTCTCGCTACACGGCGAGGTGCCTTCGTATGGACGCCTTGGCGTTGGAACCGACGCATTCATCGATGCAGCGGGCGCCCCCAACATTCTTTCGGACGTCGTTCAAATGGCGAAATTTCATGCAAAACTTGTCATCACAGCGGCCTACATGAAACCACTCGAATTCCCTGTGGGTCGAATGTTGACCAGTGAAATGACGATTACGACCGCAATGGGTTATCCAACAGAAATGCCCGACGTGATTGCAGCCATGCCGCGCCTAAAAGACAAAATCAGGTCGCTGATCAGTCACCGAGTTTCCTTCGGTCAGGTATTGGAGGGGCTCGATATCGCGGCCACTCCGCAGTCATGCAAAGTAATGGTCAATTTCTAATTTAGGGATACACGAATGACCCAACGCACTCAAGTCATACCGCCCGTTGCCGCGCTCATTCGCGCGGGGCAAAAGCAAACGGAAGCCGAAGTCATTCACGATTTCATCTACATGCTACATGACGTCTCCAACTGCTATCTGGTTAAAACCAACGCCGGCGATGTCTTAGTGAACAGCGGGTTTATTCCTAGCGTAGAGCGCAACCGGACCTTGCTTGCACCGCACCGTGATGGCGACGTCCACAGTATTTTTCTGACCCAAGCGCATCCGGATCACTATGGCGGCGTGCCGGCATTTCAGACAGCCAATACCCGCGTCATAACAGGCGCTCGATTCACAGAGACACGCGACTACTTTGCTATGCTCGACGCGTATCTGCGTGGGCGATCGGGAAAAATCTGGAAGACCACACTGGAGCAGCGCAACCTCGATATTCCGGTAGTGGAACCCACTCACACAGTCGATCAACGTCAGACATTTTCGATCGGCGAACGTGAGTTTGAGGTCATAAGCACCCCCGGAGGCGAGTCACCCTGCTCCGTGATCGTATGGCTACCCAACGAAAAGGTGGTATTTACGGGCAACTTGTTTGGTCCCATTTTGGACTCTGTACCGAATTTATCTACGACGCGTGGAGACAAACTGAGATCAGCCAAACTCTACATGGAAGGCGTAAGAGCCGTGCTGGATCTGAGACCCGAAACCCTGATCACAGGACATGGACAACCCATATTTGGTGCGGGCGAAATTCAGGCTCGATTGCAACGCATGCACGATGCGGTTCAATACATACACGATGAAACCGTGAAGGGAATGAATGCGGGAAAGACGGTCGAGGCGCTGATGGCCGAAATTTCACTGCCAGAGGAACTTCAGATCGGCGAATTTCACGGCAAGGTGAGCTGGGCGGTAAAAAGCATTTGGAACGAATACACCGGCTGGTTCTACATGCGCTCAACGACGGAACTTTACGCAAGCCATCACAGCGAGATTGACAGCGATTTGGTTGAGTTGGCGGGTATTGATAACTTGGTGGAACGTGGCATGCAATACCATCAGCAGGGGGAGCACTTGAAAGCGCTTCACTTTGTTGATATCGCCCTGAACAGCGAACCTGACAACCATGGTGCTATTACCCTTAAGCAAGGGATACTGAGCAAGCTACTCGACATCAGTGGCTACCAGAATATGAGTGAGGTAATGTGGTTAAGGGGCCAGCTTGCAGACTGTGAGGCCATACTGGAGACTTAAGGCACACCAAGTCCCGCTGAGACTGTGTTTCTGCTGCAGGAAGCCTAGGGACCACACACCCGCTAAAACAGATGATCACATGACCACTCTGACCTTCAGAATAGCGCCATCACGTCGGCTCGGCTGATTTTGAACGACGCTGTCAGAGGCAAAGAATCAAGCTCACGCCAATGAACAGGAACATGCGTGGCCGGCATTTTTTCTCGAACCAGATCCGCAAGTACTTGCTCAAAGTCCTCAGCACTTAAGCCTCTCTGATCAGGTTTGCGTGAATAAGCACAAGCTGGAACCTGCCCAAGGCGCGAATCCGGCACCCCGACTATACACACCGCATGAATCGCTGGGTGGGCAGCGAGCACCGCCTCGACCTGATCGGGAATCACCTTAAAGCCACCTCGAAACAGCGCCGAATCTGCGCGCCCGTGAAGGGTATAACAGCCATCTTGGTCGCAAGAGGCCAAGTCCGAGGTACGAATCCAGTCGGCACCAATCCTTGGGGAAATAACTTCAAGCACACCCAATTGATTGCGCTCGAGCTCTAGACCGGACTCTGGATCCACTATACGCAGGGAAAACCCCGGGAAGGGGCGCCCAATACTGAAGCGCTTAGCATCGCCAAACTCTGCCCGCAATGCCGGTGTCATCGCACACACCGGACCACCAAACTCGGTCGCACCGTAGGCCAAATGAATATGAATCCCATAACGCTTCTCGAAAGCCTCATGAAGCTCCGCACTCAAAGGTGCTGCGCCGGATCCCATCGATTGAAGGGACGCCAGATCCGCCTTGGGGATATTTCGATCGAGTAGCGCCTGCATCGCTGCCGGCGGAATACCCGCTCGCTCAGGGCGATAGCTTCGAACATAATCGAGCCACGCATCCAAATCAAACTTGGGCAACAGGACAATAGGAACACCCCTAATCAAAGGGGCAACACTGGTGTGAAGCCCAGTAATATTTCCAATCGGAAAAAACAGCAGTTCCGGTCGAGCCTCGGCACAGTCAAAGGGCTCTCCTGACTCCGCATGCTCTAAAACTTCGGGGCCCAACATAAAGTTTTCAATCAAGGTATAGGGGACACTGAAGTGTTTGGGAGCTCCCGTTGTACCACTCGTTTGAATCTCGATAAACGGCGCACCAGAATGAGTCGAGCCGACCAGAGGTTGAGTCGGTGCGTGCTCTTGGCTGATACCGCACTCACTATAGCTTATACACAGGCGATCGTTAGCCCTCATCGAGGCTTTGAGCGGCTCTGTCAAATCGACTTCAGGTATGCAAACCACGGCAGCCTTGAGCTCATCAAGCTTGGCTAGCAAAGCCGTGGGAGACAAAAAAGGATAGAGCGTCTGCACGTTTTGGGTACGCGCGAAACAGGCGAGCAAGATCGCGAAAACGGCTGGGGTATTACGCACTACAATGACGACAGGCCTTGAGCGGTCGAGTTCGACCGAGTCAAAGTATAAAAGTGCGTTGCGTGTCAGAGCCTGCAGATCACCCCACCTGGTCCACCGGCCCTCGAACTGAATGGCGCGTTGTTCTGGCGAACGCTCGAGGGTGGCTCGAGCGAGAGCTGCGAGTACACTCACTCTCAGCCAGACACCAGCTCAACCGCCAGAGACGTGGCTTCGCCCCCGCCGATACACAAACTCGCAAGACCTCGGGTACCGCCGCGTTGCTGTAAGGCATATAACAAGGTTACTAGGATGCGCGCTCCCGATGCCCCGATGGGGTGCCCCAGAGCACAGGCACCGCCGTGCACGTTGACCTTGCCATGGTCTAAGCCCAAATCTTGCATAGCGATCATCGTTACCATGCCGAAGGCCTCGTTTATCTCATAGAGATCCACATCGCTCGCTTGCCAACCCACCTTTGAAAGCAGTTTGGACACTGACCCCACAGGCGCGAGACAAAACTCGCTGGGCTGCTGCGCGTGGGTGGAGTGACCCACAATTTTCGCCATAATCGGCAACCCTAAGGCGCGCGCTTTAGCCACCGATGACACGACTAAGGCAGCCGCACCATCTGAGATGGAGCTGGAATTGGCGGCGGTGATCGTGCCATCTTTTGCAAAAGCGGGTTTGAGATTGGGAATCTTTTCGGGCTTGGCGTTACCAGGCTGCTCGTCCGTATCGATAAGCGAATCAACACCCCGATGACTCACCGTTACGGGCGCGATTTCAGACTTAAACTTACCATCCGCAATGGCAGTCTGAGCGCGACGCAAAGACTCAAGTGCATAGGCGTCCATCGCCTCTCGCGATACGCTGCGAGCGTTCGCTACGTCTTGCGCAAAGGAGCCCATGGCGCGTCCAGTATAGGCATCTTCTAAACCATCATAAAACATGTGGTCTTTGATCTCCCCGTGGCCGGCTCGATAGCCCGCACGCGCCTTGGCCAAAAAGTAGGGCGCGTTCGTCATACTCTCCATGCCACCAACCACAGCTAAGTCAAGGCTACCGGCTTTGATCTGATCAAAGCCTAACATCACGGCTTTAAGGCCGGACCCGCATACCTTGCTGACCGTCGTACACGGTGTATGCACCTGTAAACCCGCACCCAAAGCGGCCTGGCGTGCAGGCGCCTGCCCTACCCCAGCACTGAGGACATTACCCATCAGCACTTCGCCAATATCTTCCGGATTGACTGAACAACGCTCTAATGCCGCTTTAATCGCGATCGCGCCCAACTCACTTGCCGTGACAGTGGCGAGAGAGCCAGACAAACCACCCATTGGGGTTCGTGCTGCTGACACGATAACGACATCGCTATCGCTGAGTTCGGAGGCTTGCATCAAAGGATCTTACCGATCAAGGTGCCCACCTCATAGGTTTCACCTTCCACACCAATCTGCTCGAGCACACCACTCACGGGACTTTCAATTTCTTGCACTGATTTATCGGATTCCATGGTGTACAGCAGGTCACCTTTCTCAACTTGCGCCCCATTTTCCACCAACCACTCGGTCAGAGTACCTTCGGTCATCGACATACCCACCGACGGGATACACAGTTCTGTTGCCATTTATTTTCCCTCTAATGTTTGTTTGATCGCGGCCTCGATATCGCCACGCTGATATAAGAAATCAAGTTCTAAAGTTCGGGCGAAAGGTACCGTCGCATCTTTTGATGCTACTCGAAGCACAGGTGCTTTCAAGCAATCAAATGCGTGCTCTTGAATGCGCGCGGCTACTTCGGCACCCACACCAAAGCTACGAACGGCTTCATGTACAACGACCGCTCGCCCTGTCTTGCGAACCGATGCGACTAGGGTATCGGTATCGAGTGGCGATATCGTTCGCATATCTATGACCTCCACTGAAACACCCTGCTCGCTCATTTCATCAGCGATCTTACGGATATCCTGCAGCGGTCGGCCGTAGCTAATGACGCTCACGTCGGTGCCTACTCGCTCAACGTGGGCCTTGCCTAAGGGGATAAAGTGGTCCGCTGGCGGCGCTGCGCCCTTCACCGTTCGAGTAACGCCATCCTCAATGAACAGACATGGGTCGTCGTCTGCAATACAAGCCTTTAGAAGACCGACCGCATCGGCAGGCGACGAAGGCACAACCACTTTAATACCAGGCACGTGTGCAAACCAGGCTTCAAGCATGTCAGAATGCTGACCTCCATTACCTGTACCAGCGCCTGTTCGCGTGCGGATAGTGATGGGGACCGAAGTCAAACCGCCCGACATGTAACGCAATTTGGCCGCGTGATTTACGATCTGATCCATCGCGACCGTTATGAAATTCATAAACATGATTTCGGCGACAGGGCGCATACCGGCGAGCGAGGCACCAATGGCGGCACCAATAATGGCCTGCTCCGAAATCGGTGTGGTGCGCACCCTGTGTGCGCCGTACTTGCTACTCAAGCCGGCGGTCACTTTAAATACACCGCCACCCTCTTTATCGCCTATATCTTCACCCAGAAGAATCACCGAATCATCAGCGGCCATGGCTTCATCCAGACCCTGAGTATAGGCCTGCGTAAAGGTAATCGTGTCGCTCATTTAAGCTGCTCCATAAATATCGGTGGTGACTTCAGACAAATCGGGCACGGGACTATTTTTGGCAAACTCGACCGCGGCCTCGAATTCAGCATCGAGCTCCGCCTGCATGGCGTCCAGCTCTGCCTCGGTAGCAACGCCCGACGCCAGCACTGCTGCACGGGTCAATACCACGGGGTCGTTCGCCATGGCCTCTGCCATTTCCTCTTTTGGAATGTAGGGTGAGGGGTCACCAAAGTAGTGACCGCTCAAGCGGAAGGTGTGAGCCTCTAGCAGCGTAGGACCCTCACCGGCGCGGGCTCTTGCCACTGCGGCGCGGATCGCTTCGTACATGGCTTCGGGATCGTTACCGTCCACGGAGACGCCCGCCATATTCTCGCCGTACGCAACAGCACGCTCGGCAACCGTCTTGGAGCCGGTCGCATCTTCGTAGGTCGTGCACTCAGCGTAGCGATTGTTCTGGCACAAGAAAATCACGGGCAACTTCCATACGGCAGCTAGATTAAGCGCCTCGTGAAAAGCCCCTATATTCGAGGCCCCATCACCAAAACACGTTACTGTGACACGTCCATCGCCTTTGAGTTGAGACGCCCAGGCCAAGCCCGTCGCAATCGGCATTCCGCTGCCAACCACGCCCGAGGTCACCATAACGCCGCTCTCTGGATGCGTAATATGCATCGGGCCACCTTTACCCTTGCACGCACCGGTGGCGCGACCAAAGTATTCGGCAACCAACAGATCTATGGGCATGCCTTTAGCCAGCTGATCGTGCATCCCACGATAAATCGTGACGAGGTAGTCCTCTTTGGTTAGCACTGCGCCGGTGGCGGCTGCAATAATTTCTTGCCCAGTAGGCGGGTGCATCGCAATCGCCAAACCACCAGACCGGATTATGCTACGCACACCCGAATCCACCGTGCGGATCTTGGCCGCAATCTGGTAGATTTTCAGGAGCACTTCAGGCGAATAGGAAGGTACAGAAGTCATTTTAGCCTCTCTGCGCTTGTTTTATTTCGCTTGCGCGTGGTGCGCAAACATTCGGCCTAAGTCGCCAGAAGTAATCACTCTACCCGCTTCTTCATCCGATAGCGGCTTGTAACCACCCGAGGACACTGGTGTCGTATCCACCCCGTCACGCGCAGCTTGCGCACGCAGAGCTCCTACCGTCATATCTTCTCGCTTGTGATACTTGAATAAGTCGAAGTTATAAAAATTCATCGCGTTTAAATGTGTCACTTTGTCGATACGCTCTGCAGACAAATGCTTTGCTGTTTTCCAAAGATGTTCCGGTGCTTGGGGCCACAGGGTATCGGAATGGGGGTAGTCGGTTTCAAAAGCAACCAAGTCCTCATTCACAAAATCCAAGTTATGCAAACCGTACTCGTCGTCAATGAAGCACACCATGAACTGACGTTTGAAGACGTCGCTCGGCTTGAGGTCGCCAAACACTTTGATCGAGTTGGTCCAGTACCGGTGGCGCGAATGCGCGAAATCGGCGCGTTCCATGAAGTAGGGAATCCAACCCAAGCCGCACTCTGAAAGACAGATTTTCATCTCCGGATAGCGATGCAGGGCTTCTAGGTTCAACCAATCAGCGGCACCTACAATCGAGGAAATAGGCATGGTCGTGATCCATGCTTCGATCGGCGTTTCTTCAGACGCATGGACTTGCGGATTACCGGCGCCAATGTGTAGACACATGACCATGTTGTGGTCGTTAATCGCTTTCCACATAGGTTCCCAATACGCATTATGTACGCTTGGCAAGCCCTGTTTTGTGGGGTTTTCATTGAGCGATACGGCGGTCACACCCTTAGCTGATAATCGCTTGATCTCCTCGACAGTCGCTTTCATATCCCAAGTGGGCAACAAACCACAGGGAATGAAACGGCCGGGGTATGCGCCACACCACTCGTCCACGTGCCAATCGTTGTAGGCTCGCAGATGGATCAACGCGAGATCTTTATCGGCCGCCTGGTGGAAACGTCCGCCATCAAAGCCAACGCAGGTACCAAAATTCAAAGACGCCGCAATGCCATTCACATTCATATCGTCCACACGAGCGTGAACGTCGTACACACCTTTACGGAGTTGATCGAAACTGGTGGGCTCCATGCCGTATTCTTCAAGCGGACGACCCACCACCGCATTCAAGCCCACTGAGGGCATCTTGATCCCCTGATACTCCCAGTAGTTCGTTCCGGAATCCGTGGTCTTTAACTTTGGCGCCAAATCCAGATACTTGCCCGACAGGTGATTATCGTACATTTCTGGCGGCTCACTAATGTGATCGTCAACGCTAACGAGCACCATATCATTCATGTCCATCGCTGTTCTCCTATCTGATTTTTACAATTCGTTGTTCAGTCTGTGGTTAAAAGTAAAGCGGTTGCGAGCGGCCCACCACCCGAGGTGGCCACCGCCAAATTAACGGGCTTAGCGACCTGACGGGCTCCGCCGAGACCTCTAAGTTGCGTCACCGCCTCGTGCGCAAAACAGAACCCATGAAGTCGCCCGGCACCAATTTGCCCACCAAAAGTGTTCACTGGGAGCTCACCGTCAAGCGCAATCCGGTGACCACCTTCAACGAAACGACCGCCTTCACCGATATCGCAAAAGCCGAGCGCCTCTAGCCAAGCCAAAGCTTGAAAACTGAAGCCATCGTATACTTGCGCCACATCGACCTGATCGGGTGTGTAATCGGTTTTTTCCCACAGCGCTTTGCCAGTGGCGTAGCAGGCCATCAGTTCCGCTTGATCCCAACTGTGGCGCTCAACCGAACCGGCCATCGCGGCAATTCGAATCGGCTGACATTTAATTTCATCCAGAGCATCACCGGCGGACACAATAATGACGGTCGAGCCATCGCTGTAGCGATCGCAATCATAGAGGCACAGCGGCGAAGAAATCATACGTGCCTCCATATACTGATCGAGCGTCAAGGGCTCTTGTACCATAGCCCGCGGGTTAAGCATCGCATTGGCGCGATCGTTGAGTGCGATTTGAGCAAGCTGCTCGCGCGTCATACCGTACTGGTGCATATGCCGCATCGCATACTGGGCGGTCCAAGTCACCGCAGATATCGCGCCAAAAGGAGCGAACCACTGAGAGTAACCGTCGGCTCGCTCGCGCCGCTGCATCGGGTACTCTTTAGGGTTAGCCATAGCCCCGGCTTCATATACCGTGCGAAAGCAAATCACGTGGCGCGCCTGGCCCGTTTTTACCGCCATGGCGGCTTCCAGAACCGCCCCCAACTGAGACGAGATCTCCATCCCGCCTGCATACCAGCGAGCTTTAATCCCAAGGGCATCAATCAGCTCATCAGCACCCATGGGCGAGAACCCCAGCATAGGTCCACTGCGGCCCGGGTAAGTGGAAACGCCATCGATTTGATCTATCGTTAAGCCGGCTTCTTGCAAGGCCTCATTTACTGCATCTAAGGTCAGCAAAAACGGATGGCGCGGCAATTTCATGCCCACTTCGGATTGACCTATGCCACTGATATAAGCTTCCAAGTTCATATCAGTCACCGATTACCAATTCAAAAACGGGGATATAAACGTCGTCATGATGCTCAAAGCTAACCCTAACTGAGTCGCCAATATTCACAGCGTTCACATCACAATTGACAACATTGCTCGTCAAAATCACCCCTTCGGCATCCTGCAATCGAATACGCGCAATCACAAAGGGGACCTCCATGTCCGGCGCCCACTTCTGATAATTCACCGTAAAACTTTCAACCACGCCGCGACCAGATACAGGCGTTGGCTCGACACTCTCCGACAGGCAGTGACGGCAAATCAGGCGTGGGGGATGCGTAAATCCACCGCAGTCTTTGCACCGATCAATGCATAACTCTCCGCGCTCACCGCCGGTCCAGAACCCGCGATTCGCTTGATCTAATCTTGGCAGCATTCGCCGCTGCATGGCATTCTCTCCTGCGATGTAAACGCTTAATTTGGCGCTTGATTTTCAAGTCGATGAGATTTTAAGTATACATCAATGGTGTTCAATAGTAACATCTTTGTCAACGATAAATATGCCGCCAAGAGCAAATAAAATGGGCGGTTGAAAGGAAACAGGAAAATGGCCTTATTCACTACCGTTCACCTATACAACGTGCCTGAGAGCCAACTTGACGCTTTTGACCTCTGGTATAAAAAACAGCATAAAGATGATTTAAAACGCTGCAGGGGGTTCGTTCGCAGCGAGCGCTTTGAAGTCGCGAGAGAGCAAATCATGCCAGATATTCCTCAACCCTGGCAGTTTATGACGGTTTACGATTTCGATTACCCCGACCCCATAATTGATTTACCGGCTCTAGCCCCACTATTAGCCCAGGCACGAGACAGCGGACTGATAGCCCCAGATACCGCAGAACGAATCCATAGCTACGAACTCTACGGGGACTGGAAATTCAGCGGGAATTACCAAAGCGACAAGGGCTTTTCCGGCGTCAGCATTATCCTTGCCAACTACGTCGCGGGACGCTTCGAGGAGTACCAAGAATGGTACGAGAATGTCCACAGCGTTGAAGTCAGCGCTGTGCCCGGCCACGTTGGCATGAAACGCGGCCAGTTATCGTCACTCCAAGTAGAGCCCCGACACTACTGTCCGGGCGATCAACTGGTTATGTGCGCTCAGCAGACCGACAACCTGCTATTTACGATTAAAGATTTCAGTGCTCGAGCGCGCGGCGTGAGCCCCAGCGGAATTGCCATGGAGCCCCGCTCAAACTCCGGCTCGTTTGCGCGCACCGTACATTACTTCCATAGCATTGAAGACGACAAATGGCCGGGAGGCATTGCCTACGACGGCGATTTCACTCCCTACCAACCCATGTTAGATGAGATGAGGCAATCATGAGTAAGACTATTGTTATTACCGGCGCCGGCGTCGGCCTTGGCCGCTGCCTAGCTCAACATTTCGCCGCTCAAGGCAACGAAGTCGCACTGCTCGGTCGCACCGGCGCGAAGGTTGAGGCAGTCGCACAGGAAATCGGCGCTAAAGCCTTGGCGATTGAATGCAACGTAGCCAGCCCCGCAGCGGTGAGCGCTGCCTTCGAGCAAATCAAAGCTCGCTTTGGCAAGGTCGATGTACTCATTAATAACGCCGCAATCTTTCAACCCTTTCAGATTGAAAACGCCACCGATGCCCAAATCGTCGACGCCGTTCTTACCAATGTAGCGGGCCCGATGCTCTGTAACCGCGAAGCGATACCGCTTATGAAACCGGGCTCGCAAATTATTCATATCGGCAGCGAATCGGTAGATCAAAACCTGCCTCACCTCACGGTGTATCAGGGTACCAAGGGCGGCATCGAAACCTTTGCCAAATATCTGCAGATGGAGCTTGAGCCAAAAGGCATTCGCGTGACCGTAGTTCGGGCCGGCGCCATGTATGAGGAGGGCAAAGTGTGGGAAGTCAATCGCGATGACGCCATCGCCTTTCATACCGAGGCGGCCCGCCGCGGCATTCACCTACAGGAACGCCCTCTGACTCAGTTCACGTCCTTGACCAGCGTGTTCGATACCCTGTTAAGCCTGCCATCTGACTTAAAAATGGGTTTGGTCACACTGTCGGCAGCGGTGCCGACAGGCGAGTGATTCAACCTAACCACAACGGAGACACACATGCTTTCTGATGCCCTTCTTTACATTAATGGCTCACTACGAGGGGCGTCCAATGGCGCCACCTACGACAACATTTGCCCCTGGACCGCCAAACCCATAGGTCAGGCGGCAGACGCAAGCGAAACCGACGTGAACGAAGCGATACAAGCGGCGCGCGATGCCTTTGATCACACCGATTGGAGCTCAAATCACGCCTACCGTTTAGAACTTATGAAAACCTACGCGCGGGTCTTAAGAGAGCGACGCCCTGAGCTGGTTGAAATCGCCGTACTGGAAACGGGTGCTGCTCGCGGCGCCACCTGCCGAGCGGTCGTAGATGGCGGCCTTGACGGCTTGGACGACTTGATCGAGTGCTTCCCACAGGTCACCTATGAAGAAGATCGTGGGATACGCAAGCACTCGGGGGCGGGTTCGCACCGTATTGTACGACACGAACCCATCGGCGTTGTTGGAGCCATTACGCCTTGGAATGTACCGTTTTATATCAATGTCGGCAAAGCCTGTGCAGCGCTGTTGGCGGGCTGCACCGTGGTGCTCAAATCGGCTCCCGACACCCCCAAGATTGGCGCTTTCATGGCCGAGGTGGCGCACGAGGTGGGCTTTCCGCCCGGAGTGTTCAATGTGATCAGTTCGGCTGATCCGGCCATGGCGGGCGAAATGCTGGTTGCCGACAAACGTGTAGACGTCATCTCGTTCACGGGTTCCACCGCCATTGGCAAACACATCATGGCACAGGGTGCGGCGACCCTAAAACGCGTTTTTCTCGAGCTCGGCGGGAAATCGGTCAATTTGATTCTGGAGGATACCCCCGATTTTGCCATGGCGGTTGCCAGCTCAATGGTCGTGTTTCACGCAGGTCAGGGCTGCGCTTATCCGACACGATTACTGGTACCGAAAAATCGCTATCAAGAAGCTTGCGCCATCCTCCAGCATGCCTATGCCGCCCTCGAAGGCCGCTGGGGCAAGATGGATGACGACACGCACATTATGGGCCCATTGATTTCCGCCAAGCAGCAAGAGCGTGTGATGGGGTATATCGAACTCGGCCAGCAAGAGGGAGCGCGGCTTCTAGCGGGTGGTCGCACACGCCCTGATCTGGGCAATGGATTCTTTGTAGAGCCCACCTGCTTTGTCGACGTTACCAATGATATGCGCATTGCCCGCGAAGAAATTTTTGGTCCCGTGCTGGTCGTTATTCCCTTCGAAGACGATGAAGACGCCATCCGTATCACCAATGACAGCGATTACGGCTTAGGCGGGATGGTGACATCAGGCGACGTCGAGCGTGCGCAGCGTATCGCCGAACGTATTCAAGCCGGCTGTGTCGCCGTCAACGGCGGCATGAGTATTCTGGGGGACCTCCCCTTCGGCGGCTACAAGCACAGCGGGATTGGACGCGAGTGGGGCCACGAAGGCATCGCTGAGTTCTTGCACACCAAAGCGATCGCCACCCGAGTGTCGTGATCATGTGGGCGGGGCCACACTGGGTTCGCCGCAGAACGTTAGTCCATAAAAAACCGGCAGATGCCGGTTTTTTATGGTGTCGTGCTTATTGAGGTTTCGCCTTTTTTAATGTGCCGCCCCGCCTGGGGCATCGTTCTTTTCAAGGCGCGCCCCCCTTTTAAGGTGTCGCCACGCCTATGCTGCCTTACTTCCGCGCCAAAAAGACACTCCCCCAACCCTTACATCTTGACTAGGATCTTGCTCCGCGATTAAAAAGCGCGTGCGCCAATTCAAGCACACTTGGGTCTTGGTCGACAGTTGGAAGGAGCGCAACGCTCGCATCGTCGATCGGTTTGCGGGTTTGATAGTCATAGGTAACAGTACGCTTGGCGAAACGCCAGCGCCCATCTTCGCAACGGCGATACTTGTCTATATAGCGAACCAGCTTCAAATCTTCCAACAAGCCACCTTGACCATCCGGTATGGCATGAAAAGCGAGCGTGTATACCTCGCCTTCGGCTTCATCTCCCTCTACCGAAATCATGTGATTAGCAACATGATGACCGCTGTAGCGCATATAGGGCAGCGAAGCGGATAAAAATTGAAGATAACCCTCGGCCGGACCGTCGTAGGTATCACCGTGCGTATCCGTTGCGTCCTCAGTGTAGAGATCCCGCAAGAGATCAAGATCTTTGCGGTCAACGCCTCGACTGTACAAGAGCACTAGCTCTCGGATGGCCTCTTTGTCGATCAACACCTTGAGTGCCTTTGATTGTCCATCCATTTACTGCCCTCCTTGCGCTAACAGTTGCTGCGCAGACTTACGTTCGTACCAGTCAAACGACCGACCTAAGTTTTGATTGAGCATGGCGCGCTTCAAAAACAGATGACACACGTGCTCGGCGGCCATGCCAACGCCGCCGTGCAATTGCAGGGCATCCTCTGCCACCTAAGCATAGACGCGAGAGACGTAGTGTTTAAGCTGCGCGATGGTAACGGCTCGGTCTTGCAAGGAACCAAAATCATCGACCTGTGACAACACTTCTGCGAGTAAAGCCTCGGCCGACGCAACTCTGGTTTTTAAATGCGCGCAGCGGTGTTTGAGCGCCTGAAACATAGCGAGAGGGCGACCGAACTGAGTCCGCACCTTCAAGTGTTCCAAAGTCAATTCGAGCAAGGCCTCAGCACCTCCCAAACTATCGGCGGCAAACGCAAGATCGCGTAAGGCTTCGAACATCGAGATTAAGCGTTCCGCATCCGCATCGCGCGCAAGCACTTGCAGATATTTGACCTCGACTCGATGGAAATCTAAATCATACAACTGTCTCGTCGAATCCCAGGTATCTCTCTCTCCTCTGCGGAGCCCGGTAGTTGTTGCAGAAAGCAGGGCGATCAAACCGCGATCCTCAGTCCATATCAGCGAGGAGCCACTCTCCATAACCGAGTTGACCGCAAGAATATTGCCACTGAGCGTATCCGTATCTCGATCCAACCGCAGCCCGCTACTAGCATAAGGCACAGCAACACCCGCACCCGCAGCAAACGACTCAATTAGGTCGCTCCAATCTTGAGCGGAGGCTTGCCCCAGCAGGCTAACTACTAGGGCACTCTCGAGAATCGGAGCAGCAACTACCCGCTTACCCAACTCTCGAGCCAAGACGCCCAGCCCCGCGGGGCCTGTTCCCAGACCACCATGCGATTCAGGTAGGGCAATCAGAGACCACCCGAGCTCACAGGCCTGCTCAAATAAATCGGCAGGTTCTTGCCCAAGATCATGCTGCGCTAAGACTTGAGCAACGGATGCTTGCAATTCCTTCAAAAATTCACTCATAGCTCACCCCAAGACCCATGATTTGGGTTCTCGCGGCATCATGAGCATGCGCTCGGCCACAATATTCTGCTGAATTTCATTACTACCGCCCGCAATGGACCAGTTGTAGGAGTTCATAAAATCGAGCATCCACATACCGGTCTCTTGAGGGGCTCCACGCATGCAGCCCAGATTAGACTGACCGCTCAATTTGCTCACGCGCAAGCCGAGTTTTGCGAGCAGCCTAAGCGTCGCGGCGTAATGAAGCTTAACGAGAGACGCATCGCCGACACGCTCACGCCCCTCGATTCGGCCCTGCAAGTACTGATTCGCCAAGGCACAGCAGGCGTCGACCTCAGCTATAACCGTATTGAGCTCGCTAATCACTGCGGAGTCCTGATCAAATCCCGCGTCACGTATTGCCTGCGCCAAGCGCGGCAACGAGTATTTCATTCGCAGCGAAAGCTCAACCAAAGTAAGCCCGCGTTCGGAAGCCAAGGTGGTTTGCGCAATGGCCCAGCCCGCCCCTTCCTCACCAATGCGATCGCTCACCGGAACGCGCACATCATCAAAGAAGATCTCGGCAAATTCGTCGTCGCCGGTGATTTGATTAATGGGCTTTACCGTAATCCCCGGCGTTTTCATATCCAGCAAGAGATAGGTCAAGCCAGCCTGTGGCACACCTGATCTATCGGTACGCACCAAGAGCAGACAGCGATCCGCGTACTGCGCCATCGTCGACCAAATTTTCTGGCCATTGATCACGTAATGATCGCCGTCTCGCTCCGCCTTGGTGCGCAACGAAGCGAGATCGGATCCCGCATTCGGCTCAGAAAATCCCTGACACCAAATTTCCCCTTTGAGAATACCGGGCAAATGCGCTTTTTGCTGCGCCTCACTGCCGCATTCAAACAGCGTGCAGGCTGCGTGATATAGAGACACGAAATACAGAATGAGCCGGGGGGCATCGGCACGCGCGAGTTCTTCGTAGATTATCTTTTGCTCCTGTAAAGACCGGCCCCCGCCGTGCCACTCCGCGGGCCAGTGCGGCGTTGCGTAGCCGCTCTCGATCAGTTTGAAAAACCAGCTTTTTTGCGCCTCAACAAACTCGGCTTGATCCACGCCCGTCATGGCTTCACGCCAATTTTGTGGCACCTGCTCAACCAACCAACTTCGAACCTCAGCTCGAAACGCCTCGCTCGACGTTTTCATGTTGTTCACCACTTAATTCTCTGTCAAGGCCGTTTTACATTCATAGATGGCCGCCGACATGCTCGAGGTATCCAAACCATCAAGCATATTAAAGCGCCCACTTTGAGCCGCGTTCACCAAAGCGAGCTTAGCGGCCTCCGCGCTCTCGGCTCGGATGCGATAGTGCGCCAGATACTGCGTCGCGCCCTCGCCGCTCACGACATCGCCCAACTCATAGCGCTCAGCCGCAATGAATTCAGGTAAAGTCAGCACCTCGGGGAAATGAATCCGATCATACCAATCACAAAAATCGGACTCCGTGATACCGTTTTGTGGTGGGTTACTGCGCACCACCATCAAATAATCTGGCATAGAAATCTCATCACATGTAAAGAGGTTCAAGGCTACTATGGGTGTAGGATATTCGTCAACACTGGTGTACACTAACTGCGATTATGCAGGGGCGAATCAATCATTTGACGGTGGCACGCTGAGGTGTACATTGCGACGAGAAAGCGCAGGTCATTTGCGACAGCCACGATGCCTCGCAATACAGAATGAAATAACAGCTGGGAGAAAAACATGCCAATTGATGCTGCAAATCCGGTACCAACATCTTACCCTCGCCTCGCGGGAGCCGATCAGATTCCGGACCATGTTCCACCCGAGCTCATCAGAACGACTGGCCTAACCTTCGGCCCCAACTTTTTGGCCGCACCGCACAAATTCATGGCGGACATGCATAACGATCTGCCACCCATTTTTTTTGATGTCAGCCCCTTCTCGAATCAATGGTGCCTCACCAAACACAGCGATGCTTTCTTCATGCTGCGCAACCCGGAGGTATTTTCCAACGAGGGCGCAACCCCGTTCCCACGGGATCCGAACGATTATTTTTACTTCATCCCAATCGAGATCGATCCTCCCGAACACAACAAGTACCGAGCCATCCTGGCCCCTGTATTTTCACCTGCCGGTGTATCAAAACTCGAGCAAAAAATACGCGACCTATCAAACGCGTTAATTGACGAGTTTATCGACGAGAAGCAATGCGAATTCACCACGGATTTCGGTCGCCCCTTACCCGTATCGGTCTTTTTGGACATCATGGGTCTACCCCAAGAAAAGCGAGATACCTTCGTAAAATGGGCGGTTGACCTGCTTCACTCAAACGATCGGGAAATCATGGGCCGCGCCATGCACTCGATTACTCAATACCTAAAAGAAGCGATCGAGGACAAGCGTCAAAACCCAGACGATGCGGTCATTAGCCGCATTGTGCACGCCGAGATCGACGGTCGCCCTATGTCTGGGCCTGAGATCTTCGGCTTCGTCTGCTTTCTGTTCATCGGTGGTTTGGACACGGTGTTTGCCACATTAAATAATATGTGGCTGTGGCTCGCGCAGAACCCGGATCGTCGCCGCGAGATGATTAATGACCCCGACAATATCGACAACCAAGTGGAAGAATTGCTTCGCTGTTTCTCCGTTACCTTCTCAGGACGCATGGTGGCAAAGGACTTTGAGATGAGAGGGGTGCAGTTCAAAAAAGGCGATCGAGTAACAGCCATCCTGCCCGCGTGCAATTTTGACCCGGATATTTTTCCAAACCCCACTGAAATCGACTTCAGCAGACCACGCAAGCCGATCCTCGCCTTCGCGCAGGGTGTACACAGCTGCATGGGTGCTCATTTAGCGCGACTTGAAATTAAAATAGCAATTCAAGAATGGCTAAAGCGCATACCGGAGTTCGAGCTGGCGGAAAACGCCGAAGTCATCTACAAGCCAGGCGGTGTAGTTGGCCCAGAGTACGTGCCGCTGGTATGGTCATAATATTCAAGCATCAACACAGTAATAAGGCGAAACAGTCATGACACAAATTGTAATAGTCGACAATGATGGACGTGAAGTAGAAATCGAGGCAAGTGACGGAACATCGGTAATGGAAGCCGCCGTCGGAGCCGGTCTCTCCGGCATGGCCGCTGATTGCGGCGGAGGCATGGCCTGTGCAACTTGCCACTGCTACGTAGATGAGGCTTGGTACGCCAAACTCGATGCGCCATCTCAAGTGGAAGACGATATGCTTGCTTTCGCTGCAAGCCCACGCACCGAGACCAGTCGATTGAGCTGCCAAATCGTGATTGGCCCCGAACTGGAAGGACTGAGAGTCACACTGCCGGAAACACAGTACTGATCCACCCGGAACGATGAGCCAAGGCCAAACGGAATACGAGGCTCTGTACACTGAGCGATGGAGCAAAGACCTCTGCTTCACCGCCAATGCGGCCCATACCCCGACCAAGATAAGCAACGACGAACTCGCCTCACGATCTGGATTCACGGATCTAAATGGGGGTTATTCTTGCCCCGTACCGCTGTCACTTCAGGCCGAGGCGGCCGTCGACTTGCTGCGCACGCTCAACAAAAAGGTCCATAAACCATCATTAAAGCCAGAAAGCGGCGCAATGATGCTCACAGAGCGCACCAAGCACATGCAACTTGATTCTGCCGGCCGCACCAATTGTGGCGGTAGCGCAATGTTATTTAAAACCAAAGACGGCAGGGTTGCACTGAATCTCGCTCGGTTCTCGGACTGGGAATTATTACCCGCGTTACTTGAGACTGAC
>Ga0182090_1439679_pt1 | contig 20789 bp, 11 predicted proteins | sample 041ome_24_FD_127767 | JGI IMG/M metagenome (GOLD analysis project Ga0182090, IMG submission 127767) | Metatranscriptome of coastal salt marsh microbial communities from the Groves Creek Marsh, Georgia, USA - 041408BS metaT (Metagenome... | ecosystem: Environmental > Aquatic > Marine > Intertidal... | reverse complement strand
GGTTTCCCCGCTCGCTCTTCCAAAATATCCATCGCCTTCCAGAAGTACTTGGACGGGTTGGTCGTGCCAGAACCGTGCATTTCAATCGTCGTCGCGGCATCCGACGACACGGATGCCTCGACAACCCCCGAAGAAAAGAGGAAGAAAGAGAGCGAGAGGAAAGAGAAAAGCGTGGATTTCGCCGCCGCCATTCGCGCGCACTTCGTCTGCCTCTTCGGATCGCGCATCATCAGAGAGACGTTCAAAAAGCTACCAGAGTACAAAAAGAATGCGTTCTACAGCTCTGCGTTTTATCCTCGAGGAATCCCCGAAAAGTCTCGATGTCGTTGTTGCTGTCCCGCGTGGTAGATCTCCCGAACGATTTAGTTTAGGTCTATACAGGGGCAAAAAGTGTGACGATTTTCAACAGCGAAAGACGAGTTTGCGCGCAGAAAAGAAAGCGTTTTTATCGCACGTTTTAAAAGACGCACACACACACAATCACACACACACACGCTCTCTCAGACAGTCCTCCAGTCTTCCACTCTCAGAGTTTCCATTTCGTGATGAGAATTCAAACGCCGTCTCGCGGGATGCCGCCGTCGCGATAATACTTCCCTCCGTAATCCGCCTCGTCTTCTCGCAACGCGTACGCTTTGCGCTCTAAATCCCTCGCTTCGTCTCTCAATTCCTTCGCTCGATTTTCCAGCTCTCTCGTTCTTTGGCGTCGGTGTCGTTCGATGCGTTTCCTCGCCATGTCGGCGGCTTCCTCCAACGCGATCGCGTCTTCTCTCAAAGAAGACGCTTTCGCTTCCAAGTGCGCTGGCTTCGTTTCTGGGTTTTCGCCGTACTCCTCCGCGGAGATTTCTTCCTCCAATAACTCGCGCTGTTTTCGATCGAGCATTTCCTCTGCCTCCTCCGTTCGTTCTTTCACAAATTCTTTCCTTTTCTCCTCAACATCTTTATTGCTTTCGGACGTAAACGACGACGAAGAGAAAGCGCCGGCTCCGGAGGACGACTTCATAGGAAACAACCACCTGCGTTTCCCCGACACCACCGTCCTCAGAGCCACCAAGCCGCGCGTACGTCGAAGCATGATCAATGATTCCAAAAATATCTGAAAAAGAGAGTAAAAAGGAGTTCACGATGTGCGATGCTCAATGCGCCGATGAATACTGCGTGCGTATATATTCAGAGGCAAAGATGAAGCACAAAGCGCGCGTTTCGCGCTTTCTTTTCGTATCTCAGTTCGTCTCTTCCCGAGTATTTTTTCTCTCAACACTAATTTAGGGTTTTGGGCGTCCTTCAAAGCTCAAGCAAAAAAACGAACGAAAACTCTTTAGAAAAAAGACTGTTGTGCTGTGCGATGATGATGATGACATTGATGACGACAACGACGCTGAGAAAAGAGGACGAGCGCTGCTGCGCGTAATACTGCTAATCTTTTTTGACGACGATAAGAAGAAGAACGAAGAACCTTGATTGAACCTACGACGGAAGAGTTTAAGAGAGAGAAAAAAGATGCGGATGATTTGCGTGAATGCTCACGGCGGTGTTGGGGATGTCGTTCCTCCGAGGAGGAGGAGGAGTGTTGGTGGTGCACAAAACATCTCACCGGCCAAAAAGCAACCGCAAGGACAACAACACCAACGGTCGAGTCGTTGTCGAGGAGGAGGACGCGGTTGTCGTGGTGATGAGAGTCGTCTGTTGTTTGGGAAAAGAAAAAGTTCGACCGCAATTTCGTCGAGTGCTTCTTCAACGGATAATCCAACACCAATCCTCCGCGAGGACGGCGGATCTTCTTCTTCGTCGTCGTTTCGCATGCGCGACGGCATCGTGTCCGCGCGGAAATCGCTCTTCTTTTTCGGCGCGAAGAGAGAGATGCGCGTGTCTGTCTGTCGCGAGATGACGAGGAGGGGTGGACGAAGGCGGTACGCGCACGGCGTCGTGACGTTTGCTCTCGCTTCGTCGTCGCGGAGTTGTTGGTGTTGTTGTTGTACTTCTTCTTCTTCTTCTTTTGGAGGATTCGAGGAGAAAAGGAAAGAACTATGGCGACGACGACGACGACGACGAGCGGGGATGACGCGTCAGACATCGATGAAGGACGGAGAAGAGACGAACGAGGAATATTTGGATGCGATGAACGTGACTGGTAGGAAGATTGTTTCGGAGGATGAAGGCGACGAGGATTTTGATTTGGACGCGGCGTTTAACGAGAAGTTTTCAAAGTCGAAGGAGCGCGACGAAGAGCAACCGCTTCCGGAAGGGACCATTCGCGTTAAAGCTAAGACTTCGTCCACGACTTCGTCTTCATCGTTGAGATCTTCTCCCACGGAAAAGAAAATGAATAGAAATGGTCGAGCGGAGAAAGATGATTTAGCGTTTGATCCTTTAGCTGGCTCCGTGGACGTATCTATGGATGATTTTTCGTACGATCCGGAACAGCAACAACAGATGCTCTTGCAAAAGCAAAAAGAAAAAGAAGAGCGAGAGCGAAAAGAAGAAGAGGCGAACAAAAAGAAGAGAATGGCAACCGATGGGACGGTCATTCGTCGCGTGTCGAAAGTAGCTGCGATGCCGTTGAGAAATAAAGTGCCACCAACGAGACAATCGTTTGCAATCAACGCGGCAAACGAAGAGGCGTTGAAAGCGGTGAAGCAAAAGTTTTCGCTCAGAAATCTCGTCAGTAAGAAGAACGATGATAATAAACAGAATTATACCGCTGATTCGAGTGCGAAGCCGATTCGAGTAGGGACAGTCATACGGAAAATCTCAAAACCGGCGCGTCTAAATGATGATGAAAAGGAGAACAACGCGCAAAAAGCGCTCGCGCTCATCACGTCGCAAGCCCTGGCAGCTTTGTCGTTTCGCGAGCAACTTCTAAAAACGCTGAAGGACAGCACTCTGGGAGACGCTCTTGCGGTCTTCGATGCGCTCTGGCAAAGCTTTTGGATCCAATGGCGTTCCCGGCTCGAGAATACGGCGAAATGGGTTCTCTTTGCGTCCACGGCGCTCACGGCGATGTGTCATTACGTCATCGGCCCTGGAATGATTGGCCCGAGATTACCGCAAATTGGAGAGTTAGCATCATCCGTTGTTGGTCGTCCAGTGCGCGTAGGCAGATGCAAACTCTTTTCGTTTCCTGGCATTTTAGGTTTTGGACCGGTTTTAGAAGTTGGGCCCTTAGTCGTGGGCGCGGAAACGACTGGAGGCGAAAAATCAATCGTCGAAGTCGACACCGCGAAAATTTCATACGATTTAGTGCGCTCCATCACTCGGAGGAAAATAGTTGCGGAAATTCGGTTGGATGGCGTCAAAGCGACTTTGAAGCAAGGCGTCAATCAGTCTTGGTTTGGGTACCCGGAAGATTTACCCACTTTTCAAGCGAATTTGCCCTCGGCGCGACCGTCGTTTAATTTAGATGCCGTGAAAAAAGCGAGCGCGGAGGCGACGAATGCAATCAGTGAAAATAAAACAGCGAGTGGTCCAAGCTTTGAAGTGCGCGTGATTAAGCTCGAACGTGGCGTTGCGGCTTTGCACATGGCTGGAGATTCTCAACCGAGGAACGTGAAGAACCTTTCGGCGACTATGAAAATATCGCCGAAAGGTGAGCTCGATCTAGACGCAAAGTTCAATCCAATTTCTCGAGTGACGCCTCCAGAACAGAGACAAAACACGTTCATCGCGAATTTTGCGGCCCGAAATCTTCGAGGTCACAACTCTGACGCCGAAGAACGAAGTTTGAAATATGAAAAGAGTCGTACCGATAACGGCGGCTTGCTTAAAGTGAACGTGCAGTATAAAAATCCCGAGAAGAATCAGAAACCAATGGGTGAAGACGATATAGCCATGCCAGATTTGAAAGTTAAAGTGAACGCTTCCAACACTTCTGCGGCGTTTGTTGACCGATGCATCCCGGGTTTACCGATCGATATGCACGCTGGGCGCTTGGACGGCGAGATTAACATCTTGGCGAAAGACCAATCGACGTGGCTTTTCCCAGAGTTTTCCGGCGAGTTGAGAGGGAAGCACTTGCGTTTCCACTTTTACGACGCCACGGATGACTTCGCGGACACGGAGTTAGATTTAGTTTTCCAGAAAAGACGCATGTACATTCACAACGGGAGAGGTCACTACGGTCACGTCCCAATTACAGTCACGGGCGATTTGGATTTGAACCCGCTTCCGGTGAAAAGTTTACTTTTAGGCCCGGACGCGAAAGTTCACGCGCCGAGAGGAGAATATCGCCTTTCCGGTCAAATCGCACCAATAGAGGCACACGCTTTGCGAGAAACACTAGGTGTCCGTCCTCCACCGAGACCGCTCGCGGGCGCCTTGAAAGGATTCTTGTACGTTTCTGGCCCTTTGGAAGCGCCTGTCTTCACCGGGCAAGCGGAAACGACAGATTTTTTACCAGAAGAGAACGCGAAAGATTTCAGCGCTACGATGGAAGAGGAGAAAGCCTGGTCGTATCGCGCGGTGAAGAAGTACGAAAAGGAAGGCGCCGTTGCAGCTTACGATCGTGTTCCCATTCGGAACGTGAAAGCGACATGGACGGTGGAACCAAAGAAGGATATTTTCGTCTTGCATTCGGCAGAAGGTCAGTTGGTTGCGGGCGGCAAAGTGCGTGCGAGCGGATCGATCAAGATAAATCCGGACGCGTTGCATGACCCAGCCGCGATTAACGTGGAAGCAACGGCAACAGACGTTGATCCGAGAGCATTAGCGAGACAAGTAGCAACAACAGGATTCGATAATAGCATTAGTAACGCGAATGGGAGTGGGGACGAAAACTCGCCATCGACTAGTAATAGCACCACTGACGCAGAAAATGAAATCGGCGCTTGGATTGACCGCGTGTGTCCTCCTGGCTACGCGGATGCTACGGCGACCATCGAAGGTGCACATTCCGGTCCCAAGGTTAACGTTGACTGGAACATAGATCACGACGCCGATGTGGGCGGTAGAGTAACAATAGAACGGAAAGCTATCACTGCAAAGCTGAAAACACCTTCAATTGAAATCGATGCAGACGTAAAGACGGAATTTCCTCCCTTAGAAAAAGCGTTAGCTGCTGTAACCGTGGAAGATGCGATTGAAGCTGGGAAGCCTGCATACACGGCCGCTGAAGTTGATGGACGAGCGAACGGGTTTGATTTGTTTGATTTAGAAGATGGTCGGGAAGAAGGTGGCGAAGCTGTTTCGGAAAAGTTGCGATACGTTCGAGATCCCGACCGCGTTCGATTGCGAGTAACCGGGCGCGCGCGCGTGAAAGGTAAATTTTCAACCCCAACGGCATCCGTCGCCGGTGCTGAGAACTCCGATGGCGTCGCTGCAACGGATGATAAAGGTAGCGAAATCGCCGCGAGTGACGAAGAGAAGAAACAAAGTAGCGCCTTCCCGACGTTTGAAGGTACCGCGCAGTTGGATAACTTGAAACTGAACAAACTCGAGCTTGCTCCGAAATTGACCGGCAAAGTTTTCGCCTCGGCCACTGATGGTTTATCGCTCTCGGCGAAAGGCAGATCAGACGAGTCGTTGTCGGCGGAAATATCTGCCGACGGTAAAGCATCTGCGGCATTACGTCGCGGCGCTTTACGAGCGGGCGTTGAGTTTGGTGATTTTGCAGGCGCATTCGAACTCGCTGGCTTGAAATTGGACGACTTGGAACTCGGATCTTTGAGAGGTCGCGTGGACGTCGCGTCTGCGCGATTAGATTTACGAGAAAAAGTTGGCGAAGGGGTTTTACGCGTCGAAAAGCCACGTCTGAGTGGTTTCACCGGCGATTTAGCAGAAGGCGAGGTTTCTTGGAGCGGTAAAACGGTAAAACTTCACTCGGCAACTCTCGAGCAAGCGCGTTCGAGGTACGAAGCTGATGGCGAGTACATGTTACCGGACGCCGTGTGGTCCAAATTGCCAGAATCTAGAGTCGAGAGACAAAAACGAACAATGTCGGAAGGCGATGCCTCGCTATTGTCTGACCTTATTGATGTCGATTTAGTCGCGGAAGCAGGTAAAGAAGAAGATGCCGTAACGGAGCCAGCGTTAGCGGTGACGTCGTCAGAGAATGAAACTTCTTCAGTCGTCGCCGCCGCCGCGGCGGATGCGATGAAGGAAACCAAAAATAACGACAACAACAACAATAGCAACAATAAAGGTTTATTTTCCGGATTCTTCTCTGACATGAAAAAGCACCCGGCGGCAAACTTAATCAAGGAACAGCAAACACTTTCATCTCCATCGACTCAGGGTGACGACGAGATCAACAAAGGCGAGGAAGTTCGAACGAAAACACCGGAAGAGTTGGAAGAGGAAGCTCGCATCGTGCGCATGGAACAACTCGAAATGCAAGAGCAGATTGACGAAGACGCAGACGAAGACGACGCCTTTGACCGAGAACAATGCCAACAACACGATAAAGCGACGAAAGCAACGCCAACAACGTCATCGATGATCTCGAGCGAATACACGGACAACGGGTCCGTGAAACCGTACATCTCTCCTTTTGAAGAACGTAACGTGGAAACTCCGTTTGGCTCTATCGCGTCGGCGTCCACCTCACAACCGTTGTCCTACGAACGCGACGCGTGGTTCCAAGAAAAGATGAACGACACGCCGTCAACGGAAACCCAAGCCGTGAAGAAAGATCGCTTCTCGAACGTGTTTAAACAGTTTAAACCACGAAACCGCCGAAACGGAGATGCTGATGGACGGAATCGCACGAGTGGAGCGCCAAATTTCAACAAACCAGGTGCGCCTTCGTTACAGAAGCTTCCGCCCATGAACCCCGAGGAAGCGCCAAAAGCAGAAGGCGAGTGGCGTTTCCGACTTGCGGTGCCGTCCGCAGACGTTGAAGAAATGCTCCCCGCTGTTCGCCTCTTTGCGAGTTTACGCGAAGAGTCGACGCCGCAGGAGTACGGTAGAGCCAAGGAGGCGTTCGTGAATGCGATTTCTCAAGCATCGGTGATATCGCAAGACATATCTCGAGACGTGTTCGAACAGTTGATGGAATCGAGAGAGAAAAAAATGACCTCCAACGCAGTCGATAAGAAAAAACAGCGACAGAATAACAACAAAAAGAAGCGAAAGTCTAAACTGCAGCGTCATCGAAGAACGACGGAGTTCATCGACGTCGACGACATCGACGACGATTTAGCGGATACAGAGAAGAAGGCGGTGCAATTGCCCGGGTTACAAGATTTGAAAGGTGAATGGCGTGGAGTCGTGCAAGCGTCGGGTAATTCAATCAAGAAGACAAGCGTCCCAACTGCACTCCTCGATGAAGAAGACGCCGGTAAAGACGAACAGGCTGCAGCGAATGGCGACTTTTTCAAAGATTCCTCGAGAGCGTTTAACACCGCTTTGAGTAACTTAGAAAGTTCACATCCGACGTCCGTTCAATTCGACGTGTCGGGTGAAAACCTTCTCTGGGGGCCACACGTTGTTCGAAAAGCTGAGGCGTTAGGTTCCGCGAACGAGAAAGACGGCATGAAGCTCGAACGCCTTGAAATCACCTCCGACGCTGCATCCTTGTCCGCGCAAGGCGCCGTCGGCGGCGAGGTGCAAGACGCCAACTTTAGTCTGCGAGACTTACCGATTGGTTTTCTTACCGAGGTTTTTCGACCTTTATGGCCATCTGCGCTACCTCGAATCGACGGGAACTTGTTAGTGCAAGGGCACTTGGGAGGTTCCGTGGAAGAACCGACTGGGGACGTCCTCGTTCGACTTCGCGATGGTAAGATTGGATCCACGAAGCTCTCCGCGGTGGAAGCGAGAGCGTTGTTGAACGACCAGCAACGCGTTGAATTTGATTTTGAAGCGTCGCCGATGACGAGTGCTTCTGATGGCGGTTCGAGTGGTATCGTTCGCGCGTCTGGTATCGTACCATTACCAGAAGCTGACGATCAGTCTTTAGCCGTGGATGCGAAAGTTCGAGACGCCGGGATGTGCATTCTGTGCGCCGCCGCTTCCGGTGGTACCGATAACGTCGAATGGCAAAGCGGGAACGCGGACATCGCGTTACACGCTCGAGGTACATCTGAAAACCCAGTGTTCGATGGAGTTGCTGAAATAAGACGCGCGAAAATTGTCTCTCCGTTCCTGGCGAAACCTTTTGCGCCGACGAACGCTACGATTCGAATTCAACGAAACACGCTGTACGCAGACGATATCGAAGGGAGATGCGGTAAAGGTTTCGTAAAAATTAAAGGCGCAATCCCAGTTATTCAAAGGCGAAAGTCACGAGGCGGAGATACATGGGATAATTTAGTCGCTCGAGCGGATACGCAAGCTGGATTGAAAGTTGATATTCAAGGATTGGACGTGCGCGCGAGAAACGCGTACAACGGTCAAGTCAATGCCGGTCTCGTTTTGAAGGGAACAATCAGCGCACCTGAAGTCGGAGGGTCCATACAACTTTCAAAAGGCCAAGTCACCGCAACGCCTGGTCAGCCGGAAGACGCCGCACTTTCAGGAGCCGAAAATGGGAAAAAAGATGTCGACATTCCAGGCGCAAACAGAGGCAAGGATGATTTGCTTTCGCGTATCGATCGCGAAGGCAAACAATCGACAGATTTGGCGAGCGTTTTGCAACGCGCGGCTATTGCGAATGACCCAGAAGCTTGGGCAGCTTTAGAGAAAGCGCGGTTACGTCGGGAACGTAACTTGGACAAGCTCTCGGATGTTCGCTTTCGCGGTTTAAAAGTCCAAATCGGTCCGGAAATGTCCATCGTGTATCCGTTCGTTTTGAACTTTGGCGTCAGCGGCGAAGTGACCATCGATGGTGCAGCCGACGCGAAGCGTTTACGCCCATCTGGCGTGATTAATTTTGATAGAGGCGACGTGAACTTGGTCGCTGCGCAAGTCCGTTTGAACCGAGAACACCCGAACCGCGCAGTTTTTATCCCAGAAAACGGTCTCGATCCAATGGTGGACGTCTCCTTACTCGGCGCCGATGTCCGAGCTTTGATTCAAGGCCAAGCTTCAGAGTGGTCGAAAAATCTCGTCTTATCTTCAGCGACGGAATCTGCGTCTGGTTCGGGTGGCGAAGGCGGCGGTTTAGCCAGTCTCTCGAGTTTATCTCCCGAAGAAGCGGCGAGGATTTTCGAAGGACAGCTCTCGCAATCGTTGTTAGAACGCGATGGACGAATCGCGTTTTCCTCCTTAGCCTCGTCGACATTAGCGTCGTTGATGCCTAAAATCGAAGCCGGTGGGAACGTCGGTAACGCGCGATGGCGCGTGACGGCCGCACCTTCCCTCCCTGGTCTCTTGTCGCTAGATCCTGGCATGGACCCGTTCGCAACTGGTGCGCAGTTTACTCTCGGTTCCGAGGCTGAAATCGCGTTTGGTGACTCTTTGCAAGCGTCCATGTCTCGAACGTTAGCAGCGGATGAAACGCAAACCGAAACCCAATTTTCGCTCATGTATAAGCTGACTAAAAAGTTGCGCATGCAACTCGTCTCAGTGTCCAGCGCGGCCACTAGGCTTTTGTTCGAGTATACAAACCGGGACTAAGAACAAGAGGAGAGAAAAAGTGGAAGAAAAGAATTCATCGTCATTTCTGTAGTTGTATTGCATTCATTGCTCGTTTTGTAAAAATACACTTATTGTTTCTAAATCTAATAGCTAATGCATCCGCGCGCGTTCTCTCTCTCGATGAACCCGTCCACTGCTTTGACGCATAGCCTTTGTACCAATTCGTCCCTCGCAATATGCGAATATGCGACCGCGTTTGACCACTCTTTTTCTTTCTCGTTGTCTTCGGAAAGCGTGGCAGCGCGAACGATGCGCTCGGCACCTTTCCGAGGATGTTCTAGCAAACCAACCGTTCGCATGGGAATTTCGTACAACAAACGCAAAGCTTTCGGCCACGTTCGCGTGAGTTTCGTGCGGCACAATCCCGGATCGACCACTTTTACCCTCACGAAACTATCGTCTCTATCTTCTTCTTCTCTCATCTTTCCGAGCGCGTACGCGGTCACCATCAGCTTGCTCAGCGCATACCTCACACCTAACGTTTCAAAATCTTTCTCTTTCCTTGCGCTCGCGCACCGATCGAGACGATTTATCCACTCTTTCGCGTTCGCTCGCGTGCATACCCCAAGTCTCGCTCGATGCGTAAACGACCCGACAAACACCACCGTTTTCTTCATCGCGCCGCCGCCGCCGTCCTCGCGGTTATCGTTTACGCTCATTTCATCTCTCCACAGCTTGGTCAAAACCGCCGGCCCGAGGACGTTACACATCGCCTCTCGATCTACACCACCTTCTTCGAGCACTAAAACCTTCCTCTCCGCGTTGCACTCCGCCGCGCAGTGAATCAAAACGTCCACCTCGTTCTCGGCGAAGTACTTCCTCGCTCGCTTTCGAGCGCCGGCGTCGATGGCCAACGTCGCGCAATCCAAATCAATCTTTGCCAAAACAATCCTGTTCTTCTTCTCCTTCTCGCCCGTTTCAATTAAACCTCTCGATTTTGCCTCGCTTCGCAGCCTTTTTCCCGCATCGTTTGCATCTTCGTCTCCGCCTTCTCTCAAACGCCCTTTATTACCCACTCCTCCTGGGGGAAAAGCGCGAGTTGGCAAATGCAACTCCACCACCATTTCTTCTTCTTTATGTCCTTGCAAAAGCGACAAACACGTCTCAAACCCGATGCCAGAGGACCACCCAGTCACGAAGTACGCGACTCTTTTGCCTTTAGGTTTTCGTTTCGGTGGTACTCCTTTTTCCCGCCCGTTCTTCTTCTTCTCGCGCGCGTATTCGCGACGACGAGAAAGATTCCAACGACGCAGAACGTGTCGACGCTTCGAAACGAACATCTGTTCCGCGTACGCGAGGAACCACGCGAATAAGTGCACCATATTTCGCACGCTCCACATTGACGAGGGAGAGAACTTTGTCATCGTTCGCTTCTTTTTCCCATCTGTTTATGTGTGCGTGTATTCATACGCGTGTGCATACATTTTGTGAGTGAATTTGGGGAAACTCCCCTCACTAAATGAGCAGCACTTTCGCTGCGCTCAGACGAAGAATGTCTTCATCTTTTTCTCTCGCACCTGCACCACCACCACTCCTGCGTTCGAAAACGACGATGGCTTCGACTTCTTCGAGTTGTTCTTCCTCTCGGTGCGTCTTCGTGCCGTCGTCCTCTTCAAAGAAGGGATTACATTCATTTTATCCAAAGTCTCATCCGTCTGCGTCGATGGGTGTGTTGCGTTCTTCTTCTTCTTCTCCTTTCCGTCCTCGAAAGCTCTCCGTTATCTCCTCCGCGTCGCAGACGTCGTCCTCGGAAGGAGCATCGGGTGAAGAGAAAAAAGAAAGGATGAAACGGGTCTTATCCGGCGTCCAACCGACCGGTTCCATCCACCTGGGGAACTATTTCGGAGCGATTCAAAACTACGTGAAATTGCAGGACGAACACGAAGCGTTTTACTGCGTGGTGGATTTACACGCGATTACGGCTGGCGGACACTCGCCGAAAGAGCTGGAAGAGAGCACGAGGAAATCGGCGGCGATATACTTAGCCGCTGGGGTGAGTCCGGAGAAAGCGTCGGTTTTCGTGCAATCGCACGTCGCCGCGCACAGCGAACTGTGTTGGCTGTTGAACTGCGTGTCGCCAATCGGATGGTTGGAGAAGATGATTCAGTTCAAAGAAAAAGCGAGGAAACAAGGCGAGGACGTGTCTGTTGGACTTTTAGATTATCCGGTGTTGATGGCGGCGGATATTTTGTTGTATAACGCGGATTTAGTTCCAGTTGGGGAGGATCAAAGGCAGCATTTAGAGTTGACGAGAGACATCGCCGGGAGATTTAACAATTTATACGGCGGGAATAAATGGAAAAAACGAGGGAAGAACGAGAAGTCGCCGAGTGGGAGATTTCGGGGGAAAGACGTATTGATTGTACCAGAGGCGTTTACGCCGAAGAGTGGCGGGCGGGTGATGAGTTTGACCGATGGAAGCGCGAAGATGAGTAAGAGCAACCCGGCGGAAGGGAGTCGGATTAACGTTTTGGATTCGCCGGACGTGATCGCGCAGAAGATTAAAAGGTGCAAAACAGATGCCATAGAAGGGATGAATTACGACGACGAACGACCAGAAGCGAAGAATTTGTTGACCATGTACGAGTTATGTACCGGTATGAGTAGAGAGGAGGTGTTGAATGAGTGCGCGAGCATGCGATGGGGGGAATTCAAACCGGCGTTGACTGAAGTCGTGGTGGATCATTTGAAACCGATTCAAGAAAAGTACGAGGAAATTATGAACGAGGAAGGGTATTTAGACTCGGTGTTAGAACAAGGGGCGGTGCGAGCGAACGAGGTGGCGGAAAAGACGTGCGCGGACGTGAGAGATGCCATGGGATTTGTTCATAGAAAGAGCAGATATATGTGATTTTTATTGTCTATATTTATAACTCCGCGTGCACTTTCGTCTTCTCCTTCTTCTCCTCCTCTTCCTCGAGGTTCTCTTTCTTCAAAGGCACGTACTCCGCGCACTCGTCGTCTTCCGGGAACAGTTCGCAAAACGGTACCGAAGCATCCGCGCTCGAGTTGATCGTGTTGTTATTCGCAGTCGCGTTTACCAACAAGCTCGAATTGTTATTCTTTAAATCTCCTTCTAAACCACCACTCGCCGCGGTCGCATTCGCGGACGTCTCGTTAGAACCTTCCAAAAACCCTTTCTTTAAGTGAAATTGTTCCAATATCGCATCGTGCGCTCTCCCGACAATCTTCAACGCCTGCGTCTTTTCCGGCGCGATTTTATACACCCCGACCAACGCGCCGCTTAAAATCCCCGTCCCTAAAATTCTCTGCACGATTCCAATCTTCCCGACCACGTTTCCGCTCGCGTCCAAATCGTCAAACATCCACATCGGCGAAAACACTTCGTTGATTGGAATCTCGTCGCTGGCAATGTTTGGTAAAATCCAAAAGTGTCTCCCCGAGACCAACCACACGCCGGCGAAAACCACCCCTCGCGCGACCAAAATAACCGTAAAGAACATCAAAATCGCCACACACAAGTACAAAATAATCTTCTTGAACCAAATCGGCGCCAACGGAAACAAGCACGCCAGCATGACCAAAATAGCCACCGCCCAAGAGGCGATCAAAAACGTCCAACTCATCGGCTGGTCGTACGTCCACGCGTAAAACGAATCGTCGTCGTTGGACGGATACGCGAACGATTGATTCTTCGTCTTCTCCAAATAGTGCGGATATTTCACTCGTTTCGTCCTCCCTTTCCTCGGCGCCTTATATATCCGTTCGCATCTTTGAATCAACCCGCAGTGTAACAACACGTTCCCGAGATATTCGATTTTATCATCCATCGTCTTCCCTCCGATCGTGCACTCTTTCTCCACGAAATCCGGATCTTCCCGTAAGCTCCGGTAGAAATCTTTCGCGCGAAAAAACGACACCCGGTCGTCTCGTAATCGCGCCGACCGTTGTTCCAACGTCGAATGTTTCGACGCTCGCAGGTAATGCGCGATCGATCGCGCTTTTTCTTTCAACTGTTCCTGGTGGTTTAACGCTCGCTTTTGTGACGATGATGATGATGATGATGTTCCATCTTGTTGTTGTTTACTCTCGTTCGCGGCATTGCGCGACACCCCGGATTGACTCATCGGGGAAAGAACGCGCAATACCACGCACGAATGAATCTCTCTCTTTACACTCTTTCGTTCGATCGATAGTATTTTGCGCTTTTCCGTGCAAAAGAATGAAGAATTTGGAGGCATTTCGATGAGATCTCGAGAGGAAAGTCGCCACAAAGAAACACGCGAGAGAGAGGTGATTCGACACACAAACAATGTCCTCAATTCCCTCTTCGATCGATAAAGACGCGAAAAACGAGGAGGAGGATTCGTACGCCTCCGAAATCCTCCAGCGTCTGGACGATTTGGGCGTCTCAATTCCTCCAAACACCTCGCCGAAAACGCTCCGAAATCACAAACATTCTCCGCTGGAATTTACAAAGATAGCGCAGCACTTAGCGTGCGCGATTGGACCTTTAATCAAAATGACCGGCGCGGATAACGTGAACTTAGCGTTGCAATCGTGCGTGACGCTGAAGAATATCCGAGGGGCGAGCTACGAGGATTGCGCGAGCCGAGCGTTAGGCGCGCTGGCGGTGTTAGCGACCATGCTGGACGAACGATTCAGAGATAAAATCGGGACGTTTCGAGTGTTTGAAATACTCGTGGCGTATTTACAAGCGGCGAGATTGATGAAGGAAAGCATGGAGAAAAAGCAACGAGAGAAGGAGAAGACATCACAGCAAACGACGAAAGATGAAGATAAGATGACGATGAAAAGACCGCCGACACCGAACCCGTTATTTAACGAGGTGTTTCGAGAGTTGGAGCACGCGGCGGGGGAGAAGGCGTACGGATATCACGCGGCGCACACGGCGAAAGAGATTGCGATTGGCGCGAAGCGCGTCGCGGAGACGTTTGCGGCGAGCGCGAAGGATAAATCGGTGTTAGATAAGCATAAGGGTCAAGTCGTTGAACGGAGAGAGATCGAAGCAATGACGGAACAGGAAGTGGAGATTACGAGAGAGGCGAACGACGCGATCAAGGCGGAGTTCAAGAAGAGGAAAGAAATGATTGCGAAGAGAGCCGGCGTGAGCGTCCAGTCGTTGACAAAGAGTAGTAATAATAACAACACCAACAATGGTAGCAATCAAGGAACGAAACGGACGAGAAAGATGGAAGATTTGGATAGCGAAAAGTACGAAAACGATGCGTTTTCGTTGGCTTCGTACGATGGAGGTAACGGCGGCGATAACCTTGACATCGCCTTTCCGGATTCGTTGTTCGATATGAGAGGCGCAGATGTCGCAAAATCTGGTCTGAAAGCTGGAAGTGGTAGGAGTAGACAAAAAACGAGGTTAGTTGGCGACGATGGGTTCGATGCAAAGACAGTAACGATTGGCGCGGTGCCAGACAGAGGAGGTCGAGTGGACGAGAGCGGAAGGTTCGTCGCTAAATTCAAAGGCGGAAAGCCGGGAGGAAGCAAAGGCGAAACCAGCGAGGCCACGACGAATAACAACAAGCGTCAATGGAGAAAGCGAAAGTAAACTAAAATAAGCAGTAGCAGTAGTAAAAGCACGCGGTGTGTTGGCCATTCTTTTTCATCACGCTATTGTAAATAAACCGAAAATAATGTACATAGGTTCGTTCAAAAGAGTTCTAAATTTTGTAGTAACATAGTATATTATTAGTTCGACGACGACACCATCTTTTCCGCTTCCATCGTCGCTTGTAACGTCTCTCCGATCGTCCGCAAGCGCTTCCCAGCGCACGTTTGCACGCCCATACCCGCCACTCTACTCGGCACGTTTTCTACGTTGACGACGCGAATCTCCGCCGACTTCACCTTTGGCCACTCCAAAGGCACTTCCAAAACTGCCACTGGTCTTGGCTCCGTGGACGAAGACATTGCCGCTCTCACGTTTGCATCAAACGCGGACCATTTCAGGGGCGTTCGACTCGCGGCTGCCGCCAACGCTTCGCATCTTTGCGCCGTGGCGGCGATTCGATCGCGAATGTTGCACAAGGCGCTCGCGCAATCCGTCGTGCCTAAGAACATCCTCGCCACGTCTTCAATCGGCGCATCCGCAGGATCTAAAGTGATTGAGTTCAACCGAGCCGTTTTCTCGATGAAGCCTAAAGTTACCACGTGCGTTACTCTCCCCACTCCTCTCGCTCGTGACGACTCCATCGCTTCAGTATCCGTCTCCGGCAAATGGCTCGCCAATCGCAGCGAAATCGAGTCTTCGCCAATCTCCAACAACTCCGTTCCTTGCAACGCACTGACCAAGTTCATTTGCTCTTGGATTCTCATAGACATTTCCGCTAACGTCTTGGATGCCTCCGACTCTCTCGCCGCCGCTTTACTCGCGCCAATGAGATACTTCGATTGCGCTCTCAACTCTACGAACTGCGCGTCCAACGGCGCAATCTCCTCGTCAATCTTTCGACAACTCGCCTCTTTCTGCGCAATCCCTCGGTTCATTCTCTTCAGCGCGTTATCCAACTCCTTCAATTCGTTTTGTAACTCCTCCTTCGTCTTTTTCTCGTCCAGCAACTCCGACGCTCGATTGCTCGTTTGCAACCCTTGACTCCTCGCCAACTCTCGCATCTCCGCCGCTTTCGACTCGTCCTCCAACTGCGCCACCTCGTCAATAATCTTCTGCAGCTCTTCTTTTTCCTTCACGTATAAACCGTACTCCTCGTGCACACGCGCAATCGTTTCCTCGGTCTCCTTTTCTCTCTTCTTATTCTCCTCTTGTAACTGTTTCACTTCCGCGTGCAATTTTTTATACTCCTCCGTCTCCTCGAGCGCCGACTTCGCGTGTTTCCCAAACATAACCTCATCCTCCTTTCCAGATAACAACGCTTTCAAAAAACCTTGCTCCGTGCTCAGTTCAATCGTGCCAAACTTTAAGCGTTTCAACGCCGCGCGTATGCGATCCAGGTCTTGTTGATTGTTCCCGACTGCTTTTTCCTTGGCCACTTCGAGTATTTTTTGAATCGATTCCTCCGTGTGGTTTAATTCTTTCAAAGCGCTGTTTTGTATTTAATTTAGACAAAAGAGATGTAAAAAGAGGTCAGCGGCATGCTTTTAAGGAACGGAAACAAAGAGACTTAATATGTACTAAACACACGCTTTGTCTCTTCCTCCCGAAGACGACGAAAACGACCCCTCCTTTAAGAGTCTTGAGAGAAGTCACTCCGTAACGAAAAGAATTCCAAGGGGAAAAATTCAAATTTTCAAATTTACCTTCGTAAACTGTGCGCGTTGGGATCTTTCTTTGCTTTTTTAATCAACGTCACGTCTTCTTCTTTTTCTTTGTTATCGTTACTCTTAGTACGACCGGGAAAGAAGTAACGCTCGTACTCGGTGACGCTCTGCGTCAACTCGTGGGTCGCGTCCACGAACGTGAGCTTTTTCGCCGGGAGTAAGTCTTGCGTTAACGTCGTGTCTTGCATCATTTCTTCGTCTACTTCTGAGGAATGATTTGCTTTGTAAAGGGGGAAACAAAAGCAGGTCTATTTAGGGTTTTTGAATTTTAGAGCTTGAATATATTAAGAACGCACTATACTCAAATCAAATCAAATTGAACGTGACGACGGCGCCATGACCAGTGGCTATATTCCTCATCAAGTTATCTTTCCAATTGTAGTTGATCCATTTTTTTGTGGTGAGATCTACAGGTTTGCCACCTAAAGGTAAAAAAATTCGACACACGTCGACGTCTTCGCGTTTCATTCCGGAAAGCACGGACGCGGTCGCGACGTAGGACCAACATTTTAAGCTCGTCTTGTTTTTCGCTTTTTTAAAGTGCTTCAGCTCGAGAATAAAGGCTGAATTTTCCGGGATGTGTCCAACTGTCGTTTGAAAGCAGCACTCCGCGCCGGAGGTGTAATAAATATTCGAAGTGCCGCTCAACTTGCGCTGAACTCCTTCTCGCACCTCTTCACTCACGGCGTCGTTTCGAACGTCGAGACAATTCCATCTCTCAATAACATCACCTTCTTTACTCGCGAGCGACAGCGTCACACTCACTCCTTCCATGAGTTCCGCATCTTTCAAATTCGTAAACGCGTCGACGCGCATGAATATCGTTCTCGTCGACTCGGCGTTTACCACGTCGGCGAGCGTCTCGATGTCCGCGCTACTCTCCACCTTGGCTATTTCGAGCTCCAGTCTTTCTTTTTCTCTGTCCAAAATCCGTTTCCCTTCCTCCGTGTTGTTTACAATCTCCAACAGTTCTTTATTCGTAAACTCTCTCTGTTCTCTTCTCGAGAAAAATTTCTCCTTCTCTTCCAACTTCCTCGCGATTAACCTCGCGCGTTCTCTCTCTAACTTCTCTTCCTCTTCCTCTTTTCGTCTTAACTCTTCTTCCTCTTCGATTCGTTTTTTTTCTTCCTCGATTCGTTTCTCCTTTGCCATTTGTGCCATCGATTCTCGTTCTTCCGTGTTTTCGCGTTCGCGTATTATTTTCGCCACCTCGTCCGTGTACTTTAAAAGCCTCTCTTCTCCGCTGCATAAGACAACCGTCTTGAACTCTCTCTGTTCGTATACGTTCAAGTACGTGCAAAAGAGATTTTCGTAGCATTTGGAGCACACGACCGGGTTCATTTCATCTGTTGTTGTTATTCTTTTCCCGCACTTCGAGTATCCCAGGTAGACTTTGTCGTCTTCGTTTTCGTTCGAATGAATATTCTCATCGTCATCATCGTCTTCGTTTATTATCTTCTTCTTTGTCTTCTTCTTATCTTTCGTTTTTAATTTGTTGATAAACAGTCGGCATGAAAACGAAGATGATTTTACCGAATAAACCTTGTCCACAAGTCTCACGAAACGAGCGCACTCCTCGGGTGAATCCCGGAAAGGAGTAATTACTCCTACGCGCGTCTCCTTTTCGTCGTCGTCGCATTCAATCTCGCTTTTGTCGGTGGTGGTCGAAGCGCTCATATTGGTATGACGTTATATTGTGTTGTGTTTTATCTTCAATTAAAAAAAAGGCCTCTTGCCTCTCTCTAATTAAAATAAAGAGAAGGCGAACAACAGAGGAGCAAAAAACGTAACCATGCCTGAACCCGCTAAAGATACGGCGATAGAAATCACGCCGAAAGCGCCCCCAGTACTTAGTCGCGTTCAGAGCATTGTTTCAGAATTCAACCGCGCTACCACTTCGCGCGTAGGTGGTAGAAATAAAAAAGAAGAAAAGAATGATGCTCGAGTTTTGGAAAACGACGAACCAACGCCGTCGCGAAATATCCCTGAAGTCACGCGGATTATACGAGAGAATACCGTTCCCCGCGTCGGTGTAAGCGTATCTCTACGGGTGGTTTTATGCCTTCTTTTAATCGTGAATTGCGTTTTTCTCGTACGCATAGACGATGGTATTCGCACGGGTGGCGCCAATACTGGTTTGGGTATTTGGACGAACGAGTCCCCTCCTCCTCCTCCTCCTCCTCCTCATCCTCCGCCGCCACAACCTTCTCCACCACCACCTCCGCCACATCCTTCTCCACCACCTCCGCCACCGCATCCTTCTCCGCCACCGCCACCGCATCCTTCGCCTCCTCCTCATCCTAAACCACCACCACTCGTTGTTGCAAGAGAAAGCTTGGAATATAAGTCAGTTGTTTGGGACAGCGCAAGTCAAGGAAACCTTGAAGATAGTTTTACGGAAGTTCTCAAAGATGAAGAAATTACAGAGGACGAGATATCTACATGCTCCTATGGTTCAAGCAGTGGTGTATTATTGAGTTGGGGTAGTGCTTCCACCAAAACCAGAACGTGTGTCTTGATGCTATTGATAAATAAGTTGGGACAGGAGAGTTGGAAGATGGTCAGCGTGCCTGAATATTGGGATGATAATTACAGAGGTGTGACTTTCACAAGGTCTAGTTCTGGAGGTTCTTCTTCACGCACACCAAGCCCCGTGGTATCTGGTACAGTCTCGTTACACGACGACACGTTCTATACCGCAGTCAGAATGTGTCTCGGTGAAGAGCCTTATTTTGGTTTGTGTGAAAATGAAGGTTCAAGTACTGGTTTTGGAACCATGCCCGCTTGGAATACGAGTTTAATCACAACAATGAAGGGACTGTTTCAGAATAATTATAATTTTAACGGTGATTTGAGCGCTTGGGACACGTCCTCCGTGACCGATATGAGCGAGATGTTCCAAGGTGCATTAGCTTTGGTCAATCCTGAGATTGGTACTTGGGACACTTCTCAAGTCACGACCATGGCTTCCATGTTTTATTTTGCCTCTTCGTTTAATTCGGATATTAATGATTGGGACACGTCTCGTGTTGAGGACATGTCGCTCATGTTTAACTCTGCGTCGTCGTTTAATCAGGATATAAGTTTGTGGGACACTTCGCAGGTCACGGATATGGGACACATGTTTAAGTATGCTTCTGCGTTCAGTAGGAACACTGAAAGTTGGAATAAAGTGAAAGTGAGAAATGCAAACTCTATGTATGGTATTTATATCACCGACGACAACTTTTTACACGCCATTCAGTCGTGTTTGAATACGAACCCCTCCGACGGTTTGTGTGCATACAGTGAGTACGGACAAATGCCGAACTGGGACGTGAGTCGTGTTACGAACATGAGGAGTGCATTTTTGAGTAAAAGTGGGTTCCGTGCAAATATTGGAAGCTGGAACACATCTCAGGTTACGGACATGACTTCTATGTTTCAATCTGCAGGTAGTTTTAACCAAGATATAGGGGATTGGGACACGTCTCAAGTGACGGATATGACTTCTATGTTTCAAAGTGCAGGTAGCTTTGACCAAGACATTGGGAATTGGGATACGTCGAAGGTGGTGGGTATGGGCTCTATGTTTTATAGTTCGACTGCTTTCAACCAGTACATTGGCGGTTGGGATACGTCAAATGTGGAGAGTATGGCTTCAATGTTTCGAAGTGCCGGTAACTTTAATCAATATATTGGTGGGTGGGATACGTCAAAAGTGACGACTATGACTTTTATGTTTTACAGTGCGTATAACTTCAACCAATACATCGGCGATTGGAACACAGGACAAGTGACGGATATGTCTTTTATGTTTTTCCAAGTTACTTTCTTCAATCAAGACATTGGGAGTTGGAATACAGGACAGGTAACGAGTTTATATCAGATGTTTTACCAAGCCACTTTCTTCAACCAGGATATTAGCTCTTGGGACGATTCAAATTTGAGAAAGGACACAAACCAGTACTACGACAGCAATTATTATGGTACTATTTATGACGATGGTAAAGCCAATATGTTCT
>Ga0182090_1599473_pt1 | contig 20939 bp, 13 predicted proteins | sample 041ome_24_FD_127767 | JGI IMG/M metagenome (GOLD analysis project Ga0182090, IMG submission 127767) | Metatranscriptome of coastal salt marsh microbial communities from the Groves Creek Marsh, Georgia, USA - 041408BS metaT (Metagenome... | ecosystem: Environmental > Aquatic > Marine > Intertidal... | reverse complement strand
GATGCCTGGAGGCGCGTCAAACACCGAGAGCGCAGGAGGGGGCGTGGCGCGGTAGAGGAAGGTGTAGATGCCGCGGCGGTAGCGGTTATCACCAGTGCTCGTTTTCCACTGCCGTTTGACCTGATTGAGCGCTGTTGCCCCCTCGGGGATGGGTGGGAACACGGGTGGTCCACCGAGAGCAGGCACCAGCAAGTCGGATGCGGTCAGCGCCACGTCGCGGACGAGCTCAGCATCAAGTCTCAGCCGTTGCTGACGAGAGAGCAGTCGGTTGCCAGGATCTGCCTCCTGGGCCAGTTCGGTTTCGCGCGAAGACTGCCGGTAGGTACGAGAGGTGACCAGCAGCCGCTGAAGCTGCTTGAGACTCCAGCCACGCTCGATGAGGTTGGCCGCAAGCCAGTCGAGCAGCTCAGGGTGCGACGGTGGACTGCCCATCAGTCCGAAGTCGTTGTCGGTTTCGACGAGACCGCTGCCAAAGAACCGCTGCCAGATGCGATTGACCAAGACACGCGAAGTGAGCGGGTTGTCAGCGGAGACGAGCCAACGGGCGAGGTCAAGCCGCGTGGCAATGGTCTCGTCGCTGGCTGGGTCGAGCGGAGGCAAGACTGCAGGGGTGTTTGGGGAGACTTCATCGGCCGGACGCGTAAAGTCACCCTGAATGAAGACAGTCGTAGTCCGCGGGGAAGAGCGATCTCGCAGGACGAGTGACGAGGTGGCTGGCTTTGGTGTGCCATCGTCATTTGTGGCCACCGGCGGAGCCGTTGCTGGAAAGAGCAGGGCGTCGGCAGCAAGCGAGAGCCTTGGCTCGTCCTGGTTGTTAAAGAACGCAAACAGTCGGTAGTAGTCCTGCTGGCTGACCGGATCAAACTTGTGGTCGTGACACTGGGCGCAGCCGATCGAGAGTCCCAGCCAGACAACGCCGGTGGTGGCGACGCGGTCGAACACGCTATCGATGCGGAACTGCTCTTTGTCGATGCCACCTTCCTGATTAATCGCCGTGTTGCGGTGGAAGCCGGTGGCGAGCTGCTGGGAGATGGTCGCCTCTGGCAGGAGGTCACCGGCAAGCTGTTCGATCGTAAACTGATCGAAGGGCATGTCTTCGTTGAAGGCGGCAATCACCCAGTCACGCCAGGCCCAGATCTCGCGTGGTCCGTCGATCGAATAGCCGTTGCTATCAGCGTACCGAGCCATGTCGAGCCACCAGCGGGCCATGCGCTCGCCGTAGTGAGGGCTGGCAAGCAGCCGATCAACAGCCGCTGTGTAGGCGGCGTCTGCGTCGACGGCCCAGTCAGCCAGGAAGGCATCAAGCTCATCGAGTGTTGGCGGCAGGCCGGTCAGGTCGAGCGACACCCGACGCAGCAGAGTCTCGGGAGCCGCTTCTGGTGAAAACGAGAGGCCTGCCCCGGCGAGTTTGGCGGCGATGAACTCGTCGACAGGATGGCCGAGTGCTTGGGCTGCCGGTGGTGTGACGTTCGCGAGTGGCTCGAAGGCCCAGTGCTTGGCGTAGGCGGCGCCCGCTTCCACCCAGCTGCGAAGCGTCTCGCGTTGCTCGGCGGTGAGCGAATGCCCGCTGCCAGGCGGCGGCATCACCAGGTCGCTGTCATCGCTCTCGATGCGAACCACAAGCTCACTAGCGGTCGGGTTGCCGGGGACGATCGCACGAGCCCCCGAGTCGAGTTCGGCAGTGGCGGCCTCGGCATCGTCGAGTCGCAGGCCCGCCTCGCGAGACTCAGCATCAAAGCCATGGCAGGCCAGGCAGTTAGCCGCCAAGATGGGCTGGACATCGCGTGTGAAGTCGACTTCAGCAGCGGTGGCGGTGGATTCCCCTGCAGAGAACTGACACGCCGCGACGACGCATGCACAAGAAACTGTCTTCCACACAGTGTTCGACAGCATCACTGCAAGACTCGCTGTTTCGACTCGCTGTGTGGCACCTAATCGCACGGCTCCCCGTCTCCCATCTTCGCGGCTTTTCTCTCTCTCTATCGTAGCCTCTCAAGAGTTCGAGGCAGAGCCATCTTCTTTACCAGGCGGTGGCACAGATGCAGACGGCGATCAGGCTGCCGGTGGCGGCTGTGGGAAGCGTGATGCCTGGAGAGGCTCGGATGCTTTCAGCTGCGGCTGGTCACGATGCCGATGGAGGGGGAGCGGCCTGAAGACTGAGGATTTCGGGACGTTGGGTTGCCTATGATGCACGATGAGGGATGACCGCTCTTAAAGGGGCTGCGATGAGTGACGCGAGATACCAGCATCAGCCGCTCTCCGGAGAAGACCGGACGCGGCTCGAGCGGCTTTTTGGCAGGCTTCAGGATGAGTCGGCACACTTTCTGGGCTATCCGTGCAATCGCAACTTTGACTACTCGGAGCTCTATCGGTTTCTTGCGTTTCCGGTGAACAACGTCGGCGACCCCTACGTTGACAGTAACTATCACCTGCAGACGCACGCCTTTGAACGAGAAGTGCTCGCCATCTTTGAGCAGCTCACTGAAGCTCCTGCTGGAGAGACCTGGGGCTACGTGACCAACGGTGGTACGGAAGGCAACCACTACGGCCTGTTCCTGGCTCGCGAGCTCTACCCCACGGGCGTGGTCTACTACTCGCAAGATGCCCACTACTCAATTGGAAAGGTGCTGCGGTGTCTCGGACTGCCCAGCATCATGGTGCGGTCGAGGCCTGATGGCAGCATGGATCTCGACGACCTTCGCGAGACCTTGCGGATTCATCGCAGTGTGCCGCCCATCGTCTGTGCGACTGTTGGCACGACGATGAAGGGCGCCGTCGATGAGATCGCAGCGATTCATGGTCTGTTTGAAGAGTTTGCACTGGAGCGGCACTACCTGCATGCCGACGCTGCGCTGAGTGGGATGATCCTGCCTTTTGTGGAGGATCCACCAGCCTGGAACTTTCGAGCGGGCGTCGACAGCATCGCGATCAGTGGGCACAAGATGATCGGCTCGCCAATCCCCTGTGGAGTGGTGCTTGCCAAGAAGGCGAATGTGGAGCGGATCGCCAGCGGCGTCGAATACATCGGAACGCTCGACACCACGCTCACCGGCTCGCGGAATGGACACACGCCGCTGTTCCTGTGGTATGCGTTTCACACCACCGGGCTGGAGGGATTTCGCCGGATCATCCCAGGCTGTCTGGCGATGGCGGAGTATGCGGTGGAGCGGCTTGCGGCGATTGGCCTCGAGCCGTGGCGGCATTCCTATTCCAACACCGTCGTCTTCAATCGTCCCCGTGCGGAAATCACATCGCGTTGGCAGCTCGCATGCCAGGGCACTCTTTCGCATCTGATCACCATGCCACATGTGACCCGTGAGCAGATCGATCGGCTCATCAGCGACATTGAACAGCCGCAGGCACATAGGGACACGACTGCTGCTATTGAGCCAGCTGCTGCCCACACCGCTGCCTCAGAGCCGATCGTGCTCGTCGGGACGGGCGATGATGACCTGCTCGATCGGGTGTCGCAGGCACTGGCTGCAGAGCACATTTCAATCGACGAGCTGACGGCCGTGTCGGTGGACGAGGGCAGTGTGGTGCGGGTGCGGGTCAGTGATCGACCGCGTGCGTTGCGGATTCTCAACGAAGCGGTCGACATGGGCCGCGACTATGGACGCAGGTCGCTCCTTGCCGGCGAACAGGCCTCGCAGCTGCTGAGCCGTGTGGACTATCAGCAGGCAGCTACCGATGCCGTGCTCGTGCGGCTGGATGATCGCGTCGGCGAGTTTGCCAGCCTGGCGCACCAGTGCCATGAGGCTGGGCTCCAGCTGCGAACCGTGCGGATTCTGTGGCGTGGCAAAAAAACAGCCATCGCCGAACTTACGACCTCCGAGCCGAGCCGGCTGCGTGCTCTGCTCGCAGAACGCGTCATCGTCGATGAAGACGAGGCCGCAGGAGAGACAGCGTTGCCGCTATCGAACGCACCAAAAGCTGCGGGGCCGTCGTGATACGCTCGTGGTCGCGATTCACCACGGGAGTCTGCCATGACTGACCACACGCCCACGAGCTTTGTTCCACTTCAGCACCCTGCCGTCTGGCAGGCAGAGGAGCTTCGCGATCGGACTGACTTCTGCTGTGAGCTCAGCGGAGACGACCAGGACGAGCTTCGGCAGGGCCGGGTCTCGGAAGCTTTTGCCCATCGGCTGCAGAGGATCCAAGACTCGTTGGAGCATGGCAGCGGGTGTGTGTTGTTGCGGGGGCTCACGACAGACGGGCTCGCTGAGGCTGAGGCCAAGCATCTGTTTCTCACGATCGGCCAGCAACTCGGCACGCCTGTCAGCCAGGCAGCCAGCGGCGAGCTGCTCTTCAGCGTGCGTGACGCTGGCTTTGCGGATGACGATCCGCGTTCTCGCGGGCCGAACACACGACGCAAACTCAGCTTCCATTCGGATCGCTGTGATGTGATTGGGTTTCTCTGTCTGCAGCAGGCACGCAGCGGTGGAGAGAATCTGCTCGTGTCGTCGATGGCGATCTACAACGAGATCGGTCGGCGTCGCCCAGATCTGCTCGCTGTTCTGATGGAGCCCTTCTTTTACAAACGGCACACCGTCGATCCAGGAAATCCGAACCCCTTCTGTCAGCAGCCGGTGTTCTCATTCACAGAGGGACACTTCGCGTCGTCGCTGCTGCGAGTGTTGATCGATCGGGCTTATGACGATCCGCAGACACCAGAGATGACTGATCTGCAGCGGGAGGCTCTCGACCTCGTCGAAATGGTGGCGGATGATCCAGCCTTTCACGTCCGACTGATGCAGCAGCCAGGGGACATTCTTCTGCTCAATAACTGGGTGACGCTCCACCGCCGCACAGCCTTTGAGGATGAGGACGATCCTGCAAAACGGCGGCATCTCCTGCGGCTGTGGCTTGCCATGCCCAACAGCCGGCCGATCAGTCCCTTGTTTCTCGAGAACTACGGGGCTACTGCAGCCGGAGCCGTCCGGGGTGGGATGCGGACCGACTAAGTCGTTTGCAGTCCGGGTCGTTTCGTTTGGCCCGTCGGCGTATTCACTGTTGTTGCTGCTCTTCGGCGAAGGCGTTCACAGTCGCGAACTCACGTACTCCCGTGCTGACTGGAACGCGGAGCGGCGGGAGTTGATCATGCCATGTGATCGAAGGAAGCCGTTTGAGAACGCGGGTCGATATCCGCACATCTATCCGCTCAGTTCCACTCCCCCGAAAGACACCTTTGTTGGGAGGGACGTCTGTGTAGTCTCTCCCAACAGCGGTCTTTGCGAAGAAACTGTTGATCGGACAGCCATTCGTTGGGTCAAAACCGACCCAGCCCATGTCAGCGAGCCACACTTCACACCATGCGTGGCTCTGGGATTCGTTTTCCTCTCGATGGAGAGAGCCGCTGACATAGCGGGCGGGGACACCATTATGTCGTAAGACCGCGATCATGAGGTGCGTGAAGTCTTGACACACACCTCTTCCATGTTCAAGCAGCTCCTCAATAGGAGAAGACGAGTCGGTGGCGTCTTTGGCGTAGTTGAAGCTACTGCGAATGTGCTCGGCGACCTGGCAAACCCACATCCCGACACGAGTTCCTGGCGTTGGGCAGAGAGTCTTGAGATGAGGCTCAAGCAGAGGTGAGTACTGTGTTGGACCTCTCAGTGGAAGATACTCCAGCGTTTCTAGCGGAAGATCGTCCGTCACTACGGGAAACACCGACTGGCTCGTCATGGGCCCCCGCTCGTAATCTTGGGTCTCAACAATGCTCGCAGCGAGCATTCGGATAGTTCTTTGTGGGTTGAGCAGGTTGAAATGGTGTACTCCGTTTCCAAAGCTGTCGACATATCGGTGGTAAACGGCTTGCTCGCTCACGTTCAGCTGAAACGAATGGCAGCTCTGCTGCTCGTCGCTTATCGGCTCCATTCTCAACTCGCAAAGCCACTCCCGAATCGGCTCGGAGTATGTCATCGTTGTCTCATGTTGAATCTCAAGGATCATTGCGGGTACTTCCTCATTTGCCCAGCACATGCTTTAAATTGTGAAGGCAGGCTACTGCAGTGAGTATTGCTGTTGCAGGAGCCGTCCGATTGTGCTGCAGCGGTCGAGTGATGTTGTCAGGAGTCTTTGCAGGCCGGATGCGTGGAGTTCAGAGCGATCGAGGTACGTCAACTCGCTGACCAACCGCCCGACAGTCCTGCTCGGTTCCGTGTGAGCCAGAGGCCTGTGCCGGTCAGACACGACATCGAGCGATGCGAGGACCTGTGCGAGGCAGAAACGTGTTGAGTGCGGGAACTCGGGATGAGTCAGCAGAAACTCCGTGACTCTCTCCGCGTCAATTCGGCCTATTGAAAGCCTTTGGTACGCTTCAAAAGCAGCGCAGCGTCTCAGGACGGCAGCCCATTGCAGGGTGCTCACGGGAAGTTCTGAAGCCTCGCCAACAGCAATGAGGTCGACTTTCGCTTCTAAAGTACGAAGTATCTTGTCAGCGCGTTCGAGGTATCTTCCCATCTGAATGAAGTGCCAGCCTTCGTCATGGATGAGGGTCGCGTCGCAGATACCGTGGAAAAGGAGCACCCCCATTTGTGTTTCTTCGCAAAACTGATGAGGGGCCTCGGTGGCATGATGTTGCAGATTCTTATCTTTGAGCCTCCAGTAGAGTTTGTTGAGTTCTCTCCACATCGGAGGACTGAGCGACCCGCGGATGCTTCGGGCGTTGTTTCGCGCTCTGTTGATGCAGGCGATGACGCTGCCGGTATTTTCGATGTCGGTGAGCAGCCACCGCTGTGCTGCAGAAATCGCCGTCTCCGTATCGCGGCGGTGTGGTGAGGATTGCTGGTACTGGGCGAGTAACGCCGTCCATTCGAACTCGATCGGGTCTGCTAATACTCCGTGCAAGTCAAGTTCAAGTGAACTTGTGACCTCGACAGCACGAGCGAGGTGGTCGGCTCGCTCGAGATAGCGGCCCATCCAGAACAAGGCGTCAGCAACCCGACTGAGCATCATCGCTTTATCCCAGCAGGGTGCTCGGCTAATACCCACGTGTCTTTGCTTCCGCCGCCCTGCGAACTGTTCACGACAAGGCTGCCTTTCGGGAGTGCGACCCTGGTGAGTCCACCCGGCGTGACGACAGTTCGTTCTCCACAGAGCACAAATGGTCTTAGGTCGATGTGCCGTCCCTCGAGTTTTCCGTCGATCAGCGTCGGGTGCGTAGAGAGTTGAATCGTCGGCTGGGCGATAAAGTCTCGTGGAAACGCTTTGATCTGAACGCGAAATGACTCCCGTTCCTCTGCGGTCGAGGCGGGGCCTATCAGCATGCCGTAGCCCCCCGATTGGTTCACACGTTTTACGACAAGCTTCTCAAGGTTATTCAAGACATGATGAAGTTCAGCAGGAACGTCTGGTCGGAAAGTCTCGACGTTGTTGAGTAAAGGTTCTTGTTGCAGGTAGTACCGAATGATGGCAGGGATGAACGGGTAAATGCCTTTGTCGTCTGCGATGCCCGTGCCGATGCTGTTCGCCAAAGCGACGTTGCCTGCTCTGTACGCGTTCACCAGTCCAGGCACGCCCAGGACGCTATCAGGCCGGAAGACAAGGGGGTCGAGGAAATCGTCGTCAATCCGACGGTATATCGTGTCAACTTGCTGAAGTCCGCGGGTCGTCCGCATGAAGACTCGGTTGTTGTCGACGAGAAGATCTCGTCCCTCGACAAGTTCGATTCCCATGCGTTGAGCAAGAAAGCTGTGCTCAAAGTATGCGGAGTTGTACATGCCGGGGCTCAAGAGCACCACGGTAGGATCGATGGCAGACTCAGGGGCGATGTGGCGTAGGACTTCTAGAAGATGCGACGGATAATGGTCGTTCGGTAAGACGTCGTACTTATTGAAAAGAGTGGGGAAGACACGCTTGAGCACCTGCCGGTTTTGCAGCATGTAGCTCACGCCAGAGGGTGTCCGTGCGTTGTCTTCAAGAACAAAGTACTCCCCGCCTGCATCTCGGATGAGATCGCTTCCCGAGATGTGGACGTAGATCCGCCGGGGGACATCCACTCCAACAAACTCACGCCGGAACGAGTCTCCTTGTAAGACGAGGTAGGGCGGGACGACCTTGTCGCGGAGGATGTGCTGTTCGTGATAGATGTCCCACAGGAAGAGATTGATGGCGTTGATGCGTTGGGTCAGCCCTGCTTCTATCCGCTGCCATTCGTCTGCGGGGATGATGCGAGGCATCGGATCCATAGGCCAGATCCGCTCGATCCCCTCTTCTGCGCGGTAAACGGTGAATCCAACGCCGTCCTGCCGCATGGAGAGTTCTGTCATAGCCTTGCGGCGTCGCAGGTCTTCTTCGCTCGCGTGCTGCAGCGACGCACGAAGAGATGCGTAGTGCGGACGGACCTCGTCAGCGGCAACGAACATCTCGTCGAATGCGTCGGCGATCTCATAATCGCCCCAGAGCGGCGGAGAGCCATCCGAAAGCTGCAGCGTGTCTGACATATCGTGAGGCCGTCGGCGATGGCTGAGAAACCAAAATGCTTTGGTGTCGTGTTCAGGAACTGCAGCCTGCTTGTTGGGCAGTGGTGCTTTGAGAAAAGGCAGTGCCCGAGTTGATTGGGCCCAGGGAACATGGTCGAAATCGTGCTAGTCCGATCTGGCAATCTGACCTACAGTACTTCTGCAAATGGCGTGCCGTGAAACGCTTGCCGTCGTTCTTTCCGAAAAGTTTCTTCCCGCAGAGCTTCAAGCACCATGACTTACTGCCTCGGCATCCGGACGAGAGAAGGCCTTGTACTTGCGTCTGACTCACGAACAAACGCCGGACTCGATCAGATCAATGTCTGCTGCAAAATGCATAGCTTTGTGATGCCTGGCGAGCGGATGTTCTCCGTTCTCTCGAGCGGCAGCCTGTCCCTAACGCAGTCGATCGTGACGCGGATCCGTCACGAGTTTCGTGAAGGGCGGGGGCTTGCAGAGGTGGAGACCTTCTATGATGCGGCTCGCTGTGTGGGACAGCACATTCGGGAGATCAGCGACATCGATCGTGATGCACTCGAAAAAGACAACGTTCCCTTCTCGGTGAACTTTCTCGTCGGTGGCCAAATCGGTGATGAGCCTCCACAGCTCTACATGATCTATTCCACCGGAAATCCCCTGCGTTGCACGCGAAGTGCACCGTTCCTACAGATAGGTGAGACCAAGTACGGACGTCCGATTCTCGACAGAGGGATTCAGTTTGACGAAACAACGCTTGAACAGGCGGTGAAGTACGCAGTCATCTCACTCGATTCCACAATGCGGTCGAATGTCACCGTAGGACCGCCGATAGATATGCTGGTCTATCGGGCGAACGACCTCTCGATTCGGAGCTATCGCCGCTTTATGCCCGATGACGAGGGCCTGACGCAGATCCGGTCGAAGTGGGATCAGGGGCTGAGGACAGCCATCGCTGATTTGCCCACGATCGCGTTCAGCCAAACGGGGGATGATGTCCGCAACGGGAGCACGTGCGTCGTGGAGCCCGAAGGCAGTCTTCGGATCGACAGCTGAAGCGTCCATCATTCCGTGTCACGAAGACCGCTTTTTCGCCCCAAAGCGGTCTTCCCGTTGTGTCGATTGAGGCAGTCACGGGTCGTGCTTTAGGCTGTGTGGCGGGCGAGGGATCTCTGTGCGTTCTCGCCGTCAGGTGGCCAGCCGGCAAGGACGCAGCTGATGAACCGTGTTGACGAACTTCTCGCAGCCCATGCTCCGTGGGCGTTGAGCGAGCACTCATGGCCGCTCACGCCGTTTGAACGGTTCATGTGGTTCGATGACCGTCCTGACTTCCCGTTGGTGTTTCAGGTCGATCTCTGCTTCGACGGGCCGATTGATCCTCAAACGATGCGGGAGGCGTTTCGCTTTGCTATCGGTCGGCATCCGCTCCTGCGGTCCACCGTGCAGGGCAGTGGCTGTGACGCCGCGTGGGTCGCGTCGACATCAGACTGGCCCGAACTGCGTGTGTTTTCCAAAGCCGCAGACGATGAGCCTGGCTTAGCTGCGATCGATCTGACAGCGTCGCCGGGGCTGCGGGGCTGGATGCGGGAAACGTCTGTTGGCTGGGATATCAAACTGCTCTTCCACCATGCCTGTTGCGACGGGCAGGGGGCACGGATGTTCATTCAGGACATGGTGCTCGCGTATGCGGTGTTGCAGGGAGTCAGCGAACACCGTTCCCCCTTCTTCACGATTGATATTTCGCATCTCGATCGGCGTGGGAGCTATCCGTCGACTGTGGGTCGGGCGCGAACCTTTACGTGGAGGCTGCAAAACTTCTTGCAGTTTTTCCTTAGGCCTCCGCGGCCGACGCTGCCAGGCGTGGAGTCGGAGCGTCGTGAGCGGGCTGCTGACGGTAGCGGAGTGAATGTTGCGGAGATCCGGGCAGGCATCTGTTCTTACACGTTTTCTGCAGACGAGGTCGCCAAGCTTCAGGATCCACAGCGTCGAGATGGCACGAGCCTCAACGACGTGGCGGTGGCGATACTCTTTTCCGTGATCGGTGAGTGGCAGCGGCGTCATGGTGCCGCTCCTGGATCGTGGGTACGAATTTCGGTGCCGTGTGATTTGCGAGGCCGCGAGGATGAGCGGATGCCTGCTGCCAACCGCTACACCTATGTGTTTCTCAACCGCCGTCTGCGGAACTGCCAGAGCTGGAGCACGTTGCTGGAGGGCGTGAAGGCAGAGCTGCAAGAGCGGCTCCAGACTCGCTTCGGGGTCAACTTCCTTGGTCATCTGAGTCTGCTCGCTGCGCGACCGAGACTGATGCGGCGGGTGCTCAATGGAAAGGCATGCTTCGCGACAGCCGTGCTCACCAATCTGAGTGATCCGTCGCGACGTCTGCGAAAACGGCTTCCCGTTGATGACGACAAGTTCTTCTGGCTCGACGGGGCCCGCTGTTACGACCTGCGTGTTCGCACGCCGCCGCTGCGGCCGCAGACGCACTGGGGTGTTGGTATCTTTGAGTACGCCGGTCGTGTGACGGTGACATTTCGCTACAACACGGCCACGATGTCAGAGGCTGAGGCGACCAACGTTTTAGACCGCTATATCGAGAGCTGGCGGGAATGGCTCGACGTCACGTCGACCTCTGCCGTGCAGAAGCCCGCTTCGGTCGCGACCTGACCGGGCGTGGAAAGTCTTCATGCATGTTCGACAAGCCAGGCTCGATCGAGGATGCTCTCGGGCAGCAAGGCACTCCCTGCTGGCGAACGTGCTTGCTCGTGGGGAGCCCGCACCTGGTGTCAGACGCAGAAGGAGAACATCGTGAACGCGGTCACGTGGGGAAGACGAACCGAATGTGAAGACGTGGGGCCTTTGGCTGCAATGTGGAGAGGTGTGTGTGACTGTTCCGGGCTGCGAGCGGCGGTTGCGTGTGGGCTTGTGGCACTGAGCGTTTCGTCGGCAACGGCGGGTGCCTACAACCCGGATCGGTCGATTGGCGACGTGGTGCCAGCCTGGCAGGGACTGCCTGGAACCGATGGCAAAGAGCATGGCTGGGACGAGCTGGCGGATCGTGACTTTGTCGTAGTCGTGTTTACCTGCAACAGCTGTCCGTATGCCGTGGACTACGAGGCGCGGGTCAACAGCCTCGCCAAGAAGTACGCCGGGGCTGAGAGTCGAGTGGCGGTGGTCGCGATCAATGCCAACCTGATTGCCGAAGACGCCCCCGCCGCGATGGAGAAGCGTGCCGCCGACCGTGGTTTTGTGTTTCCCTACCTCTTTGATGAGTCTCAGGAGGTGCCCAAGTCGTTTGGGGCCCTGCGGACGCCCGAGGCGTATCTGCTTAATCGCAAACGCGAGATCCTCTACATGGGGGCTATCGACGACAATACCGACGCTTCCAAAGTCGAGAAGACCTACCTGGAAGATGCCATCACTGCCTCGCTCGCCGGCAAACCGGTCGCGGAGGCGGAGACACCACCGGTCGGCTGTCTGATTCGCTTCAAGCGTCGTCGCCGGTGATGTCTGCTGGCGTCAGCACAGCGTTGGCGTCGCATCGACGGCAGCGACGTGGATTGCATGAGAGTGACATCTCAAGAGAGTGACAAGCCAAGACAGTGACATCGCGGATTGAGCTGTTCTGCCGGGGCGATCAAGGAGTGAGCAGTATGTGCAGAGGCGTGGGCCTGGCTTGGGATGCGTCTGGTGGTTGCCAGTGGCTGCAGGTAGTGTGCGGCCTCGTGATGGCGGTGGTCTCCGGAGGGCTCAGCCCTGCAGCGGAGCCCTGCCGAGTTGAGGTGCGTGAGCAGGGCTCGGGCCTGCCTGTTCCCCTTGTCGAACTCCGCACGACCCACCAGCAGCGGTTTGTGACTGACAACGCCGGCATCATCGCGATTGATGACCCGGACCTGCTCGGCAAGGCCGTCTGGTTCACGGTCACTGGTCATGGCTATGAGGTGGCGGCGGATGGCTGTGGGATCCGTGGGGTGCGGCTCGATCTGATTGCAGGTGGTCGACTACAGGTGGAGGTTGAGCGAACGACGCTCGCTCGCTCGGTGGCCGGAGCAGTCGACAGTGAAACGGCTGAGCCCCCTGCGGTGTTGGAGGTGACCACGGATCTCACGCTCGATCCTGCCAAGACCTACGGGCAGCTTGTGGTGAAGGCATCGGGAGTGGTGATTGACGGCCAGGGAGCTGTCCTTGTTGGGCCGGGGGCGGATGCGGAAGAGCCGAGTGGCTTTCAGGGCGTGGCGGTGATGGCCGAAGGTGTGCGTGACGTCACGTTGCGGAATCTCAAAGCCCGCGGCTGGGAAACAGGTCTGGTGGTGCGGGACGGCTCCGGCTGGGTGATTGAAGACTGCGACTTTTCTGACAACTTCCATGATCCTGCCTTTGGCTGGGGAGAGAACGGACGACGGGGTGGGATCCTGTTGGAGCGGGTGCAGAAGTCAACCCTTCGAGGCAATCGGGCCAACCGTGTCTGGGATGGCTGTGTGCTCGTCGACTGCGACGACAACCTGCTGGAGAGCAACGACTTTTCCCACACCTCGAATACCTGCCTCAAACTCTGGACGAGCAGCCGCAACACCGTGCAGGGCAACACGCTCACGCACGGTATCCGCATCGATCCAGGCGAGGTGCATGCCCGAGATTCAACCTGTGTGCTGATTGAGAGCGGCTCAAACGACAACCGATTCCTCGACAACAACTGCACGCATGGAGGTGATGGCATCTTCGTGCGGGTGCTCAACGGCTGGAACAGCACAGGAAATCACTTCCAAGGAAATGACTGCTCGCATGCAAACAACAACGGGTTTGAGTGTTGGGCGCCGGGGAACACTTTTGTCGGCAACACGGCGAACCACTGCAGCTATGGATTCTGGCTGGGAGGCTCCGACCGCACTCGGCTGATCGGTAATGAAGCGAGTTTCAACGGTCTGCCCACAGGGCCCCACAACTCGCCACACCTGCCTGGTGGTGGGCATGCCGGCATCGTGTTCATGTTTGGCTCGTCGAGCCATGTGCTCGCTCGTGGAAACCGCTGTGAAGGGAATCACGGAGCCGGGATCGCACTCGTTGGTGATCTCGCAGAGGGAGGGCCATCCTGGAAGGCTGAGCACTGGGTGATCGAGGGCAATCAACTGATTGAGAATCGGCAGGGGGTCTACGTGAAGCATGCCGACTGGATTGTCTTGGCCGGCAACTTGTATTCCGGGAACGCGGCAGGAGATGACAGCCTGGGGGATCTGGTCGTTGACGGCAATGTAACGCGACTGATCGATCGCGATCGAAGACCCAATGACGATGCATCAGCCACCAGTCGGCTTCCCCTGGAGGGTCCGTTCGCCGAGGAGCCAGACACGGGGCCAGCTCTCGTCGAGATCGCAGGGCCAGCACAGGCCACCATTGGAGAGGTGAAGTCTTATGGCATCAGGCTTGATCTTGCAGTGCGGACACCGGTGCTCGTCAGCTGGGATGCGGGTGATGGGGAGCTCACCGAGTCGTCCACGCTGGACTCTGTATTTGAAAAGCCAGGTGTGGCAACCGTCGCGGCGAATGTGCTGGTGGATGGCCGTCTTGAGCCTGTGGCGTTGTCGGTGGCGGTGACGCAGCCAGGTGAAGAGCTCGGCACCGAGGGTGAGAGTGAAGGCCCCGTGGCAGACTGGCAGATCAGCGACTTCCACGAACGCACCCGTAGCCAGGAGCAGGTCTCGAGAGCCCGGTTTGCAGCGGTCACGGAGCCGCATGTTGTGGGGGAGCGGGCACTGGCGGTTGAGATCTCCCCCTATGCAGGCTTTCGAGCGGTGATGACCTACCCCGTTGAGGGCAGCCTGGACATGCCGCTTGTGGGAGTGGCGAGCATTTCGTTCTGGCTGAGGGCGATCAATGCCGATCGAACGGGCTGGCAGGGTGGGCCGTTCCTGTCACTTCACGGCACCGATGGCAGCGTCTGCCATCTTGAACCCGCGGAGGGGCATGACCTGATGCGAGAACTTGCCCCGGGTGAGAAGGCGGACGACTGGCGGCTGCTCACCGTTCCAGTGGCGGAGAATGCGGTCAAGGCGGACAGCCGCTGGCAGCGGATTGGGCCGGTGCCTGCGCGGCTGCGTGCGATCAGCATTGCCGTCGACTCCTGGGGTGCGCCACCACTGAAACTCTGGCTCGATGGACTCTCGCTCCAGCGGGGAAAAGCGATGAAAGAAGGCCCCGAATGACCTGGAAGGTTCTTATCACTGCTCGGGCTGCCTGTGAAGCAGGCGCACAGGCCCGTCAACTTCTTGAGCAGGTCGGCTGCGAGCTCACCATCGCCGATACGTTTGGGCCGCTCGACGTGCCGCAGCTGGCCGCTGCCCTGACTGGCCATGATGCGGTGATTGCCAGCGCCGATGCGTACTCAGCGGGTCTGTTTGCCCGGTCAGAGACGCACAGCCTGAAGTGTGTGTCGCGATGGGGAGTTGGTGTTGACTGCGTCGATCTCGCGGCTGCAACTCAGGCAGGTGTGGTCGTCTGCAACACCCCGGGCCTTCTCGATGAGGCGGTGGCTGACTACGCCTGGGCGCTGCTCTTTGCGGCAGCTCGGAAGGTGACCGCAGGCGAGCGGTCAATGGAAGGTGGAGACTGGAGCATCGCCTGGGGACATGACATTCATGGCAAGACGCTTGGCATTATCGGCTGTGGCCGGATTGGCCAGGCGGTTGCCCGTCGGGCGGCTGGCTTTGGCATGCGGGTGCTTGGCCATGATCCGTATGCCCAAGTTCATGGTGATTTCGAGCGTGTGGAACTAAACGAGCTCCTGCAAGAGAGCGACTTTGTGTCGCTGCATTGCAGCCTCACCGATGAAAACAGAGGCATGCTGAGTGCTGAGCGACTGTGCTTGATGAAGCCGTCGGCGTATCTTATCAACACTGCCCGAGGGGCACTTGTTGATGAGACGGCCCTCGTCGCTTGCCTGCGGGCCGGACATCTTGCTGGAGCGGCGCTCGACGCCTTTGCCAACGAACCGCTTCCCGCTTCAAGCCCTTTGAGAAACTGTCCTCGCCTCGTGCTCACGCCACACCAGGCTTTTAACTCATCCGAGACGGGTGAGAAAGTCAGTCTGGCAGCAGCAACAGCGATCGTCGATCTTCTTCAGGGGCGGCGGCCTGCGAATGTTGTCAATCCTGATGTTCTCGCGAGTGATGCGGCGAGGGTATCGCTGCAGTCTTCAACAACACCCTATTGAGACGAGTGATGCGGAAGAATCCCGTTCGCGAGAAGCTGCGACGTGGTGAGGCGAGTGTCGGCTCGTGGCTCTGCCTGCCTGATCCGGTGGCTGCACGGCTGCTTGCGTGTGTGGGCTTTGACTGGCTGACGGTGGAACTCGAGCATGCGGCCATCAACATCGAAACTGCGGTGGAGATGTTTGGCGTGGTGGCAGCCCAGGGAGCTGCGGTCGTCGGAGAAAACGCGACGCCAACGGTGCCGCTGGTGCGTGTGCCTTCCAACACCACGGAGAACATCAAGCGGGTGCTTGATAACGGGGCGTATGGGATTGTTGTGCCGATGGTCAACTCACGCGCTGAGGCGGAGGCGGTTGTGGCTGCCGCACGTTATGCCCCACTGGGAAGGCGGTCGGTCGGAGGCTTCCTGCACGCGATGAACTTTGGCACCGACACTGCAACGTATTACGAGCGGGCGAATGAGGAGCTGCTCGTCGTCGTGCAGACAGAACATATCGATGCGGTTGAGAAGGCCGACGAGATCCTCTCGGTGCCAGGAATCGATGCGTTCTTCATCGGACCAAACGATCTGCTGAAGTCGATGGGCCGCCCACCAGCGATGGAGAGCGACGATCCTGCTTTTGTCGCAGCGATCGAGCATCTGCTCGCGATAGGCAAGAAGCACGGCGTGGCGGCTGGGATCCACACCGCCAGCGCTGAGGCAGCGAGGCGTCGGATTGAGCAGGGCTTTCAGTTTGTGGCTGTGGCCAGCGATGTCGCCATGCTCGTAGCCAAGGCCCAGGCCGAGCTCGCATCGCTCGGCCTGGGCGTTAGTGGCTCTGTCGTCCGCTACTGAGGCCAGGAGGGACTGTCTGCCAGGCGTTAGGCCTTGAGCGTCTCGTCGTGACGACCAACAGCTGGGGGAAGGTCGCTGGCGTGCACAGCCTTCAGGGCTGCAACGGCACCTGCCCGCTTCTCCACGTCGTTGTCTTCCCACTCAATGTTGACCGCACCGGAGTAGCCCGCCCGGTTGAGTTCGACCAGCATCTCCTCAACGTTGACCGCATCACGGTCGCTGCCAGCGCTGACGAAGTTCCAGCCGTTGTAGCGATGGCCCATCGGCCGATGGCCTCCCAGCCGTCCTGCACGGGTTGGCCCATCGATCACCTGCACGCCCTTGATATGGGCGGTATGGATCGCCTCACCAAACTCACGGATGAAGGCAACAGGGCAGACGCCCTGCCAGACCATGTGGCTCGGGTCGATGTTGAAGCCGACGACGTCGGTGCCGTAGCCCGCCTTGCTGCAGGCCTGCAGATAGTCACCAGCTGACTCCAGGTCGCCCATGGCACGCTCGCTGGGGTGGCACTCCAGGTCGTAGGTCACGCCGTAGGTGCGGCAGGTATCGAAGACCGGGCCAAAGCGTTCCATGAGCAGGTCGAGGCTGACATCGAGCACCTCGGGGATTACGCAGCCACCGATGGCCTTTGGCCGCGGCGGGAACTCAAACCAGTGGCTCCAGCAGTGGGCCGGAGAGCCGACAAAGCCCGACACGGGCACGAAGCGATCCTGCTGCTTGCCAAGGAAGTGGGCCAGACGCACAGCACGGATCAGGTCAGCCTGCGACTTGTCGTGGATCAGCTTCGCGACGTCCTCAGGAACATAGTAGGGGTTGGTGCGGGGGGGCTCGTTGCCCGCCTTCCGCCAGGCGACGTAGGCGTCCACCGCTTCGCCACCGATGAACTGCAGGGTCTTGGCGGAGGGTTCGTCGCCGAGTGCCTGCCCCTGGAGATGGGCAGCTACGGAGAACACCTCCAGGCCACGGCTCTTGGCCTTCTCGATCCGGGTCTTGGCGTAGGCCTCAGCACCGCTGTCGGTGTCGCACTGGGCGAGGTCGAGTTCCCAGGCGGCCTCTTCCCAGCCGTCAAAGCCAGCTTCGGCGATGAAGTCGAGCCAGGCGTCTTCAGGGATGTCACCAAACTGGCCACGGACGAGGCCGATTTGATGGTGGGAGTGCTTGCCCGAGCGGTGTGTGGCGGTCTGGTGAAAGCCCATGACGAGTTCCTGCTGAAGGAAGGAATGCGTGACCCAAAGAGCCCCAATCGTGGGCCCCGCGGCGGCGAAAGTAAATCCCCGTGCCGCCTACGCCTGTGGGGGCCGCCTCAGAATCTCACTGACCACCCGCGCAGAGCGTCCGGCCGTGGCCACTTCCGCTCGGCCGGCATGCGGAAAGATCAGCTGATCGACATCGAGGCCGAAGAGGTGCAACAGGGTGGCCTGATAGTCGTTGGGAGTGACAATGCCATCGACGGCGCGATGGCCAAACTCATCGGTGGCTCCGTAGACCATGCCGGGGGTGATCCCGCCACCAGCCAGCCAGATGCTAAACCCCTGACCGTTGTGGTCGCGGCCATCTTTCTCGGGGCCACCTTGATTCTGCGTCACGGGAAGGCGGCCAATCTCACCACCCCAGTGCACGATCGTTTCATCGAGCATGCCCCGCTGCTTAAGGTCTTTGACAAGCGCGGCGGCTGGCTTGTCGGTCCGCTTGCAGATTGCCGGCAAGGCAGAGGGCAGGCTCGCGTGGTTGTCCCAGGGTTGTCCGTTGAGGAACAGCTGCACAAACCGCACGCCCCGCTCCACCAGTCGCCGAGCAATCAGGCAGCGGGTGCCGTATTCACGAGTTGGCTCCTCATCGATGCCATACATCGCAAGAGTGGCTTTGGTTTCCTGCGAGATATCGAGGGCGTCACGAGCGGCAGTTTGCATGCGGGCGGCGAGTTCGTAGCTGGCGATCCTTGAGGTGAGGTCGCTCTGGCCGGGAAACCGCTCTGCATGCAGTTCGTTGAGTCGTGCGAGCAGGTCCAGGTTTTGCCGCTGGGGGGTGCCAGCAAGATGTGGCGGCGGATCGAGGTTGAGAATCCTCGGCTCGGTGGGGCGGATCACGGTGCCCTGATAGAGCGGTGGCATAAACCCGCTCGACCAGTTGGTGACGCCATCGACAGGCAGGCCGCCAGGGTCGGTGAGCACCATGTAGGCGGGCAGGTCTTGGGTCTCACTGCCCAAGCCGTAGAGCAGCCAGCTGGCCAGGTGTGGCCGACCGAGCACGCCAGGAATGCCCCCGTGGAAGTAGCGGATCGAGACCTCGTGGCCGTTGGCACCGGTGTGCATTCCTCGCAGCAAGCAGACGTCGTCAACGATCTCGGCGAGGCCCGGCAGGAGCTCCGAGACTTCCGTGCCTGATTGGCCATGCTTGGCAAAAGACCAGCGGGAGCCGAGGAGTTTCTTGCTCGCCTCGTTGACGAAGCTGTAGGCGATGTCGCCTGGATACTCTGTGCCGCTGAGGCGGGTCAGTTCAGGCTTGGGATCAGTGAGATCCATGTGCGATGGACCGCCATGCATAAACAGCGAGATCATCGCCTTCGCCTGAGGCGGATGGTGGGGCGTGCGGGGCAGCAGGTCGACCCGAGGCGGCGCGATCGGAAGCTTTGTCGGCGAAGCAGCCGCCTGTTCACGCTGCAGCAACCAGGCGAGTGCCAACGAGCCGATCCCCAGCGAACCTTCTCTTAGGAAGGAGCGTCTGTTGTGGGCCATGGCGAGGGCGGGCTGGTCGTGCATGGGGTGGGTTCACTCGATCGTGAGAAACTCGTTTGAGCTGAGAAGCACCTGGCAGATGTTGATCAGCACCTGCTGGGGCGGGCTGCGGCCTTCCACGAGTTTGCTTGGGTCGGCCCGCAGGGTGGTCAGCTGTTCGCTTGCGAAGCTCGCGATCGCAGCGAGTTCGCTTGGCGTGGGATCGCGTGTGTAGGCCAGCCGCCAGGCTGCGACCACTGCAGCGGGTGAGAGATCGGTTGGACTCAACAGACTGGTGAAGGCTTCGATGCCGGGAACGGCAGCGGTGTTGATGGCGGCAGCGAGGGCCTCGGCCCGCTCGGCAACCACCGCGGCCTGCTCCAGGATGTAGCTGCCGTTGAGCAGGATCAGGGACTGCGTGGCGACGGTTGAGATCGGACGAGCTTCGCAGTTGGTTTCCATCACGGGGGCGTCGAAGGCCTGCAGCATCGCCACCGGCTGACTGCGTCGCTGCTGAATGTAGAGGCTGCGACGAGACTGTGGACCATCGACGACGGTTTGCCCCGTGTCATCCTCTTTCACAGGCAGCGGTGGACCGTAGAGCGTGGCGTCAAGGCGACCGGTGATCGCCAGCATACGGTCGCGAATCGCTTCGGCGTCGAGTCGTACGAGCGTTGTCGGGAGGCCGTGGGAGGGGCCGCCTTCGCGTGGCTGCTGCCAGGCGGCCGACTGCATGATGGTCCTGTGCAGATGTTTGAGGCTCCAGCCATGCTCCATGAAATCAGCAGCCAGCCAGTCGAGAAGTTCTGGATGGGAAGGGCGTCCGCCGAGGGTACCGAAGTCAGCGGGCGTGGCCACTAGGCCGGTGCCGAAGTGATGCATCCAGATGCGGTTGACGATCACACGTGACGTGAGAGGGTTGTCCGCCGAGGCGAGCCAGCGGGCCAGGGCGAGCCGACGGCCGGTTGTGGGCAGCGAGGAGTCGTCGTGTGCAAATGTCAGCACGGCATCTTCAGGCATGACGACCAGTGGCGGCCGGGCTGACACCACCTGCTTTGGCTGTGCGTGGTCGCCACGGTGAAAGAGCCGAGTCTCGGGGGCGTGACCAGCTGGTTCCACGAGCCCACGAACAAACGACTCGGCCGGCTTTGTGCTGCGGATTTCGGCGATGCGGGCATCGAAGGCTTTGAGTTCTTCGGCGGCCTTGGGCAGATACTGGTAGAGCACACCAGGCGTGACATTCACGCTTGGGTGGGATTTCAGCAGGGCCTGCTGTTCGGCGGTCCTGGCATCAGCCGCAGTGTCACGGGCCGCACGAAGCTGTGCACGAAGCGGCTCTTCAAACTTGGCCAGTTCCATCTCAACCGCTTCGGCGATGAAGGCCTGCTGCTTCTGTTCCTTCTCGGCAGCGACCTTCTGAGCCTCGGCTTCAATCTCTGCAGCCTTGGCCCGCTCTGCTTCGGTCTGCAGTGAGATCAGCCTCGCACTCGGCGTCTTCCAGGCCTGCCAGTCAAGGGCTGGCTCGAAGACGGCGCGGAGGGCGGTGTAGTCGGTATGCAGGAATGGGTCGTAGCGATGGTCATGGCACTGGGCGCAGTGCACGCTAAGTCCCAGGAAACTCGTGCCGACGATCCGCACGGTGTCGGCGATCGTCTGGTTGCGGCCTTCGGGTGTGTCGCCACCGCTGCCGGTGCCATCAGCAGCCATGCGGAGGAAGCCGGTGGCAGTCAGCAGGCGAATCTGTTCG
>Ga0182090_1011874_pt1 | contig 20981 bp, 9 predicted proteins | sample 041ome_24_FD_127767 | JGI IMG/M metagenome (GOLD analysis project Ga0182090, IMG submission 127767) | Metatranscriptome of coastal salt marsh microbial communities from the Groves Creek Marsh, Georgia, USA - 041408BS metaT (Metagenome... | ecosystem: Environmental > Aquatic > Marine > Intertidal... | reverse complement strand
GAATCAGAAGAAGAAGAAGAAGAAAACCAGCGTTTCGTGACGGAAGAGGACGTTTTAGACGAGAATTTTGAGAAGAGCGAGGTTTGGGAGCGGATCGCGAGGGGAGGAGATCCTGGAGGCGGCGATACGCGCGAGGACGGAAATCCGGGCTCGCGCTCGCGCTCGCGCGTAGTCGTTTCGGCGCTGGAGTCGTTCGAATCGCGGGCGAAAATAGATCGATTGTGCAAGAAAAGCAAACTCGTTTTAGTGGATGTTGGCATCGAAGACGATCGAGGATCGGTTTTTGTGGTAGATTCGGAACAAAATACGACGAGTTACGAGTGTTTACCGAGAGATTTAGACGAGAGCAGTTTGAAGAAGAAAGAGAAGGCGCCGTCGTGCGTGTTGGAGAATTTCCCATTTCAGTTTTCGCACTGCGTGGAGTGGTCGAGGCACGTGTTTGAGAAGATATTCGTTAAAGAAGCAAAGAAGCATCACGAAGAGGAGTTGGAAAGAGCTGCAAAAGAAGGGTGTGAAAGAGTGTACGACGAAGATTTCGTGGAGGTTGATTCGTCGAATCGAGCGACTAGATTATTCGCCGAGCTCTTCATCACGAAAATAGAAGCCATTCGCGAGAGTTTTCCGAGAGATAAAGACGACGGAAAGTTTTGGGGCGACGAGAAAGGGAAACGGTTTCCAGAACCGTTTAGCAAGTCTGATACCGAAATGACTCGAGTGCAGACGGAATTTCTTCTCGCTGCCCAAACTTTGTACAAGTTGAATTATCACGGCGATAGGCCGAGTTGGGATTACAGTCTACGAAGATTCGAAAGTTTGAACGGTAAATCGCGATGGGACCATGCTATATTCGTGGAAACGTGCGCGCTACTTCGCGCAAGAACCTATCGCATCGACGTTCCAAACTATACGTACGAAACGCATCGAGACGTTTTGTTCGATCTGCCTCGGAAAAATCCAGTCGCTGGATTTGTGGCGGCAAAAATCGCCGCGAGAGAAGTCCAGAAGATTTTGATGGATGACGAAAAAAAACATCGCAGTCGAAACTCTTTCTTCAACGTCGTCACGAACGATTTCGTCGCGTGCGAGTGCCCCTCTGCGTTTGTAAAAAAAACCACGAATCGAAGTCGAAACCTTCCTGATTTGCAATGGACCATCTGGTCTGTCATCAACATCGAGTGTTTTCTTCCGGGAGAGAATACGCTCGGAGATTTCTTACAAACCTTTCGCGAGCAGGTTGGTTTGGAACCGGCGTGCGTTGGCGTTGGCGCTGCGCTCGTGTACATGGAGTTTATGAGTAAAGAGAAACGCGCTACGCGAGAGAAGATGTCCGTCGTAGATGCCATTCGAGATACGTTGAATAGTAGCGCGAGTCTCGGTAAAGACGAGTTCGAACCAATCAAAAGGAAGAACGGCGAAGAGGAGTACGTCGTGTTAACCGTCCAAGCCGTGGACGAAAATGATGAGGATAAGGATATTCCGGATGTGGTTGTTCGCGTTAAATAAATAGCATTAATAAATAGAATAAAGCGATAATAAAATAGAGAGTACGTTAGGGATAATGGAGAGACATGCGCGCATATCAGAAACACTTGTTTTTTGTTGAACAAATGATAAATATAAAATGATAATAACTGTAATTATGAATATTCACAACTCTAACTCTTGATTGACTTTGCGTTTCCACTTGTCCGAATTCTCGTACGCGTTTGCAAAACTCAATCCATCGCCGTCGATGCTGCATCCTGGGAAAAACCAGTATCGCATCTTGGCGCCTAAAACTTCTCTTAAATTTCCGCTCAGTCCAAGACTGTACGGATGTTCTATTTTCTTAATCGTGGTGGTGGTGGTAGTGCCGGTTGCTTTACTGCTACCATCACCACCTTTGCTACTATCCATGGCCACTTCGCCGTTCTCACCGATCGGGTGCGTCAACGTCACTTTTGAACGCACGCCTTCGTAGTGTTCAATCGTCGTGCAATTCTTTGACGTCAACCACACGTGCCACGCGAACAACAAACCAATCGCCAACAACAACGGAAACGAAATCATCAACGCGGTCACTTCACATATCGCGTCCCAATCCCACGCATTACTATCACTATTACTCGCAGCAGCCGCCACAGCCGCAGCCGCAGCATTACTCGCTAGTTTCTTTTTACTACTACCGCTTTCGCTCGTCAACATGTTCCAACTCAAAATCATCGCCGAGTGCCCAACCGCCAACACCGCGTAAAACAAAAATAAGAAAAACGCTTTATAATTCTTATGTCCTACGCAATTATTAATCCACACGCAGTGATGGTCCATCCTCAGCACGCATTTCTGGCACACTCTGCAGTGATGCGCTCTCGGCGGCTTGTACGCGTTGCACTTTTGACAAAACCGTTTCAAACCTTTCCCTTTCCGCTTCACCTCCCAAAAGTTATTCGAATCTTCCATGTCCGGTTGCCACCCGTCCGGGACTTTCCCCGCCTCGCACATCACCGAAGCCACGTACAAACACAGCGCTAACGACGTGGTGACGAACAAAATCGACCGATGAATGGTCCCGTCCACGCTCGTCTCGAACCGTCTCCACAACACGATCGTGCTCGTCGTGTAGTACAGAAATCCAAAAAGGAACAAAACGAACAACACCGGCAACGAAAGCTTCTGCCAAACTCTGCGCAAAACGCGCCTCACGCGCTGCCGCCGAGATAAAGATCCTCCTTTCGGCGTCGTCACCGTTGGCCCCGACATGACGACGACGACGACGATGGAATACTTTTCCTCGGGTAGTGTCCGCGTTGTCTTTGCGATTAAGTTTTATCTCTTCTCCCTTACTTTCTGATTGTGCCGCACTTGCACCCGCTCCCGCACTTGCACCCGCTCCCGCACGAGCAGTCTCTCCACGGACACGAAGAAGAAGAAGAAGAAGAAGAAATAGTAGTAGTCGCGGTAGTAGTCGCTGTTGGTTTACCAGACGACGAAGACGATGATTTGTTCTTATCGCCAAAGCCAAAGAAACCCATTACTATCTGTTGTTGTTGTTGTTGTTGTTGTTGTTTTTTGTGTTGCCTTCTCTTCGATTTTTTTTGGATTTTTGTTGGATTTTTCTTTTTAGGGTTTAGGGTTTACGCGAAAAACACCAAAGAACAGGAAAAGAAAGGACGCACGCAACAACAACAAACGAAGACACGAAAACGAGAGAATGACGTCTTCGTCTTCTTCTCTCTTCGTCTTCTCCTCCTCCACGTCGCCGCCGACGAGAGGAAGAAGAAGAAGAAGAGATGGGAGGACGATGTTTGGCAGTTCTTGGTCTCTTTTGAGGAGGAGAAGGAGAAGGAGTTTTTTCGACGACGACAAAACGGAGATGAGCGATGATGAGAAAAAGGGGATTTCTTTTGCGGTCTTCGCGGCTCGGTCTTCTTCTTCTTCTTCGAATTCGAAAGGACCGGAGCGGGGAGAGGACGACGGTAAAGAAGAGAGACGGCGAAAAAACATCGATACAGATTTAGAACTGCCGGAACTTTTGTTTGGCGCCGCGTCGACGTCGTTCGCGTTGACCGTGGATGCGGTCAGCTCTGGTTTTGATTTCGTCCAAAAAGTCACCTCGACAGAGAAACCTTCGAGTAGATATCCGCCGGGACCGGATTTCGATAGCGCTCTCGAGATGGGACAAAACCCCTTGAAGTTTATCGAGAAAGTGAAGAGCAGGTACGGTCCAGTCGCTGGGTTGAGGTTGGCCGGGGAAAACGTCGTTTTAGTCTCCAAACCAAGCGTGGCGAAACAGGTTTTGATCGACGACGAGGCGAGCTTTACGAAGAAAGGTACGGCGTTTTTCCCGTCCAGTCGATTGGCCGGGGACGGTTTGTTGGTGACCGATGGGGACGTGTGGAGATCTCAGAGGAGGTTATCGAATCCGGCGTTTCGGAAAGCCGCGGTGGAAACGTACGCGAAAGCGATGAACGAATGCATAGAGGAAACCATCCGCACGCGATGGCGAATAAACGGAGAGAGGGATATTTACGAGGATTTCAACGAGGTGACTTTACAAGTCGTCTGTAGGACGTTGTTCGGAGAAGACGCGGTTGGAACGAAAGGGAAGGAAATTGTGGATTCAATTCGAGTTGCTTTTGAGTACTTCGCGAAGAGAAGCAGCGGGATTGAGATGATTTTTCCAGAATGGTTCCCGCTGCCCTCGAACATCTCTTTCAACGACGCAGTGGATCGACTCGATAACGCCGTATACGCCATCATCGATAAACGATTAGCAGAAATGGAAGAGCCATGTTTCATAGCCTGTTCGACGCAAGAGATGGATTTACTAGATCGATTATTATCGGCGTCGTTGGACGATTTAGTCGAGGACGAGGAAGATCGAGCGTTAAAACGAGAGATGGCGAGCTCGACCAACGACATCGTCAACAACAAAAAGAAAATGTCCAGGAAACAACTTCGCGACGAAGTGATGACGTTGATTGTTGCGGGACAAGAAACCTCCGCCATAGTTCTGTCGTGGGCGGTGGCGTTCGTCGCTAAAGACAAAACGTTTGGCGAACGCATAGCGAAAGAAGCGACGCAAGCGCGCGTTTTAGCCGCCAAGCGATTGAAGAAAGTCCCCGCGGGAAAAGAACAAGACGAGTGCACGATTGCCGAAGAAGTTGTCGACGACGACGACAGGTGCAAAGAACCAAATTCGGACGTCATCGCGCAAACGGAGTTGACGTTTGAATCCATCAAAGACTTGCCGTTTACCGAGGCGATCATTTTAGAAACCATGCGTCTGAAACCTCCGGCGTACATAGTCGGTCGATCGAACTCCATCTCGGACGTGCATTTGGACGAGAATGACAAATACGACATTCCGCGAGGGTCTACCATCCTCGTCAGTCCGTACCTTGCCCACCGCGACGGCCAATATTGGAGTAAACCGAACGAGTTCGACCCGAATCGATGGCTCGCCATCGACCCGGACACGAACGAACCGTACGCTCGAACCGCCCTGCGAGGCATGGGGTACAAAAACACCTACTTCCCGTTCGGCGCGGGCCCACGCGTGTGCATCGGCGCCCAATTTGCCATGTTAGAAGCCATCATTCTCCTCGCGTCTTCGTGTGAAAAGAGACAGTTCGATTTACTCAGCAAGAACAGCTTTCCCAACGACGCCGCGGGTATCACGCTCAGGCCGGAAAGTCCCGTCAAGATGAAAGTTTCCGCGCGGAGGAGAAGCCTGTAGAAAGAAAGATATATATATATATATATATAGAGAGAGAGAGAGAGAGCAGTTGTTGTTGTAATACTAGTTGATGATTAGATTGTAAGCGCTCGCGTGTTTTTTCTGAAAATCTTGCTTATTTAGTCCAAAATCCACAACACGAAAAGAAAAAAAAAAGAAAAAAGATAAGCGAACACAAAAGAAGATCAAGACCACACTTATTTATCACACGCTCTCTCGCGAGAGTTTAGTAAAAGACCAAGAGCGAAACGAGAAAGATGACCGACCACGGCTCTTCCACGTGGGAGGGGTGGTACTGCGTGTCTGTCGTCTTTCTCATGTTCGTTTTGCTCTTAAAAAATGTCGCCGGGCCGGACGTGCTGATGCTCGGCGCGCTTTCGTTAGAATTAGCCGCTGGAATAGTGAGCATCGAAGACGGATTGAAAGGGTTTTCGAACAAAGGTTTACTCACCGTGGCGTGCTTATTCGTCGTTGCGGCCGGGATTAGCAACACGGGCGCGTTGGATTATTACATGGGGAAGCTTTTGGGGAACCCGAGATCGGTCGCGGACGCGCAGTTGAGGTTGATGTGTCCGATTGCGGCAGTGAGTGCGTTTTTGAACAACACGCCAGTCGTCGCGATCATGATTCCCATCGTGCAGAAGTGGTGCCGCAAGTGTAAAATTAGTCCAGCGCAGTTGTTCATTCCGTTGTCTTTTGCGAGCATCTTAGGCGGGACGTGCACGTTGATTGGCACGAGCACGAACTTAGTCGTCGACGGGATGCGAAAGGAGAGGTATCCGGATGAAACTGCGATTGGATTGTTCGAGTTGAGTAAGTACGGCGTGCCGGTGTTGCTGAGCGGGCTGTGTTACATGCTCTTGGCGAGCCCGTTTTTATTACCAGGAGGGAAGAAGGAGAGTAAGAACGGAGGCGAAGACGGAGGGACGAGCGGAGATATGAACGCGGAAGATTTAACGGTTGGCGCGGTTGTGCCGAGAGGGAGCCCGGTGGTGGATTCACCCGTGGCTATTTTGAGAGGATTGAACGGTTTATATCTAGTGAGCGTGCAAAGAGGTGACATGGTGATGCGCGCGGTGCAACCAGAGTTTCTCTTGGAAGCTGGCGACGTGTTAATTTTTACCGGATTGGTGGATAAAATCGGCGAAGTATGCGAAGAGCACGGGCTCGTGCCGTTGACGCACGACGTGGAGGAAAAGATGGTTGGAGGCGTGTTTCCGGAAAGTTTATCGAACGGAGGGAGTCAAGGGAACAGTTTGGATCCGAGTCCGAAGTGGACTGGCCCGGGAGATCCTTTTAGTCGTAGTACTAGTGGTAATAAAGATTTGACAGAGGACGGCGGCGCAAAGAAGGGGAGCGCGCTCTCGAGCAGAGTGAACACGCCGACGTCTCAGCAAGGGGGGTCGCCAAGGTTCCAAGATGATTCCTCTATCGTTGGTTTAGGATACGAGCATCGCAAACGCGAAACGGAATTGCAACGAAGAGCGTCTGTTGACGTGCATAATTACGAAAAATTGTTGCGAAAGTTTACAGACGACGGTTACGAAGACAACAACAACGCTGCGAATAACGACGACGACAAGCAATCTATGTTGCGAAAGCAATCTCACGAGTACTTAGATAACCGACAGCAATCGTTATCGATGAAGAAGCATTTTGTTTTGCGGGCGAGAATAGGAGCGAAATCGACATTAATCGACATGTCTCCTCGAGAAGTGTTGTTTCGAAGGAAGTATAAAGCCTCCATCATGGCGGTACAAAGAGCCGGAAGCACGAGCACGTCCTCCAACGTTGCGGAGAACAGGTTAGGCAAAATTATCTTTCAACACAACGACGTTCTGGTTTTACACGCTTCGGAGGATTCTCCGTTATTGGAACAAAAGAGAGAACGAGAGGAGGCAAAACTTGAGCGCGAAAAAGTTCAACAAGAAACGAGGAAGAGTCGATTAGCGCAGAGCAGTTCTTCGGGTGGAATTTTCCGAAGCGCATCAAAGGGAGATTTGAGCGGAAGCGATATGAAATCGCGAAGCAGACCGCAGTCGAAGAGCAATTTAGACATCAGTGCCGCCAACTTGAGCGACATGGAAGGATTTGAAAATACGTCTGAGTTTACCTGCGGGGACGACTTGGAAGTGTTATTGTCGGACGCGCAAGATTTAAATTTCAGCGAGTTTGCGATTCCAATGCGCGTAGTCACCGGAGGTGCTTTGGACGGGAAAACTATTCGAGGAGTTGATTTAGTGAACACGCCAGGTTTGTTTCTCACCGCCATGCAAGAGGGTGGTGCGAAAGGTGTCACGAAAACTTTCGATCCAGACACCATTCTGCGCGGTGAAGACGTCTTGTGGTTTGCCGGGGACATGAGCGGCATGCAAACGCTTCGACGCATCCCGGGTATGGTGCCGCAAGACGACCAAGTTGCGAAATTGTCCATTCGTAAAACTGATCGACGACTCGTGCAAGCCGTAGTCTCACAACACTCTCCTCTGGAAGGGCAATCGGTCAGAGACGCGCATTTTCGTACAAGATACGACGCGGTGATTATCGCGGTGCAGCGTTCTGGCGGTAGAATTCAAGCGCGCATCGGCGACATCGTTTTACAAGCCGGGGACGTTTTGTTGTTGGATACGTCGACGTCGTTCTTATCGAACCATAAACGCGATCCAGCCTTTGCATTAGTTTCCGAGATTGAAGATTCTGCGCCGCCGCAGTTTGACAAGTTATTGCCATCTCTGGGCACCGCGGTAGTCATGATTGCCGTCTTTGTTGCCGGCGCCCTCGATTTGTTTGTCGCTGCGTTGTTAGCTTCGGGTGTCATGTTAGCGACGGGCTGTTTGACGCAAGAAGCTGCGAGATCTGCGGTGAAATGGGAAGTAATCGTGACAATTGCAGCAGCGTTTGGCATATCTGCAGCCATGGAACAATCCGGCGTCGCCACTGCAATCGCGCAAAACTTAGTTGCCGCCGGCAACGCTTTGGGCACCGGTAAACCTGGCATTTTAGTTGCTGTATACCTCGCTACAGTTGTTCTGTGTAACATTGTTGGTAATAACGCCGCTGCGGCGTTGATGTTCCCCATCGCGGCCGAATCTGCCGAACAACAAGGCATTCCAAACGCGCAGATGAGTTTTCTCTTGATGCTCGCCGCATCGGCGTCGTTCATGTCGCCGTTTGGGTACCAGACGAACTTGATGGTGTACGGTCCGGGAGGGTACGTGTTTGCAAACTTTTTAAAGTTTGGCGGTCCCATGCAAATAGTGCAAATGATCGTTTCTGTGGCGGTTGTTTTGTTAGAGGATAGATGGTGGATTGGATGGATTGTAGGTTTCGGCAGCGTGTTTGCCGTGTTTGTTTCGAGGAAACTTGTGCCGATGATCATGGAAAAAGTGAAAGGAGGAGGGAACGACGCATCGAGCGAGAACGACGACCAATTAGACAGCGCGCTTTAGATTATATGAATTGGTTATACTGTATTCTTCCCTTCTTCTACGCCTGCGTTAACTACATTCCAAAATCTAAAATAAATCTCTATGCTCAGCTAAAAAAATCATTCTCTCTTCTCACCAATTATCCACGTTCGCGATCGTGACTTTGTTCTTCATATCATCCGATGCCGCCAACGCGTTGTAAGTCGTATCAAACAACGGATCTAAAGCGTCGCCGGTTTCATTCGCGGACGAAATCACACTTTTCAACGCCGTCGAGCGCAAATTTTTGCACTCGCTCTCCATCTCGCTTTCCATGTACGCCTCTTCCACTCGTTTCAACAACTTGGCGTTCAAGTAGGACTGCGGCGGCGGCACTTGTCCGCCGCCGTTGGCGCATCCGCTCGGACACGCCATCATTTCTACAAAATCCCACTTGTTTGGTTCTCTTTTCAGAGCCCTGGTGACATTTTGGACGTTTCGAAAACCATAAGCTAAAAGAAATTTCAGCTTTACTTCTCCCTCGATTTTCAATTCCACCTCGCGCATGTCCGCATTCGTCAACGTCTTGTACTCTAAATCTTTACCACGCAAATCGACGCCGTAGAGATCCCTGGCCGCTTTGCGGAAGACATATTCGAGATAAGCACCTGAGGTTGCCGCAAAGGCTGGCGGTAGGAGCACATCTTCTCGTTCATCTTCCTCTTCGACATCCATCATATCCTCTGTTCTTGACCACGACGCAAACATCGAATCTATCTTCGCACTCGGTAAACTCCTCACACTCGCCTCGTCCACGACGTTGCATTTCTTCTCCAACAATTCTGCGACCTCCGTCGTTGTCAACACGCAATCCGTCTCGTTGGTATTGTCCATTTTAAACTCTTTCCTACTCGCTTCCAACTTTTTATCAAAACACGGCATCACCGACACGTGATATGCCTCCGTCTCTTCAGAGAGAGCAGCCTTCTTCGCAAAGGTCCCGGCAATCGCCTGCGGACTTTTTGCTTTCGCCAGAAGATTCACATCACGCAAAGCGTTTTCGGTTTTCTCCGCGTAGCACACCCACCCAGGACACGCCGACGCAATCATCGGCAGCAACGACGACGACGACGTTTTCCTCTCCGTAAACTCCCTCGCGTATCTCGCGCGAGACGCCGCTCTCGCCTCGTTACTACTGCACACCGCGAACGCGTTAAAATGCCTCTTAAAAAACCCGCACAGCTTCTCCAACATCTCCTCAGATTTCACGTTATACTTCACCGCTAACGACGCCACCGATTGCGGGGATATCGTCACCACCAATCGCGCGTTACCGGATTCAAAGTTTTTAGCCAAAAATTCCTCCACCGACTGCTGCTGCATCAGCACCGTTTCCGCGCTCGTGACGCACCCAGAACACGCGAGACAATCGGAGAGAGAGACTTTTATCGATTTCCCATCCCGGCTGAAATCTTCTCGCGCCGGTTCGAAACGCTTCTTTTTCTGTTTTATCGTTGATGTGGTGGCTTCTTCTTCTTCTTCAATCCTCGTCGTCGTCGTCGTTCGAGAACGGAGAAGGATTTCCCCGCCGGCGCCAAAGTCGTCGTCGTCGTTTCCAACCTTCAGCGCGTTGGAAAGAGAATCAGCGGAGAGAGGAACGATGCACGCCTGGGAAGGCGCGATGTAATCGTTCAGAGAAGAGGCGGAGAGTTTGACGGCGCCGCTGAATCCGCCGCCTTCCGCTGATGGTGACATGTTTCTGTTGTTTTCTGGGGACGAGAAATTTGTGTCGATTGACAACACACAAAAACGAAAAATTAGGGGTGTCGAGTGGCCCGCGCGCTCATCGGAAAATGCCGGAATGCAACGTTTTACCCGAGCGTTGATTCTTCTCGCTAACAAAACGAATAGTATTATTATTATTAGGTTCTACTACAAATATATATATTTTCTCTCTCTCTCTCTCTCTCTTATTAGTCTTTCTTGTTATTCTTTTTGGTCTCGTTTTCTTTCTGTCCCACGACGGCGTATTTGTTCACTAAACTTTTGATCTTTTCTTTGCGCTGACTGGTCATGAAAGCGACGGACGGGTCGAGTTTCGTTCCGCCGGAGGAATCTCCTTTGGCGTGGTCGATAACCGTGCGCACTATTTTCTCCTCGTACTTTTTGCACTGCTTCTTCGTGAGAATGTCCCGGTCTCGTTTGAGTTTGAGTTGCTCAAAGACGTATTTGGTGACTTGCTTGGTCACGCGTTCTTCGTAGGCTTCTTCGGTGAGCGTGCCGGCGTCGGCGGAGGCTTTGCTCTTCTTCGCGTTTGCAGCGGCGAGAGCGTCGTCTTCTTCGCCCAAAGCGGCGGCGTCTTCGGCGTCTTCTCTCGCCCGTTTCGCCGCTTTCGCTTTTGCTTTCGCTCTCTTTTTCTCTCGTTTCAAGTTTGCCGCATTTTGAAAATCTTCAAAGGAGGAAATGTTCATGTTCATGCCTTGATCTTCGTCGGAATCCGTGTCGTTGTGATGTTCCATGGCGGTTTGTGCGGCTTCTTTGGCGGCTTGAATCGCGCGTTCGGCGTCTAATTTAGCTTGTTCCGCGGCTTGTCGCGCCGCGAGCGCAGCTTGACCTTCGGGTAGATCCGATGCCGCTTTGACGACCGCTTCGCGATGGTCTCGAAGTTTTCGCTCGGCGGCTTCCTTCGCCTCTTTGCGTTGCTTTTCGTGCAATACGAGAAGTTCTTTGTCCGAAAGCGCGTTATCCTTGTTATTCGCGTTTTTCGCAACTTCACTCGCGATGGTGTTCATGCCGTTGTTTTTAATCGAATTCAAAAGCGTCGTCGTGATGTTGTTGTCTTGCTTTGGCGCCAACACGTTCCCGTACGGCGAGATGGGACCGCCGACGGACAAACGCGTCTTATCGCCACCAAGAGCTAACAAACGCATCCATTCTCGTGTGATCATTTTGGACATTTGCTTCAATCCCGCGTTTTCGTGCGATTGATAGTAGTCTTTAATGGTTAACGGGACGCCAGATTTCTTCATCAACTTAAAATCGAACGGAATTGATCGAATGACTTTCAACGCGGTCATCGCATCTTCCTCGTCGTCGTTGCGTCGCGCGCGTTTAGCGAATTTGCCCAACCACTCGTTAAAAGTCGCTAACCCGTTGTGCTTTCCGTACGCCCATTTTTCTTTTTCAGCGTTGGTGAGCGATAATACGGCGTGCATCAAAGCGCGTTTCCCCGCGCCCGTTTTCAATGCGTAGTGGTTTTCATTTTCAACCATAAGTTCCGCCAACGCGAGTCCGATGGAGTTCGTCTTCGAGGACGAATCTACGGTCATGGAGATTTTATACACAGATTTTGCTTCGTCTCTACCAGCTAACGCGTCCGCGTCGACGACTTGGTTCCTCGCTCGCTCTTCCGCTTCTCGCTTGCGTTCAATCGCCGCCTTCATCTTCTCAAAGTCTTCTCCTTCCAACTCGCTGTCGTAATCGGAGTCTTCCATTAACGCCAACTGTCGAGCTTCTTCCTCAGCTTTCTTTCGCATTTCTTCGAGGTCGAAGACTTCGTCGAAGATTTTACCTTCCTCGCCCGAGAGTTTCCGCAAAACTTGTCTCGCCGCTCGCCATCCGGTGAGCATGGCGCCACCAACCGTGTCTGGATGTTCTTTACACGTGTGTTCACCGGCAAAGAATAAGCGTCCTTTCAATTCTGGACGACCTAACTCGTCGTAATCGGCGGCGCCTCGAGAGCTTTTCTTGACGTAGGAGTACGAACCTCTCGCAAACGGGTCTTTGCCCCACGCGGTCGCTTTCGCCGTTTTCACTCTGATTTTCGATTGGTCACCGTTAAAGTGCACTTTTGCCAACTGTTCCACGGCTAAATTTACGAGTTCTTGCTGCGACTCTTCCGTGACGTTGTTTTCCGTATCTTCCGCGTTCGACCCGGCAACTAACGCGATCAGCATGTTTTCACCACAGACTGGTTTCAAGTTCCAGAACATGAAGCATCTCGCGCGATTGTTCATTTTTGACTCGTCGTCGCTGTCCACGGCAACGCCAAAATAATCGCGATCGTCCGACCAAAACTGTTCCTCGAATTCGATGACCAGCTTGTTCAAATTTCCAAAACCTAATCGTTGGACGGCGTTTTGTTTCGCGGCGGACAGTTCTGGAACGAATTCCACGTCGTTGTTTTTGAGACAGCCGAGAGGTACCGTGCACACCACCGCGGAGCCTTCGTAGGTAGTGCCATCAGCGCATTCGACGTTCACGCCATCGAACGGATTTTTTGTGCTCGTGACGGTCACCTTCTTGACGATCGAGTTGAGTTTAATTTCTCCGTTCTTTTCGATTTCTCGCGCCAACGCGTCGGTGATTTGACCGTAGCCGTTTCGCACCATGCAATGCGGCCCGCCAAACCCGCCGTACATTTCGTCTTGGTTCCAATGCGGCAACGAAACGTCCCCGAGTTTCGCGGAACATCCGTATTCTAAATTCGCCCAGTGCCAATCGAGCAACCGCTTATCGTCTTTGGAAAACTGTTTAATTTTCTCCATTCGTTGTCGCTTCTTTTCCTCGTTCATGTCGTCGTCGTCTTCGTCGTCTTCTTTGTCGTTGTCTTTGTCATCGTCTTCTCCTTGTTTTTCTTCTTGTTGTTGTTGCTGTTTCTTCTTCAATTTATCCTCTAAAAATTCGCGCTCGAAGTGGACTTTGGTCAAGTCTTCAATCATTTCGCCTAAACCGAGATCTGCCGTGGCGTCTTCGCCTCGCGCCTCTACCGCCTCTCTTGCTTCGTCCATCAACAAGTCTCTTAACTTTTCAATCCTCGCGTCTTTCTCCCCGTCGACTAAACTACCGTCTTTGCCGTCGTATAAAGGACATCCCGGGCGTAACTCGACTAGTTTTAAATCGATTTGAGAGCTGACCTCGGCGGACGGATCCGCGCGAATACCTAACCACGGCATACCCGTTCTCGCTTTCGGGTTCGGTTCCGTGCCCGTCACGATGGAGGCGCCGAAATCTACCGGTGCGGAAAATGTTTCTCTTTCCGTCCACACCCTTCCTCCGACTCGGTCTCTCGCTTCTAAAACGACCACCGGCACGTTTCTCGATTTCAACTGGTTCGCGCACGCTAAACCGGACGGTCCGGCGCCGATGATTATGACCGGTTTCGACGTATCCACGTCTCTCTCGCGAATATTCGGATGCACTTTCCCTTCATCGACTGCCGGAGGTAATCTCCACTTGAAACTAATCTCATCTTCGCCGTCGTCTTCATCACTTTTGTTCGTCTTCTCTTCTTTGTTTTTGTCTTCTTCAAACAACCCGTCGAAAGCCTCCGCGCCTTCGGTTAAATACTTCGTCACCACCTCCTTGATCAACCCTTTCTTCTCACTCAAATCCATGTTCAAACACTCCTCCGACCCGAGTTTCTTCCTGATCATCTTTTCCGTCATCACGTTCATGTCGCACGTTTTCAGCAATAGAATCAACTCCTTCGTGATGGTCGCGTCGTCGACGACGACGGCGGCGACGGCTGCGGCGGCGGAAGCGTCTTCAGCATTCGCAGCACCATCAGCAGTAGCAGCAGCGACGGTAGTTTCTTCTTCCTTTTCCTCTTTTTCCACCAGCACTCCGTAGTTTATCCCTCCGTTCCGTTCCAGCCAATCGAACACGTCTCGTATCATTCGTTCCTCGTAATTCTTCACCAGATCGATCACCTCCTTCACCTCCAGTCTCCTCTTCACGTCTCGCCGCCACATGGTCACAATTTTATTCCTCACGCCTAAATAATGCGCTTCGCTGTTCCCATCTCTCAGCTGGTGCTCGAAATCTTTCTTCTCTAAGAACGACACGCGCTCGAAATCGAGCCCGGCGGAGGAGGCGGCGATTTGTTCCTCGGACAGCGGGAGATTTTCGTCGGAATCCGAATCGTTGAATAAATCGTCCAAGACGAACTTAGAGGAGCGACGGTATCCGACTTTTCGTCGGTGGTGGTGGTGGTGACGGATGTCTTCTTCTTTTTCCGTCGCCATTTTTCTCTTCTTCTTCTCTCTCTCTCTCTCTCTCTCTTCGTGCGCTTTGTTTTCTCCCACACCAACGCGAGAGAGAGTGAAAGAAAAGCACGCGGGTTTAGGGTTTTGCGTGAAACCCTAAACATTCGAGCCCAAAATCTAAAATGGAAAAACGCAACTCCCAGCACAACAAAAAGGATTTCACGCGTCGACGACGACGCCCGTCGTCTCAAAATAATCATGACTACTTTGAGAAAGAAGAAAACGCACTACGACGTGTTGTGCGTCTCTCCGGACTGTTCCCAAACGGAAATCAGAAAAGCCTATCACAAGTTGGCGATACAATTTCACCCGGACAAGGCGAACAACGACGAAAAGGACAAGGAAGAGAAGACGGCCAAGTTTCAGAAGATTTCCGTCGCGTACACGTGCCTGTCCGATCCGAAGGAGCGAGAGAAATACGACGAACGATTGAGCAGGATGGGGAGGTACGGGTTGGCGTCGCGGGCGGTGGATTTTTCGGACGAAGACTTTGACGACGACGACGACGACGTGTTTGGTGAGAACGACGACGACCACTTTTCGAATCAAGACTTGGAGAGAAGACTGTTTTGCGCTCGAGTCGGCATCGCGGAGTGCGTGGTGAGAGTCGTGCGAGTGAGTTTAGAGGATATATTCGAAGGAAATAAAGTGTTTGTGGAATCTGTTCCGGTGTTCAAGGCGGATTTCGTGCACAAGAGAGTGGTGCCGTCGGTGGCGCGGGTGAGAGTGGTGGTTCCGAGGAACGCGCGAGACGGCGACACGATATACTGTCAAAGCGACGGGAGTCAAATGCAACGCGTCGCGGTGGTTATACGGGAGAAAGCGCACGAGGTGTTTTCGAGGAGCGAAAATAAGCGAGACGACGTGGTGGCGACGATTCGATTGACGAGAAAAGAGTGCGAGGAAGGCGCGGTTAAAATAATCAAAGGATTGAACGGAAGGGAAATACGATTGAAAGTGAATAAAGGGGCGGTGGAAAGAGGAAAAGATAAATGGCACACGGTAGTTGGCGAAGGGTTTTACGTCTCCAGACCGAGGATGGACGTGAATAACGGGTCCGAGACTACGAATACCGCGAGCGCTCAAAATCGAAGTCGAGGAGATTTGAGGGTTCGATTTCGGCAAATGTCCGGATTCGAGGCGTTTTGGAGGAAAGGCTCTAGATTGTGGTGGGCGAAACGAATCGGTGGATCGATTGTGGCGTACGCGGCGTTAGAATTAGGCGCGACGGCTTTATTACACGTGCTCTTGGACGCGTGGGATATTTTAGAAGGACCCGGAGATCAGTTGTTTTTAGATTCGTTTCCAGGCTTGTACGGGATTATTCCTTCGACGTCGATTATATTCGCCGGACGAGGAAGAGCAGGGAATGAAGGCAGCGAGACGTTGCATAGAAATATAGACAAGGTATGGAACGCGCCTCGCGATATGCCGGATAACATACGATCGGAGCCTCCACCGCGCAGACCGTTTTCTTTTTTTAGGCAATAGTTTTTTTTAGGTATAGAAGAGAAAGTTAATGAAACGTTATTCTTGTTGTATAAATCGCGATTACTGTATTTTAAATAGAAAGCGGGCGCAAACTAAGAGCACTAACTCAATATAATTACCTAATCATACCAATCGTCGATGTTCGCCTGGCCGCCGAATGCATCGGCTAACCCGTTCACGCTGTTCGCGAATTCGTCTTCGGTTTTCTTGCTCTTACTCTTCTTCTTTTTCGATTTGACTTTTTCCGGCGCGACGTCGCTCCAAAATCTATCGTCCGTTTGGTGATTGCCGTACTTTCTCAAATCTGGTTGTCCGGAGTTGATGGGGCCGCCGCCCCAACCGCTCGGCGCTGGTGGGTGACGCTGAAATGATTGACCTGGGTTTGCGCTATTCGTCGCAGTCTTTGCGCCAGCGCCCGGTCGCTGATCGATGCCGTGTCCGTTCAAGCTATCGCTCCACCCTGCAAGTTTTCCGCTCAACCAGCCTTTCGCTTTATTTGCAGCTTCGTTTGCTTTTGCTACCGCGGTATTCAAACTCACGCCATGTGCGGGCGCAGGGTAATACGGTTGAGAACCAAACCCGTCGTATTGTTTTGAGCTAAACATACCACCATTGCCGTATACGCCGCCGCCGCCGCTACCAACACCTCCAGACGGGAACAATTCGTTATAATCCGGTTGCATGGTCGACGCTTTTTTCCCTCCTTTTTTATTGCTCGTCGGCGCCGCGTACACCGACGCCGTGTCTTGAAACCCGTTGTTCATTGCGATTCTGGCTTGCGCTTCGGCCCTCGCCGATTCCGCTGCTTTACGCATGCGCTCTTCCAACTCTTCTTCCAACGATTTCTCGGTCGTTTTCTTCTTCTTCTTTTCCTTCTTCTCTTTCTTTTCCTTCTTCTCTTTCTTCTCTTTCTTTGCTTTCTTCTTTGTTTTGGGTTCTTTGGGCGCTTTGACTTCCTTGATTGCTTTTTTATGTTTGATCGATTTGTTCTTTTCTACAGTATCGGCGGAGATTTTCCATCCGATTTCGTCGTCCTCCTCGTCGTCGTCCTCGTCATTACCAATCTTCTTGCTCAAACGTCTCGAAGCAAACTCGTCGTCATCTTCGTCCGAACTACTGTTTTCTTCGATATCCTCTTCGCTACTACTATCTTCGCTACTACCTCCGCTCTCGTCGCTGTTCTCTGAATCTTCCTCGTCGCTACTCTCATCGTCGTCGTCGCTACTGCTCAACGCCTTCTCGTCGTCTGGTTTTGCAAACGGATCGAACGTTGCCAACGTCGCCGTCGATTGCTTTTTCTTTTTTGCAACATCCACGTGTGCAGCCATCGCGGCGCCCATCCCGCCGCCGCTCATAGCCGCGACCACCACCGCGCGTTCGTCCGCCGTCATATTTTTCAAATGGTAAGTCCGATCTTGCACGTCTGGAGTAGTTTTCAAATGTTTCACCCACTCTTCGGCGGAAATGCCGCCTAAGAACCTCCCTTCGCAAAATCCTCGAGGTTTCGGCGGAGGCGGCGGTTTCCACCCGTCCTCTTCCTCCTCCTCGTCGTAATCTTTCTTGCGCGTCTTCTTTCGCGTCGAACTACTGCCAGTCGGGAGCAAACTCGGCTTGCCGCTACTCGTCGTGTTTTCAAACATAGAATTCACCGCAGAGGCTGCCACTGTCGTCGCTTTCGGTGCCATCACCACGGGCGCGTTATACTTAGGCAGATCCATCTTCACCGTCTTCTTTTGCGTCTCTTTTGTCTTTTTCTTCTTCTTGATAAAATTTGAGTTCCCGTACGCACTAGGAAACAACACGTTTTCTTCTTCTTCTTCCGATTCCGACGCCGATTCGCTTTCGCTACTGCTGCTGCTGCTACTACCGCTGCTGCTGCTGCCACTACTGCTGCTCTCTTCCTTCTTTTTCTTCTTCTTGCTCTTCTTCTTCTTCTTGCTCTTCTTCTTCTCGCTCTTGCTCTTCTTCTCCTCGCCGCCTCTCCCTTCCGCTTTCTCCTTCAACTTCTCGCGATACTTCTCCGCCCACTTGCTGTTGTACTTCTCCCTCGCCGGCGTGTGTTTCCCAATGTTCCCTTTCTTCCGTAAATACGAGTTCATGCTCTCGTTCCCGCCGTGTCGCATTAAATCCAGCTGTTTCTTGTTCCAACTGTCCATCGTGATCGATCGCACGAACGACACGTGCACCCCTAGACTCCGGTGAATCCCTGAACACCCTAAACACAACCACAAGCCGTTCGACACCGACGCCCAGTCCGGGTTCCCGGTCGGGCAATCCGCGCACGTCAGGTTCCCCGGGAGCGTTCTCTGTATCTCCGCGAGTATCGATCGGTGGTCTGACATTCTCTTTTTTATCTCTCTCTGTCTCTCTCTGTGTGTGCGTATCTCTCGTTTTGAACAATCCGCTTTTCTTTCTCTCTCTCTTTCCGCGGGAGCTCCGCGCTTTCAACTCTGACGACTCGAGGACGAGAACACGACGAGAGGATGCGACGAACGATGGGAATAAATCTCCTCGGTCGGCGTTGCGACTCTCCCTAGTTCCTCTTCTCGTTTCTCCGTCGTGGGAAAAGGAAACCGTCTCTCTTTATCTCTCGATCGATACGCGCGCGCGCGCTTATTAATGACGACCAATTTTTTTTCCAATTCTTTTTCTCAACACGAAAAGATTTCCCCACACAACATACGCGCACATATACCACATCAAGAAATGGCAACGCACCACCGCCAGGCGATGAAGCGACAGTGGGAGCGCAAACAACAACGAGCGCTGCGTTTCGTGGAAGAAGACGACGAAGACGAGACGACGACGACGACGACGACCCAGACGACGACGACATCTGCGTTGCAACAACTCTCGTCGTCGACGAATAACGACGAGAACGAAGACGCGCTCGAAGTCCTGGCAAACACCGTGAACGTGACCAAAGATGGGAACTACGTGACGAAAGAAGAGTTTGATTTCGCGATGCAAGCGGCGCAGAACGCGCTGAAAGCGAAGACGCACGCTAATCACATGCTGACGCTGCAAGCGAAAGCGGCGATGCAAAACGCGGTGATGGCGCTGAAAATAACCGAGAAAGAGGTGAGAAGACTCCTTTCGCGAGCGCGCGCGCGGTCGCGCGGGAAACCATTTTAATCGCATGTTTTTAACGACGCTTTTTCGTCTCTTTCGTCCTTTTCTTTCTTTCTTTTACTGTGCGCTGCGACGGCGACTGACGGCTTTAAAATCTCTATTAATCTTCTATCATCCGCGCAGTGTCAAACGTTGCGAACGCAACTGGCGGATTTGAGAAGAGATCCAGATTTAGCGACGGAGTTGATGATTGAAGACGCGTTGCATCGAGACCGGGAGCAGCTGCGAGTGGCGAAGGAACGAGTGAAGAAATTGTCGAACGCGTACAGGATGTTGCGGAACGAGATCGGGAGGGAGAGGTACGAAGCCGCGGCGTTTGGAGGGGCGAGGCGGGACGGAGACGAGGGAAGAGGAGACGAAGAAGGAGAGCGCGGTATGAGTAGGAACCAGAATACGCTCGTTTCAATTTTACCAGTCGCGATGGAACATCCCATTAAACTCGATGAAGCGCACGAGACGAGGTCGATCGTATTGGCGCAGTTGTGCATGCAGGGCTACGCGTTGGACGATTGCGAAAGGGCGATGAAGGAATTGCAATCGACGGATTTGTACGAGTGTTTAGATTGGTTGGAGGAGAAAGAGGCGTTGCGCGCGGTCTATAACGAAGAAACGTTGATGCTTCGAAGAGAAGAGGAGGAAGAAACGTTCGATGAGGATTCCGAGGAGGAGTCTTCCGCATTCGGCAGAGATCGAGCAGCGAGACGTCGGCAACAGTTGGCAGCTTCTAGATTAATCGACGACGAGACGACAGAAGATGGTAAAAACTACGACGACGACGATGAACGAAGCTCGTTCGAACTAGGCGATGAATTTGATTACGCCAAGTATGATTCATCGAACTTACGGTTGACATCTGAAGAGTTGTACGCGGCGAGATCGAGAGCGGTGCGCGTTTTGTGCGCGTGCGCCACAGATCCGCCATCGCGACAAGAGCTCGAGGAAAAGGAAGTAAAAAGACTAATGACAAAAGTAGAAGATGACCAGTTAGATTTAGAAGGTAAAGGTAGAAAAAATGATTCGTCGTTCGAATCGACGGATTTGGATGAGGACGATTCAGATTACGACGATGACGAAGACGATACCTCTGAAGATTTGAACGCGAAACGTCGAGCAAAGGAAGCTAAGATGAACACGCGCGCAAACCAAATGCTCAACTCACCCATCCGAAAAGGCAAACGCAATTCGGCAAACTCGTACAAAAAGTCCTCGTCGTTGACGTCTGAATTGATTCCGAAGAAGGATCCAGAAGTTTTGAGGAAAGAATACTATATTCGAAGAGACAAGATGGCGTTTAGTTTTCGAGCGATTGTCGCGCTGACAAAACTCGCCGAGTCCGCATCGTCTTCGTTTTTTATCTTACACAATGGCGGGTTACGCGCCGCGACAGAGTGCTTACGTAAATACGGGCAAACGTCGTCGTCGTGTGCAAGAGCGTCGTTTGCGTTGATTCGACAATTCGCCAGAGGTGGTGGAGTAGGCGAAGAGAATGGTTCCGAAGACTATTTCTCCTCTGTAACGGCGAAACATTTCGTACAAACCGAAAGGTTTCGCATTTTGCCTTTACTCGTTTTACGCGCCGTCGAGGCACGAATGGAAGATTTTGACGTCGTTTCTGATGGATTGAAGTGTTTGTGGACGTTGATCGCTCTCGGCGGTGATCGAACGAGGAAGCAGTTGCTGAAGAGT
>Ga0182090_1044090_pt1 | contig 21122 bp, 9 predicted proteins | sample 041ome_24_FD_127767 | JGI IMG/M metagenome (GOLD analysis project Ga0182090, IMG submission 127767) | Metatranscriptome of coastal salt marsh microbial communities from the Groves Creek Marsh, Georgia, USA - 041408BS metaT (Metagenome... | ecosystem: Environmental > Aquatic > Marine > Intertidal... | reverse complement strand
TATAAAACGCGTTCGTGGAATCCGTGCCGGCGACGCGATCGATGAACGCTTTCCCGCCCGGATGGAACTTTGCAAACTTCGTCACGTCGTAGACGAAATCGTCGACGGAGATCCAATTCTTTGCCGGCGTGTTGTGCTTTGCAACCTCTTCGCGCGTGTACCGAGGAAGCTTTGAAACGTCGTCGTCGTCGTCGTCGGAGGAGGAGGAGGCGGACATCTTTTTTGCTCTCTGTTTTCTTCTTCTTGTTGTTTTTTTCGTTCGCGTGCGAGCGTTCGCGCGTGTCCGCCAACGACACCAAAGTGAAGAAACGCATCAGAAACGCGTCCGAGTAACGAACTTTTTTCTCACCACAATAATTTAGGGTGTCAATGTTGTTTTGAGATCTCAACAAAGAAGAGTTTTTTTGTTCGTCTGACTCAGATATTTTTGACGCTTCGAGCCTTTTCGACGAGAAAAAGAGTTGATCGAAGAAGGGAGACAGACGCGACACAAAAGTTTACGCCGAACAGACGAAAAAAACACAAAAGATGCGGTCTGCTACGAGCTGCGCCGTCGTCAGTTCGAGTTCGATCGCTTCTGTCGCTACCGCCGCTGGGCGATCGCGCGCGAAGACGAATAATAATGAGAAGAACAATCTTCATTTTCATTCGCAAAATCATCCACTTCATCGTGTTGGCGCCGCGAAAAGATGTCTCTCGATGCCTCGAAGAGTCATCAACAACGAGTCGTCCTCGTCCTCTTCTTTATACGGAAAATACGCCTCTGGAACAGATTCTCCTCTCAATTTGATCGACGTGCCGCTTGAATTAGTCCAAATCCGAGCCTACGTTCGATGGGAAGAAGCCGGGAAACCGGAAGGCATGCCGGCGGAGTGGCAAGCGGCGGAGTTTGCTCGAGCGCTGGACGATTTGAGAATCGAGTTGGTTGAAGGGACGCCGTTGAACGAAATACGGAGGAAATTTAACGTCATGACGGTTAACAACGGCGAGGACGATTTACCGATGAAATTACCCAGAGAGGTGGAGGAGTATAAGCGGGAGAGAGAGGAGTTGATGCGTCGCGCAGCCGCGATGTCGCGCGGCGGAGGTGCGGAGCAGTCACAGCAACAGCAGCAGCAGCAACAACAACAGCAGCAGCAACAACAACAGCAGCAACAACAAATCGTGAGGCCGATGGACATCGTGAACGCGAGAATCGCGAACTCGACGACGCGTCCGATTGGAGATCAAGAGTTCACTTTTGCATCGGGGTCGTTCGATTCGTTCGATGAAGCGGATTCGTTTACTCAAGAAATCGCTAGAGAAGAAGAAGAAGGCAAAGAAGAAGGCAAAGAAGAAGAGAATACTGCCACGAACGCTACCGAAGCGTCTTCTTCGGTCGTAGAATATGAATTCGAAGAGACAATTCAAGAAGCAGTTTTAAAGCAAGAAGAAGAACAAGAAGAAGAACAGCTGCCGCAGCCTGTCGCCGAGCCTCAGCCATTCGTTGTCGTTGAACAGCAGTATAAACACGTCGATGAAGTCAGACGCACCTTTGATTCATCTTCAATTTACGATTTGATCCCCAAAAGCAGCAATGCGAACGATGAAGATGCGTCGGTTGAAAAGAGCGAAGACTCTTCCTCAACCTCGTCTGGGGCGGCGAAGTCGTTCATGCGTCGCTGGAGACGACAATCAGATGAACAATCCGTTTCTGGCGACAAAAACCTGGTGTGCTCGAGTAAATTGTACCCAATTGGTGAGGGTTATGAGTTGCTAGTTCAAGTTTTCGAACGTTCGGAGACGGATTCGGCCGCTATGTCCGGTGAGAGAAGCCGAAAGACAAATCGAAGAGTTAAGCTCGTAACAGATTATCCGCAGCCATTAACTTTGCACTGGGGTGTCGCTAGAGATGAACCAGGGCAGTGGATTTTGCCATCCGAGTCGATAATGCCGGAGAACACAAACGTCGTCAGTCACATGTCCGCTGAAACGCAATTGAAAGACGCCGGCGAAGGATGTTTAGTAGACTTGGTTGCTACAAAAGCGGTTCAGAGTAAAGCGAAAAGCGCGTCTTCTCCGAGCTCCTCTAGTGCTATCAGCGGCGAACAACAAACGCAACCGATAGAACAAGAGTGTCGCCAAATGCAGAACTTGTCCATTTACCTACCAGATAGCGATTCAGCTACAGAAAGCGAGTTGATGGGTGTACATTTCGTGCTTAGGGATGACTTTGGGAACTGGTTCAAAGACACCACAAATGGGAACCAAAATTTTAACGCGTTGCTGCAAGGTGCGGGGGGACGAAATGCGAAGCCTACGGATGAATTAACGACACAAATTATCCGTGCCGAAGCCGGTGGAAACTGGTGGAGTCTAATGCATCGATACAATCTCGCGTATCAGTTGTTGCACGAGAAGATCGGTGCGGAAGATATCGATCCATCAAAAGCGCTTATTCGCATAGCAAAAGTTTTTGTCTGGCTGCGATTTTCGCAGTTGCGACAGTTGACGTGGCAAAGAAACTATAACGTGAAGCCGAGGGAATTATCCTCTTCGCAACAAAAGCTGACGCATAAATTGGCAGAGCTGTTTTGTGAGCGACCAGAATTGAGAGATATTGCGCGCATGTGTCTAGAAACCGTCGGACGCGGCGGAGATTCTGGCACGGGACAAGCTGTACGCGATGAAATCTTGAATATCATGCACAGAAACGATATCAAGGAAGTTTCTGGAGTCTTCCTCGAAGAGTGGCATCAAAAGTTGCACAATAACACGTCGCCGGATGATATTGTCATTTGCGAAGCCTATCTCGCGTTTTTGCGAGGGAACAGTGATTTGAATGCCTATTGGAAGACGCTCAATGAGGGCGGCGTGACGCGTCAAATCATGGAATCATACGAACGACCCATCAAAGCAGAACCGACGCCGAGACCACACATCGCGCAAGATCTTATTAGAGATTTTGAGAACTATTTGACTATATTAAAAGCTGTGCATTCTGGGGCAGATTTGAAGCTTTCTATCGACGTATGCTGTGACCAAAGAAAATATCTCGGGTTATCGCAAGCACTCCAGTATTGCAGACTATTCACCGATAAAGTTGGTAACGAAAAAGCGCTTTTGGAGGCGACTATCCAAGCAAGACACGAGGTTCGCAACGCTGGGTTAAAACAAAACACGCACAATCACGATCACGAGAAAGTGAGGGAGTTATTATACTTGGACTTGGCTTTGGGCGGCGTATCGTCGAGGGCGGTGCAAAGAGCAGAGTTGCCGAAAGATATCGGTGAAGCCTTAGAATTTTCCGCATTAGCGTTGGAAGATTTGTGCCTGTCGTTACCAGCGTCGTGCGAAGATTTAGCCTTGAGTTTGGTCGAAATGCAACGAGTGATAAGTTCTCGACACGAATTGAGTGGAGATGAAAAGACGAAGTACTTTTGGGCGTTGCGCGCAAAAGCCACAGTTGATCGCGCGAGAATGGCTGTCGCTGCGTATGGAGATTCCATCAATTCTTCCATGCAGCTCACCGCGGAAAGTATAGGAGACGCGTGTAAGTGCGAGCAGTGGACCATCACGCACTTCAGTGAAGAAGTAATTCGAGGCGGACCGGCGTTCGGTTTATCTTTGGCTTTGACGAGGCTTGACAAGATGTTGCGTCAAGAAGCGAACTTAGGCGCGTGGAGCATAATCTCACCAAAAGAAGAGAAAGTTTGCGGTCGAGTTGAATTTTACCCGACGTTACGCGAAATTATGAACGAAAGTTTCCGCGAACCGACCATTTTGGTCTGCGATAAAGTTGGAGGCGACGAAGAAATTCCTCTCGGCGCAGTTGCTTTGCTCACCCCGAGTTCCGTGGATGTCTTGTCCCATTCGGCCGTTCGCGCGCGTAACTCTGACGTCTTATTCGCCACGTGCCACGATTTGTCCGTTTTAGATTCTTTGTGTGAGTTTGTGAACGAGTTCGCGTCGACGAAATCCATTGGCTCAGACTCTTCGGTTAAGATTGAACACGCCTCGGAAGCGGAGATTGCCAAGGCAACAAAGATGAAATTGGACGAAGACCCGAGCACGCAAGCATGGTTCGGTGGAAACGCTTCATCATCAGAGTCATCGACATCGAAATCCAAAATTGATTTGGAAAAGAAACCATTTTGTGGTAAATTTGGTGTGAGCTTAGATGACTTCAGAGAGCACATCGTTGGTGCGAAATCGCGAAACACGCGGACGTTACGTGAAAGTTTAGAGAGTTCTGACCTTCCATCTTGGATCAATTTACCGCGATCGATTGCCATACCATTCGGCACGTTCGATTGCGTTATGGAAGATCCGATAAACAAAGATAAGAAAGTGCAGTTTGTGAAACTCATCGATCAAATAGATGACAGTTCTGGCGATAGTTTAGAAGACACTTTGAACCGCGTGCGGTCGTGTGTAAAAAGTTTAACGCCCCCAACAGATGCCCGGGAGGAACTCACTCGAGTGATGAAAGCGAGCGAAATGATACCTCCGGAAACCGACGAGCAATGGGATAAAGCCTGGAAGGCTTTAGTCTCCGTTTGGGCGAGTAAATGGAATGAGAGAGCATATGTGTCCGTGCGTAATCGTGGCTTGACGCACAAGAATTTGCAAATGGCTGTTTTAGTGCAACCGGTGATTGATGCCGATTACGCGTTCGTCGTGCACACGACGTCACCGGCAAATAACGACGAAAACGAATTATATGCTGAAATTGTCAAAGGTTTGGGCGAAACTTTAGTCGGTAATTACCCTGGGAGAGCGCTGAGCTTCAAAGCGGACAAGCGCACCAATTCGCCTCCGGTGATTACCGGTTTCCCGTCCAAAAACGTTGCACTGAGCGTTCCAAAAGGAACCTTAATCTTTCGATCGGACTCAAACGGTGAAGATTTAGAAGGTTACGCTGGCGCTGGCTTGTACGAATCCGTCACGACCGAAGTTGAAACGGTCACACACGTCGACTATTCCAAAGATGAAATGGTCTGGAACGACCGAGGTGCGGCGGATCAAATCATGAGTAAAATCGCCGAGGCTGGCATCGCCATCGAAAAGGCGTTAGGTTGCGCGCAAGATATCGAAGGTTGCGTTAAAGATGGTAAAGTCTACATCGTTCAAACGAGACCGCAGGTGTAATAAAACATAAAATATAATACATTATTCGAAAGCTTGGATTTTGCGTGGGTGATTCGTGTGGAGTTCATTTGGAACGAAACGTCTTTTTCATGTTGCTTTTTTCATAAAATCTCTTTACAAGAGGTGAGGTGGTTAATTTGTTATATACAAGAGGTGAGGTTCTTAATTTGTTAGATCAAAAGAAAACCACTCCACCACAAAATGATAAGAATATCGACATCATCTTCCGCTGCTTAATGTACAAAGTCTCGCCGCTCGCGAACTTCAATGCGCTTTTTTGAATTCATTCATTCGTCGACGTCGACGTCGTCGTCTTCGTCTTCTTCATCGTCTTCTTGGTCATCTTCTTCGTGCCCGCCTCCTAATCCACTTTTCAACGCCAAAAGAGGTCTGACTATTTCCTGCACAGTTTTCGTGGACCCGCTCTTGCTAAACTTGCTCAACTGATACACTTCCTTCTGATAGCAGTTGTTACACAAATCCGCGTCTGCTATGATTTTACTCTTCAACCACTGCGAACTCGTTCGCTTGCTTTTGCAATTCACGCAAGTCTTGTTCGCGAGCGTCGCGTGTTCTTTCACCCAACAGTTCCTGCACAAATCAAAACTCACGTCTACTTTCGATTTGAACCATTGTCCGGTCGTTTTCCTCGACGCACACACGTAACACTGGCGACTGGTCAGCGCTAACGCTTCATTTCGGTAACATTTATCGCACAGCGTCGCTCGCGATTGTAACTTCGACCGTCTCCACCGGCAGGTTTTCTCGGTCGAACAGGAGACGCATTTTTTTTTCGTCGGGGGCAAAATTGCAGCCAAACGCTGTTGATTTTGTCGCTCTTGCTCCTCCTCGTCTTGTCGTCTCTTCTGTTCTTGCAACATCGCGAAGTAATCCATCCTTTTCCTTCTTCTTTATGCTCTCGTTGCCGTTGACTCTCTTTTTAAACGCGAGGTGGGGGGGGGACGTCTAGAAAAACGTTCCCGAACAACAACACACTTATTAAACCAGCGGCTTTTAAAATCTCCTTTTCTCCAATTCAAGCCCCGGGAAAAAAAATATCTCCTCTCTCTCCCTTTCTCAAATATATATCTTATATAAAATAAATAAAGGCAAGGCGATGCGGGTGTTAGTTCATGACGTTTCCGAAAAGAAAGAACGGAGAGATCGCGCGAATGCGTGCGTTATGTGTATATGCGTAAAACGCGTGGTGCGGCGCGTGTGTTTTGTGTCGCGCGACGTACGTTTTTTTCTTTTTATTCCAATCCCTCGCGTCGTGGCTCAATAATTTTGAGTTGTTTCACCCGGGCACCAAACCTCTCCCTCCCCCAAAAAGGGTCAAAGAAGGAAAGATCACGATCGCTCCCCAAACGACCAAAAAAAACCTCCCACAGAGGCAAAAACTTTTGCGGGGACGCACACACACTTGCACCGAAAAAAAATTTTTGCGTGAGAGCGTCCTTCACACGCGCGTGTGTCTCGTTCGTTATTTGCCCGAGCGCCTGCCTCCCCCTCTTTCGGGCGTTTGAACACACAAAACGCACACAAAACGCACACACAGAGTGAGTGAGCGAGTGAAAAAAGAGAGATTATAATTTTGAATGAACGACGGCATCCCGAACGCGGTCGACTCCGGCCCTTGGTTCGACCCGGACGAGCTGACGCCGAGGCGAGACTGGGAAAAAATCGGCGACGGGTCGTTCGGGAAAGTGTACAAGGCGCATTTGCTGGGGATTCCGGTGGCGGTGAAGGTGATTCAGAATTTAAAACCCGACCGAGTCGCCGGATTAAAGCGGGACATATTTTATCTCAGTCGCTTGACGCACCCGAACGTGGTTCCAGTCTACGGCGCGTTCATCGAGGAAGGGATGCTGCACATGGTGATGGAGTTCGTGCCGAACTCGTTGAGAAATAAACGCGTCGTGAATCAGGTTAACGTGGTGAAAGTTTTAGCGGACGTGGCGAGAGCGCTGGTGAGGATGCACGCGCAAGGGCACATTCACAGAGACGTGAAAGCGAGAAACGTTTTGATTTCGGCGGTAAGTTGTCTGTCTTTTTGCGTCGGCGGCGTCGTCAGCGGCGGCTAAACGCCGCCGAAGAACGAATAAGAGTCCACAATTATTTGTTTTTTTTTTCTCTCTCTCGGAACGGAACCGAACGAACGAACAAACGAACGAACGACTTTTTTTCTTTCTTTTTCTTCTTCTTCTTCGTTTTTACTCATCAAAAGCTTTTTATTTCTGTTGCATCGGCATCACAACAAACGCTCACAACAACACTCTCTTTCCCTCGCGCGTTCTTTTTTACGCACGCGATCTCGCGCAGGACTTTGAAACCGCGAAACTGACGGATTTTGGTTTGGCGCGCATCCTGCCGCAGTACGCGGAGGACCGGGAAGACGTGAACCCGAAGACGACGCCGAAGATCGGTCCGCCGAAATATCGAGCGCCAGAGGTTGAGAAACACGATTCAGAGAAGGATCACACGTACGCGTTCTCTTCGGACGTGTATGGTTACGGGGTCATGTGTTTTCAGCTCATCGAGCAGGTGAAGAAAAGAAGACGGAAATCGCATCCGCACGAGGTTGATTTCGTCACCGGTTTGGGTAACGCGTGCTGCGAGGAAGATCCGAGAGCGCGACCGACGGCGGCGATGTGTTTGGCAAAATGTCGCGAGTTTTTAGGCGAGACGTGGACGGCGAACGATAGAATGTGGGGGAATCCGAACCCATCCGACAGAGTCGGGTACTGGACGATGGAGATGATGGACGTTGGCACGTTCAAGAAAGTTGCTCCGAAAGAGGAAGAGGAAGCGAAGGAATCTCCGAGCGGTTTGGAACACGGCGATACGCCTTCAAATAGGCGCACGCAAACGCATGGCAAAGAATTGGTGAGAGATAGCGACGATGACGACGGTGACGACGACGACGACGAGGAAAATCAGGAAATCAACGAGAACAAGAAAGCGAAAGAACAAGAGTTGATAAAAATGCTCGAAGACGAAAGAAGAATGGGTGAGAAAGAAACGACAACGACAGCACCAGTTCCAGCTGTACAAGCAGTGTTAGACGCGGAAAATAGAAATGGATCGAATACGAATGGAACAGGAACTCCAACGACGACGACGACGACGTCTTTACGGCGACGAGTAATTGAAGCGCACGGGAACAACAACGGCGCCAAGGGCAATCGCAAGCGCTCGAAACCGGCAGCTGGGGACCCGATGGATATTGGAGTCAACGCGAATGTCACCGGCATAGAGAACACTCAAATCGCAATGGTTCGTTCTGCGGACGGACGCATCACAAAAGCGAGTTCTCTCGGAGAAGAGTCTGGTTCCCAAACGCCGGTGAGTAAATACTCCCGAGGAGAAAACGTGGCGAGTGAAAACGGACCTCCGGTTGTGAGAAGACTGAACAGTCTCTCCACGTTGGGTATGGGCGATTTGAAAGTTGAAGAAACTAGAAGCTAAAGCTAATAATACCGCATCGCATATCTAAAGCTACATATAGTTTGTGTAACAATATACTTTTTACTTTGTGATATTAAAATTATAACAATACAACTCGCGAAAGAAGAACTTTGATGATGATGATGTTGCGTTTGTCACACATCTTATCGCGCCGGTACGCCTCCCATCCGCGCATCAATCAATCGATCTTCTCTAACAACACACGCACACACATTAAACGTGCTTCCCTTCTTTCCTCAACTCCCCAACTCTCTCTCTCAATCTGGTCATTTCTTTAGTGATTTCATCTAACGAGGCGGTTTCCGCCGAAAACTCCTTCGGCGAAGCTGCCACTCCTTTTTTGCTCTCATCGGCGTGGTGGTGATGGTCCTCGTCGTGATGCGCGTGATACTTGTGGTGCATGTAATGTTCTAACCCGAAGGCAACCACGAACGTTCCAATCATGGCGTGTTTCACCGGTCCAAACGATCCGGTTTTGATGAACTTTGTTCGGTACCACTCCATTCTTCTTCTTCTTCTTGTTCTTCTCGCAGTAGTAGTAGTAGTAGCAGACCGGCTTTGAGCACACGAGTGTGAGGATGCACGAAGACACGAACGACAACAAAAAAATGAAAAAAAAAATCAACGTTGCTGCGCTTTCCAAGAAAAAAAAAGTGTCAGGAAGAGGGGCGGCGGCGACTTGTTTTTTTTTCACTTTTCAAGCACGCACTTTTGGTCTCTCTCTCTCTCTCTCTCTCTCTCTGTTGCGCGCACACCCCGGATAAAAAAGCAGAAGAGAGAGAAGGCGAAGGGATTTTATACCGCACCGTCGCGGTTTTTGTTCCACGCGCGCGCGCACACACGCGTATAAGAGAGCGCGCGCGCGTTTTGAGAAAGAGAATTGCGAAAAAATGGCGGACCGACGACAGCGACGGCTGGGAGGAGGAGGAGGGACGAGCAACAACAATCGCTCGGCGCTGTCGCAACAGCTCTCGAAACTGAGAGAAACGTTTCCGACGGAAGATACGAGAGCGCTGAAAGGAGGGAAAGCGTCGATATTGTTCACGGCGAGAGATGCTGCGGACGTTCGATTGGAAGATATTCAAGAGCGCGCGCAAAAAGCGTTTGAGAATATACGGCGGAAAGACAGTCGGTTCGACGCGTTCGGGAGTAAACTGTTTTATAACAACAGCAACAATAGTAATGATCCTTCGGCGATGATGTTTGATGATCTCGGCAAAGAAGATGACGGAGAAGAGTTGGACGGGTATCAGCGGCAAAATCATCGAGAAAAACTGGACGCGAAAGAGAATGAAAAACTGAATAAAGTCATCCGGCAGTTTCTGAGGCTGTTCGCGTCGACGTGCGGGAAGATTTTTGGCGGCGACGAGGACGAAGAAACAGCCGCGGACGAGACGTTGAGGGAAGAAGCGATGGATGGCGCGTACATTTTTGAATATCTCATAAGAAGATTTAAAGTGAACGTGTATAACGTGGACGATGTCATCGCGTCTTTGCTGCCGTATCACGGAACCAATCAGTTCGTGAAAGTGGTGCAAACGTGCAATTTCGAAAACGCGAAGAAGTTTGAATGGATGCGAGGGGTAAAAGAAAGCGGCGCAAAAGTGCCACGGGAGTACTTGGCAAAACGAGTGGCCAAAGATAAGGCGTTTTTGACGTACATCTGCGATAGTGCGGTGGAGTGTTGCACCAGTAACACCGATCCAACGAACGGCACGACTTCCGCGAGTTCGGTGAGTCACTCGTTTTACGTCGTTTTAATGATTGAGAGTCTCGATTGGATGAAGCGCATTGAAAGCGCGCATTTGCAAAGATTTTTGTCGTATTTAGAGCCTGGTTTGCATCCAAAAGCCTCGTCTGATCACTACGCCGGGTGTTTGATGCTCACCGCTAAATTGTGTGCGAAGACGACGTTCACGGAGGCGTTTTCGGTGGCGCTGTTAGAAGGCGTCTCAAAAGGTGCTCGAGCGCCGCTCGTTCGAGAGGCTATGCAAACGTTACTGGTACTGTGTACGAGCCAGAAAATTGAGACGATACCGGACCGGACGTTTAAACATTTCGTGAAAATTGACGACGCAAGTTCTCACGTCGCAGAAATCTGCGATAAGTATGGTCCCGCGAGCGATTGTTTGGTGAACCCGTTGTTGGAAGCGCTCGGAAAGTTTTGCGGGACGCACGAAAATTACGAAAAGACGCTCATGGAAGCTTTGGAGAAGATTGAGCTGACGGAACGGAGAGCAGAAAAGCTGATCTATAGTTTAGCTCGGAGCGATAAGTCGGACGAAAGAAAGAGAAAGAGCATCGAGCGAGCCTTACGAGCGGCAGATCAGAGGTTTCCGAAGAGCACCGCGGAAGCGGTGGATTCGTTTTTGAGAGGCTTGGAGCGAAGGAAAGAAAAAAGAGCGCACGACGAGCGACGTCGACGATTACAAGCAAAAGAGGAGGCGAATGAGAAGCAAAAGAAGAAAGCGAGAGACGAAGAAGGTAGCGATAGTGGTAGCAGTAGCTCCGAGGAGAGCGACTACGACGAGGAGGAGGAGGAGGACGGCAACGAAGACAAAGCAAACGCAGAAGCAGATCAAATAATGATTGATGAAGAGATGAGAAAAAAAGAAGAGGAAAAATTGAGGGAAGAAGAAGAGCAATTACGACTCGATTTTGAATCTGCATCTTTTCTCCGTGAAGCTTTATCGGGTTCAGCCTCGGGGCCTATTGAGAATAAGAAGCTCGGCAATCGATCCTTGGCAGCTGCGTTAGATCATCCTACTGCGTCGATTCGAGAGAATGCGACGCAACGTCTGATTGATCTCCACGTCGAATTCATCGAAAAGAAAGCGAAAGACAAGGACAATGCTTTGCATCCGCCACCGGGTCTGGAAAAAGGTGGCTTCTTAGCCGAGGCGTTATGCCGCAGATGCTCTGATGACGATCCAACCGTCGCAGCTTTGGCGCTCAGTGCTCCTTCTTTGGGCACGTTGACTAAAAATCGAACGTCACTTTTCGAAGCCATCGCATACAGATTAAAAATTGCGAGAGAGTTGAGTTCGAGAACGAACGAGCGAGACGCGAATAAAGTCGCTGACATTGAACGCAGAGTTTGTAAGAAGGCATATGCGGCGCTTTTGAGACAAATGTCGGGGGATAGAAAAGATGACATTGATGATGATCGCGACGACGACAACGACGACGACGAGATGAAAACGCTGCGCGATAAAGCTGCTGCGATAGCGTGCTATGGCGCCGTTTCTGCGTCGCATTCCCGTGCAGTTGCTCGATCAGTCGTGAAAGACGCCGCTAGATGCAAGCATCCAATTTTACTCGGTTTTGCGGATGAGAAGAAAGTAATCGAGCACGCTTTCTCTTCCGCAGAGGATGCCAAGAGTAGCGGATCCAGGAAAGAAGTGCGACACGAAGGTGATGCGAGAATAGCAGCAAGTGTTGTGCACGCTATTGGATACGGATTCAATCAAGCCGCTAAAAAATCACCTGCGGTAGGAGAGTTTGATCTCGAATTATGGGTTCGCGAAGCATACCGTGACGCGGACAGCGCCGGGAAATTGACGCTTCTTTTATCTCTTAAAGCCGCCTTAGCAGAGTCCAGTTCATCTACAATGGAAGACATCATTCGCAAAAGCATTTGGACGGTACTGAAAGACGACTGGGACCAAGGATGTCTCGGATTCGGTGGCGCGTATCGCGACGAACGACTCAAGGATGGTAAAATTCCAATCGAGTGCTGGTTGTCTCTCAGCGAAGCGTCGAGCGCTGCTCCTTGGATTTCATCAGTCTCCAGAGACATTGCGAAAGATTTATTCTCCAAAATAACGAAAAAAGATTCAAAAAGCAACGTTGCTGAAACAATCTTGATCGAGTCGTTCGATATGCTCGCAGGAAGCGAAAGCGAAGCAACGAACGAATCGTTCGAAACGATCGTGCAGGATTTGTTGCGCAAATGTTTGGACGCATCGAGTCGTCGAGGCGTAGATTCAGCGAGGTTCCTCGCCTCTAGAATTATCGCAGAGGATGGAACAAACGAGCAAAGTTTCGCATCGAGCACGCGAGGTAAAATTGTTGCTTTAGAGATGATTCAATCCGAAATCGAGGACGCGAAAGATTCCGACGAAATCGTGACAGCTCTGTTAGTCGCTTGTGCAAGCTCAGTGTCGTCTGTTCGCCGAGCGGCAGCAGATGCGTTGTACTGCGTACCTACGACGAGCGAGTTTGCGCCTTATGCAGCCGCAGCGAAAGCCAGAGCCCAAATCACCATCGATGGAGCGAGTGCTCTAAGGACGGCGATGCGAAGCGTGAAAGTTTCGGTTGAAGATACAAAGCGTCTGTTGAAGCCAATCACGACGGTGAAAGTAGATGATCTTTTCAGAAAAGGAGAACGTGATGGATCTGCTGCGCAGTCGTCTTCGTTTTGTCTAATGAATCCGCACGCCGCCAGGGTCCTTTTGTTTATTTTGAGAGGCGTTGGGGACGATCAAGTCAAGGCAGTTGAAATCGCTCGAGCACTCGAATGCGCCGCTTCCTTTGATGCAGACGACAGTGCACCCGATCAACTTGAAATTGCCGCTTTCGCCATCGAAGCAGTTCGGTGCTTCGTTGGAGAAAAGCTTGCTTCTTCGGCAGAAAAGACTTCCGGGAAGTTTGCTTTCGACGCGTTTTTGAATGCCATGAAATCTCAAATTTCGGTTTCCGTGCGCATTGCCTGTTTCGAGCAAATAGCAAGTGGGAGCTATCCGCTCATGAAAATACCACCAATCTCGCGTGCAAAACTCTTAGACGTGTTATTCCACGCGAATAAAAGCGACGGCGATAAGACCGCGCGCGCTGCTGCGAGAGCTGCAATCGCGTCAGTTCCATTGGATTGTAAAGATGCAGTTGTCGCTATTTCTGGCGCGTGTAAATTTGGAGATAAGGATACAGTTCTCGGTCTCACGAAGGGCGATTCGTTAGCAAATGCAGTTGCGGCGATGGAAGTATTCTCGTGGCGCTCAGATACAGCAGTCAATCGCGATGCGTTGATTCAGCCGTGTCAAAATCTTTGCCGAGCGCTCTTTGCGCAAAACGAAATCGATGTTGAGGAAGATGCTCGTCGCCAAGCGCTCAAAGAACAAAACGCGGCGAACAATTCCAAAAAGAAAAAGAAGCGCTTCTATGGCGCAGAAGGCAACTCGTCTTCGTCGTCGAGTGATGATGAGGACGGAGACGATCAAAGCATGAGCGAAGATGATGATGACGACATCAACGGAATTGATTCCGAGACGAAAAAGCTCAACGAACAAATCGCTGAGCGTTCGTACGCGTTGACGTTAAGTTTGCAAACTTTAACAAAATTAGCTGAAATTTGTGGTCAATCTGTCAATAGCTGGGACATTGATCTCATTTGCATCTCCGCTTCTAAAGCGTCCGAAGGGAGTTCTCGCGCGGCAGCTTTAGAGCTTCTCTCCGAGATGGCAAAGATCAAGCCAGAAATGGTTGTGAAGAAAGTCGTGGATGTTGCCACAACGCTCTCGAGAATTGCAGGAGAAAACGATGACGTCACGTTACAGCGAGCTCTAGAGAATGCTTTGAAATCCGTCATACCCGTGTGGCTCTCTTCGGGAAAAGCAGACGTGAAGGAAGTCATTTGGACAATCGTAGAGGCGTCCACGAGAGCACCGGAACGAAGACGTGCACCATTGTGCGCTGCACTCATTCGTGCCTGTCCCGAAGGCTCAAAAGGCTTGTCTGAGTTGATTTTACAAGTGCTCGAGAAGAGACAAAGTTTGGAAAAATCTGCAGAAGTGCACAAAAAGAAGGTGTATGCGATGCTGTATCAAAACGACGGAAAGAAGAAGAAGGATGGGAATGATGATTTGATGGATCTGGACAACAACGAAGATGTCGATAATGAAGTTGACTACGAGGACGACGAGCTCGAGGACAGAGAAAACAACAATAAAAAGAAGGCTAACGCGTGGGTTAAAGCATTAGTTATGACTTTACTAGGTCACGAAAAACCAGTAAACGCGGTCGTAACGCTGGTAGATGCGATGAAGGTATGACTTTCTTCTCTTTCATTCTCGTTTTTTTGTAAATTACTTTGAACTCGCTCGTCCGCTGCGTATATTTCGGTGAAGAATTCGTACATGTGTCAGGATTCTGATTTTCCTTGATGAGAACTTCAAACGATCTGCTGCTTTCCTTCTGAGAAATGTACTTTTTGACGACGACGACGACGACGTTAACAACTGCTTATCTTTGGTTACTCTTACTTTTTTGTTTCGCGACGCTCACGTGTGCTTTTCTTCTCTGACTTTCAATTTACAACAAAACAGATTGCGGCCTCACGAGGATCAGAAACGAGCAGGGGTGTGATCGTTGTCGCGAATGCCGCGTCGCGTTTTATCTCCACTCGATCTTTCCTTCTCGCCCAGAAGAAGTTTAGTGCTTATTCTGTGGCGAATTCAAGCGAATTGCAAAGTGCATATTCCTCGTTAGCCGAAAGAGCGCTGACGTTGCTCGATACGAAGGCGTCATCTGCGAGTGGTCCTTCCGCCTCTAAAGCAGGAAGAGACTTGTTCTCTGCACTAGATGCAGTTTTACACCCGGGCAAGTTTCTTGAAACGTTGACACCGTTGTTATCTCGTGAGGAAACGTCGGTGCGTAAAGCGGCATTGAATCTCCTTACAGATCGTCTACAAAACAACGAGAATGCGCTCAGAGATTTGACGATTTCCGTCAAGAAGCAACAGAGAGAATCAAACGAAAGCATCAAGATTGCAGGTTTGAAGCTCATCGAGGAACTCGCATCTCTAGCTGTCAGAGATTGTGCTCCACACGCCCGTCAAACGGCTCTTGTCGCGCTCGAAGCCGCAGCAATGCGGTTTGGGCGAGACGAAGACGCATCGCATTATGCAACTGCGTTGGTAAACGCCGCGAAACAGGTCGCACAAAAGTGTTGCTTTGCAGGAGACGGGGAAGAAGAAAATGCATTAAAAGCTATTAATTCGACAACTTCGAACGTGCTTGGCTCGGCCGCTTTGTGTCTTGCTCAAATTGCTCGAGCCACCGGACCAAAATTCATCGGCGCGTTGGCGCTTGCCGCACCGGCCATGACTCGAATCGCCAAATTGGCTACTCAAATATGTTCTAAAAGCGCTGCCGCAAAGCATGGTGAAACACCAGAGAATGCATTGGTTGTTTTATCAGCAACATTGTCCTCGATTGACGCGTTTTGCGAAGACCAGCTAGCGAGGTTTATGAGTCCATATCTGCTGGACATTTTGATCGTTGCCACACATCCAGTATTGTGTGCAAAAACAGAGACAGATGATGAGGAAGAAGAACAAGATGGGGGAGATGCTGCTACTAATAAGAAGAAGAAAAAGAAGAGCAGAGATAGCGTGAAAACAAATTTGACCTCTCTTATAGCTGCCAAAAATGCTGCTGCCGAATTACGATCGGAACGCTTAGCGACGTCGTTTGAATGTCGTGTGCTCATGCCTCCTCTTGAAGAATGTTGGGTAACTTTCATTCGCGAGAGCGAAGCCGCGCGCACTGCAAACGAGGCATTGCGTTCTAGGCTTGCGTTTTTGGAAGTTTCAAACAAGGTTGCTGATCGCAAGGATGCTACGCCTGCGCACAGATCAACGTTGTTCTCGATCGCTTTGGAGGCTATGGACGTTCGACGACAATTCGCGGAGGAAGACGACGCGAGCCCATCGGAAATGGAAGAAGTAGAAACATTGGCTGTCAACGCCGTGGCAAATTTAGCAGTAAAATGTACCGAGAAAGAGTTTACACCATTTTATGCGAAATGCGTCGAGTGGGCTAAAGCGAGAGCTGGAGAAAAGGATGCTGCGAGATGGCGATTATCGGCGTTGTTTCGACTGACGAGCGCTTTAGCGGACCAGTTGAGAGCCGTTTTCGTACCGTTTTACAGACACGTTCTAGATTTGACCGCGGCGTGCTTAGACGACGAGGCGATAGACATGTTAGAGTCGAGCAGGAAAAAGAAGAAAAAGAAAAACGATGATGAAAAAGGCAGCAAGAGCAACAACGATGCAATGGACGAGTGGCGCATGAAGGCTTTTGCGCTCGCTGCTTTGCGTCGCTGCTTTGCATACGATTCCGTTAACTTTCTCACGCAAGAACGATTCAATCAGTTTGCGCCTTTAGTAGCAAAGCACTTATCAAAGGACCCGCCGAAAGATAGTCGCGAGTACGCAATGAACACACTCGCAGAGCTATTGGACGAAGGTGAAGATGAAGCCAATAATGTGAATGAAAATGACTCCGCCGGATTAGAATCCAATCTCGGTGCCGAGTGTGTTGGATGTTGTGCCGCTCTTTTTGCTGCCGCGCCAGACGAAGCGTTGTGGAAAACATTGCACCGGAACATCCTCAATGTCTCCAGAAATTACGAACATTCGAGAGCGAAGCTTCTTGTTATTGCTACCCTCGCAAAAATTGTCGAGAATACCCAAGAAGAGTATTTAGTCTTGCTTCCTGAAGCCATTCCGTTTCTCAGTGAACTTCTAGAGGACGACGATTTAGAAGTAGAGGTTGCCACCCAAGACTTATTGGATAAGTTGACAAAGTTGAGTGGCGAAGACTTAGCGAGCTTGATGGAACACGGATATGGCGATTTGAAAGACCGAAATAAAGGGATTGTTAGACACGACAGTTACTAGTGCTTTTGAAGTTGACATGGTACATTTTTTCTAACCGAAATGAGCAAAAACTAAACTAAACTAAATAAATAAAAGTGACTAAAACGGAAAAACCCTGACAACACTTCCTATAAACTCGCCGCGCAAACCGTTTATTGCGCTGATGAACACCGCGTTATCTAAAAGTGCACTCGGATCCGCATCGTTATACGCGTTAAATGTTTGCTGAGCAAACTTTTGAATATTTCGAAACCCCTCTTCTACCACTTTCCTCGTCGTCACGGAATCCTTCGACAAAAACGAAGCTGACGTGCAAGCGTTTAACCACTTGGACAACATTGCCTTTGTGTCATTCGCATCGATTTCAGCGGACGATTCATTCATTGACACGTTTAATACGTCTGTCGCGTACCGGATATTTTCTCCGCACGATCTTTCTAGATGCGTCACAAACCGTTCCATTTCGAAAAGCTGCTCTTGGAAACTTCGCAATCTTCTTCTCGAAACGGTCGCTTCCTTCAGAGCGTGGTCTAATCTTCGTCCATCGTCATTGGCGTAAGTGGCGCGATCGAGATCGTTTGCAATTTTTCGCAAATCATGGAGTATCGCGCGAATAGTTTTCAATCTCAAAACAAACGACGAAATTGCTTCAATTTTTTCTTCAAAATCGATACCGAAGAGATTGGAACGCCTCAGTTGTTCCGGAAGCACGTACGAGAGACATTTGATAGTTTTCATATTCCGCGGCATTTCATCATTCGAATAAACGATTCTGAATCGTTCTTTAACAATATTCGAAGAGATATTTGCACGTTCTAGTGCATCATGCAACTCATCGTTCGTGAAGTAGGTGATTTGTGAAGACGAAATGCACGATGACATGCAATCCCTATCTAATGCATCCTCACTTCTCTCGACGAGCGTTCCTATGACATCGCCACTTAATCCAAAAATTATTTCGGCAATGTGGTTCGCGTGACTCGCAACCTCGTGATCTTTGATTAGATACGATACGTGGACTCTCGAAACTTTTTCGTGAATAAGATCGAGAAACGCCCAAAGGTTACTGGCAGTGACATCCACGATGGATCGTTTACACATGATCGCACTAGATGGAAAGAACGAGTACGATATTAATGAGACGTGGTCACTTTCCTTCGTGCCGTTGGCAGTCACGATAGTCTCCTCAACTACTTCCCTTGTGTCTTTTGATTCTTTTTCTTTTTCTTCTTCTTTCTTTTCTTCGGCAACTTCTTGATCTTCTCTAACAGCGACGGCATCGTCGAGAACATCCCCCGTCTCTTCACTTCGATAAGTTTTCCCTTCCTCAGCTCGATTCATTTGACTTTCCAACAATTTGACTCTCTTCTTCACCGCACTCCCACTGAAAGTCCCTAATCTCTCTAAATCTTCGGTCAGCTCGTTCACTTTTGCTTCTTTTTTCCTCTCCGCCCGCTCAAACATTTCCAAGCGTCTTGCATCCCCTAATTCTTTCTTCTTGGCCTTGGCTTTCTGTCGTTTTTCCTCTTTCTCGAGCTCGTGCTTGCGCATGCGCGCCTCAAAGAGCTCCCGTTGCGCGCGTGCGCGTTCTCTCTCTTCGCGTTTGATCGATTCTTTTTCTTTTATACGAGAAGTGTCAGTCATATCAATAGCTTCGTCCAACGCGCCCGAAGCTTCGCGTAAAATTTCGTCTCGAGCGAGACCCAACTCTTTGGTGAAGAATTGAACGAAAGAAGTTGCATCTGAAATATTATCTGACGAACCAGAAGTGGAAGAAAGTAATAGCGATTTGCACGCGCGCATACCCACACGAAAGTGAGCAAGCTTCTCCTCTCTGTGAATATCGCGAGTGGAATTTTTTATGCTTCTCAATTTTCGAATTGCATCGATTTTATTCTGAAGCAACACGTCGCAAGCGCTCTTCAAACATTCGTCTTCAATATGAGATGTTGAAGAATGATTCGACGAGAAGCAAGCGTTGACAATACCTTCCACTAGCACAGGTTTTACCGTGGAGACGAACAAAATTTCAAACAGTTTCAGTACGCTCCTTTGCTCAAGTTCGATATCTACGTACTCATTGTACGTTAAATCTTGAATCTCTCGCGAGAGCACATCAAGAGCTACGCTGCCGTACGAATGTTGAATAGCACTGCGTTTATTCGCACTTTGGCGATGCCGTTGAGGCGATAACGCTTGTAACAAAGGAACGCCCGACTTGTGGCGCGTCATAGCGTGCCATCGCTTTTTTACTTTATCGACCAAAGCCGCCAACGAAGCAATTTGTTTTCGTATATCCCGCGTGTGGAGCATAAATTCAAGAAGTGTAACCGTATCGTTCAAAATTGCGTTTCTGCTGTCTTCTTCTCCACCTTCGTACTCTCCCTCCTCGTCGGCTCTGCGTTGAATGCACGCTTCTGCAAACGCGCTTAAAGAGGCATCCATAGCCTGGAGTATTTTCAAAATACACTTTTGAAACGCATTCGCGATTGGATCTGTACTGTCTTTTCCCACGGGTTTTGTCGCGAACGCGCGCACGCGATTTTGCATACGAGCTGTTTCATAAAACTCTGACAGCGCGTTTTGGGTCGCTCCAACGCTCGCCCCGCGAAATCGCACCGAAAGAGCTCTGCTGTCATCCAGAGAAGCCGACAAAATCGCTCTGAGCAATCGGCGCGACGACGCGTCTCCCATGACAGAGTTTAAGCATACCATCACTAAATTCGACTCTTCTGCGCAAATACAATTCGCCGCGTTTCCATGCGTATCGTTGCTAAAATTGAGTTCTTTCGAACCATTGTATGCGCGTTCGTACAGGACGTCGAAGTCAAACTCAGAAGGCGCCGCGAAAGAAGACGACGGAGGCGCCAAAAGTGAAAATCTGTTCTCCTCTCTTCTCGCCGCATCCCACGCGAGTAGTTCATTTTCTTTATCCACTCTGTCATCGTTCCTCTCAGTCTTCCCGACGCTTCCGCCGATGACTTCCGGACGTAGCCACACCAACGCGTTTCTGTTGAATGTCAACGCGGCAGAGAGGAAGCCCTCTTCTTCCTCTTTTTCTTCAAACTGGAAGTCATCGTCGTCGTCGTCATCATCATCGTCGTCGTCTAAATCAAAAGCACCATCGTAATCCTCGTATTCGAGTTCTTCAAACTCCGAGAGCGTCGTCGCGACGTCTGCGTCGTCGTCCACGTCTTTCCAGAGTTGGAGCAGGCCGTTAGGTGTCGTCTCAAATTTTCCTTTCTTCTTCTTCTTCTCGGCGAGAACAGTACGTTCTAATTCTTCTTCTGTGTCCTCCTCCGAATCACGACGATGAAGTCGAGAATAACACTCTTCTCGCTTCTCCCACTCGTTGTCCCCCTCGTCCTCGTCCGAAGACGAAGACGATGATATCGCAAACTTCGCGAGTCCCAACATTTTTTCCCCTAATAGAAATCTCTTCACGTCTCTCCTCTCTCACGCGAAACAAGCGCGAGCAGACGCATCACACACACACAAGGGCGCACAAAAAAACGAACGATGTTTTGGCATCCTTCTTCCCCGATGTTACGTTCTCGTTCTCTTTCTCTCTCTTTCTCGCGGCAGAAAGTTCGAGAGAGTTGGTTTGACTCGTAATAAGTTTAGGGTTTTCATATTTTGAATTTTGGGGACAAACCAAAACCGCGCGCGCGCGCAAGAGAGAGAGAGAGAAGAGAGAACAGGAGCAAAACGGGGAACAACGCTCGATAAAACTTCTTCTTCTTCTTCTTTTTCACGCGATGGGCTCCGTGAATAATGCGAGCGAGAAGAAGAGTTATGATGCGAAAAGAAGCCACGACAACACCGCGGCGCACTTTGCTTCGTTGTGTTTTGATTTGAGCGATG
>Ga0182090_1458803_pt1 | contig 21332 bp, 13 predicted proteins | sample 041ome_24_FD_127767 | JGI IMG/M metagenome (GOLD analysis project Ga0182090, IMG submission 127767) | Metatranscriptome of coastal salt marsh microbial communities from the Groves Creek Marsh, Georgia, USA - 041408BS metaT (Metagenome... | ecosystem: Environmental > Aquatic > Marine > Intertidal... | reverse complement strand
CGAGCTTGGATTTCAACGCCGTCCAAAGAGGCGACGCGGAAATGAGTAACAAGTTGAACCGCGTGGTGAAAGCGTGCGTGGAGTTGATGGACAAGAACCCAATTTTAAGCATTCACGATCAAGGTGCCGGCGGAAACTGCAACGTCGTCAAGGAGTTGATCTACCCGAAAGGTGGCGAGATCAATATTCGCGCGGTGAAACTTGGCGACGAGACCATGTCCGTCCTCGAAATCTGGGGCGCCGAGTACCAAGAAAACTCAGCCATGCTCATCAAACCGGAATCGTTACCAATCATCGAAAAGATTTGCGCGAGAGAGCGATGTCCGTTCAGTGTTCTCGGATCTATCAACGGCAGCGGTCGCGTGACGTTGAAAGACCCGTTGGCTAAACCTGGAACAGTTGGTGAGTTCCCGGAAGATTTGGATTTGGAAAAAGTTTTGGGCGACGTGCCGAAGAAAAAATACGATTTGAAGAGAGCGCCGCCGTCCGTGAAACCGTTGGCGATCACGGATTCGCCGAAAGATGTCCTCGGTCGAGTGTTGAAGTTACCGTCCGTGTGCTCTAAACGCTTTTTAACCACCAAAGTCGATCGATCGGTCACCGGCTTAATCGTCCAACAACAATGCGCGGGCGAATTGCAAATTCCGGTGAACGACTGCGCCGTGATTTCGCAAACGCACTTTGGCAAGACTGGTGGTGCGACGAGTATTGGCGAAGCGCCGATTAAAGGTTTAATCGATCCGAGAGCGATGGCGAGAGTCACGTTAGGAGAATCCTTAACCAACTTGGCGTTTGCCAACACAACCGGTTTAAAAGATATCAAATATTCCGGAAACTGGATGTACGCCGCGAAGTTGGACGGCGAAGGCGCGCACATGTACGACGCGTGCGATGCGTTGAGAGATACGATGATTCAACTAGGCGTTGCTATTGATGGTGGCAAGGATTCGTTATCCATGGCGGCCAGAGCGGGCGGCGAGGTTGTTAAAACGCCAGGAACTTTGGTCATGTCTTCGTACGTCACCGTTCCGGACGTTACCAAATGCGTCACCGCAGACGCCAAGTTGCCAGGTGCCGGTAAATTGATTTTAGTCGAATACGGGTCTAAAGATGGCTCGAAGAGACGATTGGGTGCTTCAGCCATGGCACAAGCGTACGATCAAGTCGGTGACGACGTTCCGGACATGGACGATATCGAGACCTTCAAAAATGCATGGGAGACGACGCAACAGCTCGTCAAAGATGGTAAAATTTCCGCCGGTCACGACGTTTCCGACGGAGGATCAGTCGTTTCCGTATTAGAAATGGCGTTTCCATCCACCACAGCTGGCGTGGACGTCGAGCTTCCTGGCCCAGACGCCAACGCGGCGTTGTTCGCGGAAGAGTTATCCGTCGTTTTGGAAGTCTCCCCGGAGAACGAGCAACACGTCTTGCAGGCGTACGCCGGGAAAAACGTCGTGGCCAGAACTATCGGTTCTGTCACGAACGACGGGAAAGTATCCATCAGACACAACGGCGCGAAAGTAATCGAAGACACCGTGGCGAACTTGCGAGACGCGTGGGAACACACCTCGTTTGAACTCGAAAAATTGCAATCCTCAAACAAAACCGTCGCGATGGAGAAGGCTGGCTTGCGCAATCGCAAAGCGCCGACGTGGAAGCTCACGTATGATTTGAAACCAACTGATCCAGCGAAACTTTCCCGAACGAATAAAGCAAAAGTTGCGATCGTCCGAGAAGAAGGTTCCAACGGCGATCGGGAAATGGCTGCCGCGATCTACTCCGCCGGCATGGACCCGTGGGACGTGACCATGTCTGATTTGCTCACCGGTAAAACCAACTTGAGCGATTTCCGAGGTCTCGTTTTTGTCGGTGGTTTCTCCTACGCGGACGTGTTGGATTCCGCCAAGGGCTGGGCCGGTGGCATTCGATTTAACGATAATTTAAAGAACCAGTTCAAAGAATTTTACGAACGAAAAGACACGTTTTCCTTGGGCGTGTGCAACGGATGCCAGCTGATGGCTTTATTAGGATTCATCCCATCGCAAACCGGAAAGGTTGCGGAAACTCCCGACGCGAAACAACCGAGATTCATTCACAACGACTCGGGTAGATTTGAAAGCCGATTCGTGACGGTCGGTATTGATGCGAACACCCCATCCATCATGCTTAAAGATATGGGTGGGTCGCGAATGGGCGTCTGGTGCGCGCACGGGGAAGGCAAAGCGCACTTCCCAGACTCGAGCGTCATTTCGGAACTCTCCAAGTCCGGACAGTGCGCGGTACGATACGTCGATAGTGCCGGAAACCCAACCACGGAATATCCGTTGAATCCGAACGGGTCCCCGGAGGGTATTGCTGGTTTGTGCTCCAAAGACGGTCGACACTTGGCGATGATGCCGCACCCCGAGCGCGCGTTTCTGGGATGGCAGTTGCCCTGGTCTCCGAAAGACGCAAACGTCCAAGACGTCGGGCCGTGGTTAAAGATGTTCCAAAACGCTGCCGATTGGTGCGATGCGAACTAATAACAACGGCACAATGGGTAATCGTAGTAAAAAAGGAATAAAATAATGATGCAATAAATGCGGTTTAAAAAAAGCGAGGAGAGAGGGAGAGATGCGAAAGAAGGAAAACGTCAGCTACTTAGGTAAAGCCTACGTAATAGTATAATTTATTTCATTCAATAACCCCGACGTAGAGGTGTTGTTATATCATCGTGTGTAATACAAAATGAATATAAGATCATAATATAAATAATATAAACCCGTTACCGTGATAACCCGATACCGTGATGGTGTGTGAGTATATCATCGGCATAATCGTCTCGGTCGTTTTCCTTTCCGTCGCGTTCACGGAGGCAACGCATTCAAAAACGACATTTTATTCCCGCTCTTCTTTTTCGTCGTCGTTGTTTCGAAACCTGACGGCGAGTCGACTTCATTTTCGTCGTCATCTCTCAAAAACACTCGATCGAGAGCGTTTTGCATGGCAATGGCGTCCAAAGATCCTTCCCTGTCCAAATCCTTTTCTTCGTCCGAAGAAGATAATGCGTCCGGGTGATCGGAAACGACCATCACGGGTGTTCGAAACACCTGGCCTTGCTCACTCTCATCGTCGACACACAAAGCTGCCGCTGATACTTGACCGCCGCTCTTCGAAGTCGTACCAGATGACTCTTCCGAAGTGCTGCTCCTGTTCGTCGGCTTCCCTCCTGAATTCGAGGCGGCGTTCAAACCGGAATGCGAATATAACGCCGCGGTGGCTGCAAACATAGCGGCCGCTTTGGCCGTTTCGGTAACTTCATCTGCGCGCGTCGATTTGTTTCCCGCGATCGCCGCCGCGGGACTAGTATAAGTGCTATTTTTATTATCGTAAGATGCTGGTGCGGCTGATGTCGTTGAAGAAATGTTCGCCATTCGCAATTTTTCCAAAGCTGCGTTGTACTGATCGTCCAAATCTAACATGTCGTGTAACGACTGAGCGCTACGACCAACCGGACCTCGATCGTCGTCATCGTCCCTGCCGTCGTCTTCGTCTTCGTCGTCGTCGCCGCCGCCGCCGTCTTGCGTGTTCAAAACCTGCACTCCAGAACCGTACGTCGCGCCTCCGCTACTCGCTAAAGATTTAACCGTAACCACGTCGTCGTCTTCCTCCTCTCCGTCTTCCTCGTCGTTCCCATCCTCCTCGTCCAGCTTATCTAACCTCTTAAACTCCTCTCTGGCCATTTGCGCCGCTCTCACCAGCAGCGCGCAATCCTCTTTGGCCTCTTTCAATTCCCTCTTCAACTTTACAATCTCTCGATCCGCCGCGTCCGCTCGCGCCTGAAGTTTCTCGTTTTGCGCTCGAAGCAACGCGTCTCGAAGCGAGTCGCGAGATTGCCCGCCTCCCGTTGCTCCTCCTCCTCCTCCTTCCACCGCTGCCGCTCGCAGCGACAAGTATTCCTTCGCGAGTGCTTTCACGCGAGCTTTGATCGCCTTAAAATTTTCGTCGCTGTTCTCCTCCTTTTCGCTTTTCAAAAGTCCTCCTCTCTCGTCGCGGCCAAAGCGCATCTTCGCACCAACAACCATCGTCGCGTCGATCGCATCGCTCGTGTCTGCGATGATCTCCCCGAACCGGTCTAAAAAAGCTTCGTTGTTCATCTCGCCAAGGAAAAGATCTCAACAACACGAGAAGAAGAAAATGCACCGTCTCTCTATATGTGGCGTCGATCTGCGTCTGCCGCGAAGAGAAAACCCTCTGACAGTATTAAATGGAAAAAGCGCAAAAGATATTTTCCCGAACACTTTTTTCTTGGAATCTCTTCAATAAACGCACTCTTCTCGTCGCGTTCTCTCTCTCTTTCTCTCTCTCTTTTCCACGAATAAACAACCGTCTCTTCTGGGCGGGAAAATCCAGCACGCGGCTGAAGAAGAAGAAGAAGAAGACGGAACCGGGACCCCCCAGGGGCTTCTCTCTCAAAAACTCTCGCGCAATCGACTTTCTTTTCTACGAAGTAATAATATACCCTAGAAATGAGTTTAGGGTTTTAGACGCGATTTTACTTTTGACGAGAGAGAGAGAGAGCAGAGAGGAACCGAGTCGAGGCTACGGTACGCGTAATCAATTTATATGTATATATATGTGTGTATCACTTATTTATGTAAAAACATTTACGACGTCTTCTTTAAAAATGAATGCACGCAGACGCGAAACGTTATGTTCAGAAATCGCTCTCTTCTTAGGCGACGTCGGCGTCGGCGCGCTTCCTTCTCGTCGTCGCGCTCGCGACGGACGCGAAAGACGATTTGAAAAAAAAACAACGAGATTTTTACGGCAAACCGGCGTTTCTCCACGCCCCGTAGCCGCCTTTCAAAACGAACACCTTGTTGAACCCTTTGTTCTTTAACGCTTTGGCGAACCCTTTGCTGTTACCGCCGACGACGATGTACTTCTTCCCCTTACCGACGCCGTTCATGGCGCTCACTTTCAACGCGGTCACTTCGACCGATTCGCCTTTAGCGTCCACCTCTAACACTCTCCCTTTCGGCGGGTTTGGCCCAGCTTTCGCTTTGTCGTTCTCCGATCGCAAGTCGATGATGTTAGTGTTACCGTTCAAGACCATTTCGTAGGCTTCCAACGCGCCGACGTCGCCGGCGTAGCCTCTCGCCGCGCCGGCGAAGATACCCAAGACGCCCGGCAAGATCAAGTACGCGACGTACGTGCCAATCGCCAACAAACCGAGCTCACCGGCAGAGGCCGTGGAAACGTAATCCAAAACTTGCTTCCCAATCGGCAACGCCGCATCCACCGCGGTCTTACCGGTCGACTCGACCACGGAAACGACCGGCGCGACGTCCACGCCTTGTTGCTTCAACGCGCCCGTCGCTTGGGAAACCACGCCGTTCGCGCCCGAGGAGGCTTTGCTAATCACGTCCGACGCGACCGGCGCGACGTACTTGTTCGCTAACCCACCAGCCGCTTCGCCCAACGGTTTCGCCGCTTGCAACGCGCGTTCCGCGTACGGCGTCACCACCGGTACCGCTTCGTCGTACGCTTCCTTCACTTGCTTCGCGACTTCCACGGTTTGGCTCACGCCAGAGGCGACGGTTTCGGACGCCGCGTCCACGGCGTCGAGGAAACCGGCGAGCTTTTCCGTCAACTCGGACGCGCGCGCGGACGACGGAGCTCCGGCGACCAACACCGCGGACGCCAAGAACGCCGCCCCGCTACTCGAAGCAGAAGCAGAAGAAGAAGACGAGGATGCCTTCCCGGAGTGAGATCGAACCGTCGTCGATTTCTTGGAGGAGGAAACAACTTTCGGCGCGGTACTCGCGCATCTGATCATCGAAACGGCCATTATTATTATTCTTCTTGTCGTGACGTAAAAGGGGTTCTCTCTCTATGCTTTCGAGAGAAATCGTCGTTCAAAAAGAGAGACGTGTGTGTCTGTGTGTGACGTAATAGAGTATCGCCGGTGTTAAATTTGAAAATGTAATCTTTTTTTCTCTTCGAAGCACCGGAGTCACTCGTTTTTTTTCGTACGCGTGTGTGATTTTTTTGGTCCAAAACTCACCTCTTCTGTGCAGAGCCAAAAAATTTTTGTGAGAGATCTCAATCCATCGCTCTGTTACAGAGACCAATCAAAAGTGGTGAAAAAAAGAAGCCTGTCTTTTTCTCTCTCTGTCTCTCTCTCACGACGCACGCTCGTGAAATTTAATGTGTGCTTTTTTTTTTCATCGATCGCGCATTCATTGGGTGTTGCTCTTTCCTGTTTTGGTCTCGAGTCACTCTCTCTCTTTTTGCGACGACCTCCAGCAGCCGGTTGGCAGAAAACAGAAGAGCATAAAATCATCTCTTTCTCTCTTCATCTCTCGTCGAACGCGTTGTTTTTTATTGTGTCGTTTTATCGGAACGAAGAAGGAAAGAAGAGGTTTCGGGAGTTTTGGTAGCACGTTTCCGCGACGCGCTCGTACGCGGCGTCTTTACACCCGGCGACGATTTCGCACACCGAGGCGATTTGACACGGTTCGCAGCGGTCTTTAATCATCGCGCCTTTTTGCCATTTTTTAGGTTTAACCGGCGGGCCAAATAACGCTTGGATTCGGTTTTTGGTGTTCTCTCCCACCTTTGCTTCTTCTTTTCCCGACGATGGTGGGAGGAGATATTTGTTCCCGAAGTGCGTGTTTTTGACGTTGCACCACGGCGCGTCGGTTTCCAGGAGCATGCGATCGAGAGGGATGGCCTTGACCACGTCTACGTTCTCTTCCGTTTTCAGCGAACACCCGTTGACGCCGATGTATATTCTATCGTCTAACGCTAACAACTCTTCGAATTCTTCCTTGGAACCCGTGAACGAGTGCACGACCGCTCCTCTTTTCAAGTGATGTACGTTTCTCTTTAAAATCTCGTAAAAATCTTCCCTCGAGTTTCTCGAGTGCAAAAACAAAGGCAAATCGAATTCTTTCGCCAACTCGAATTGGAGCTGAAAATACTTCTTCTGCGTCTCTTTTTCGCAAAAGTGTAAGCGATCGTAGTCTAATCCGCACTCCCCGATAGCCGCCACGACGTCTGCGTTTTCTCGAATGACCGTTTTCAACTCTTCTAAATATCGTTCGGGCGGCGAGAGTCGTTCGCTCTTCTCGAACTCGTCGCATCTGGTCGGATGCACGCCAACCGTGCTATACATTTTAGGAAACGGCATCAAATGTTCATCATCATCGTTGTTACTTCCACCACCACCACCACCACCGCCATCATCGCTACTGCTACTCTTTTCGTTCCAAATCCGACACCGCGTCGCCGCCTTTTTCGCCTCCTCCGCCGTCCCCGCCGTCACGAGAATCTCGCGAACGCCAACGCGTCTCGCTCGCCTCAAAACATCCTCGATATCGCTCGGATGGTACGGTTTCTCCGAACCGAAGTAAAAACCATCGAAAACGGTGTCTGGCACTTCCGACGAGGAGACTAAATTCGCGCCAACGTCGCAAAACTTCACCTCTTTTGCCGCGTCGTTATTTCTTCCATCACGACTCGTCGACATCATCGAGTTCGTTAAAAATTTCCCTCGCCTCGTCCTCGAAGACGACGACGACGACGACGTCGCGAAGAGCAGCGGCAGCGAGGAAAAGGAGGACCACGTCGCGCCTCTCGTTAAGAACGTCGTCGTCGTCGTCGTCGTCGTTCGCGCTTTTTCAACTTCTCGTTCTCCTTCTTCTTCCCCTTTGGAAGAGAGAGTGTGTTGTGTGAGGAAAAAAAATGTGAATTAATAAAAAAGAGAGAGACGAGAGAAAAGGGAAAATGATGTGAAGGCGAAGACGCTCACGACTACGTACGTCCCTAAAACACTCACTCAAACAAAGCGAAGAGAGGGGAGATGGCCCCAACAAACACAAAAATCAGAAAAATATTATGTACGCGCGCGAACGCGTGTTTTAATGTGGTCGTATACTTAGTCGCCATTACAAAAAGTGGGATTAAACACATACGTAAACAAAAAAATTTTCTCCTCAACTCACCATCGAAATCCAAAGGCCCGGTTGCGATCATCATAATCAACGTGCTCTTCATAACCATTTCTGATGAGATAGTTGTAACATTCGTAACTCTGGTACCCGCGAGATACAAGATATCTCAGAGATTTCTCGAGATACAATGTGTTTGCACTTTTTTTGAATTTTTCCTTAATTCTCATTTTTTTCTAAACCCTAAACCCTAAATTATAGAAAAAGAAGTTCTGCGCTGACCCACAAACAGACAAAACAACACAAAAAAAAATAATAAAACATGGACGCCGTGTTCGGGTACTTTGGCGGCTCGAAGAAGCGAGACGCGTCGTACAAAGAGCGCTCGTCGCTGCCGTCTCTGCGCGATGGACGCGAAAAGTCGAGATCGAACGCGTTTAGAGGAGGGGGAAGTTCTTCTTCTTCTGGTAGTAGCAGCACAAGCGGCAGCGGGGGAGACGAAACGGCGACGAGTGAAGACGACGAGGAGGAGGAAAAAGAGCGGAAAAAGATCTCAAAGAAGAAGAAGAAAAAGTCAAAGAATAAGAGGCGGAAAGATAAGCTGGACGCGTTGTTAGACGCGGACGAAGAGGAGATGGAAAACGGAGACGACGACGGGACGAACGACGCGGCGAATTTGCGAGAGAAATTGGATCAATCGGAACATTTGCGCGTTTCGGAAATGCGCGAATCGAAGCAACGGTTGTTGGTGGCGAGGCAACAGTCGGCGGAGTTTTCGCGAAGCGTGGCGAAAGATTTGAAGGACATCGAGGAGAAAATTTTGAAGGGCGACGCGGAGAGCAGTAAAGATGAATTGATTGAAATGTTGAAGCAGACGCTGGAAGAGGCGAAAGCGTTCGCGGCGAACGCGACGGAGGAGGCGAAGAGGGCCATCCGGGAGGTTGGCGTAGACGCGACGCACGTGTTGGCGGAGGACGACCAAAGAAGCGGAGGAGACGGAGAAGATGGAAAAGATGACGAGGAAGACGAGTTCGATAAAGTTACGGACCAGGTGATGGCAGACGCGATGGAAAATAATAGCGACGAAGATAGAGAGAATAGAAATACCGGCGGACTTAAGAAGGGTTTTTTGATGGAGAGAAGTCCAAACAACGCGATCGAGGTTGAGATGAAAAAGTTGGAAGAGGCAAAGAAGAGAAGCAACATGGCAGCAAACGCGAGAGAATCGTTCTTAGAGCGCGCGAAATATATTCCGCTGCGATTAGACCACGATGAACGGAAATATTTGCGTTTGTTAGAAGCGGCGTTACACGTGAGCGAGTACACCGACGTCGTCGACGTGCACTCGTACAAATCGAAGACGCAACGCGTCGCGAGGATGATTAAAGAGATTTGCGCAATTATGAGTGGATTAGTCGTGGCCTCGGATTACAGAGCCGGGCAAAAGCTCATTCAAGACCGCGAATTTAAAGACAACGCGATGTTTTTCGGGATGATTTTCGAAATCGGAAGGAGGCACAAAATCATGAACCCGGAGAAGATGCGATCGGAGTACGGGAAGATGGTGTATTTGTTGCAAGACTCGCAATCACCAGACGTGAGGGAGATGTTGACGTTCAAGTTAGTGAGACCGTTGCGAACGGCGTACGCGTTGCTCTCTGAAACTCAGAACGGATTGGATATGCTCAACGATCCTTTAATGTCCACCGCGACGGCGGAAATCATGCACGAAGGGAAGCCGAGACACGAGGTGCAAAGAGAAATCAAGCAAAAAGAACGCGCGAGGGAAACGTTGAGCAGAAAATACGCGGCAAAAGATTTAAGTTCGGAAGATATTTTGCACGTTTTGTACTCCATCGCGGATAACAACGCGTATTTGCGATACAATCGCGACCCGGTGGATGAAATGTTGAAATTTCTTACGGACATGTTCGATCCGAAAACACCCGAGGAAGGGTTCTCGTTGGGTATTTCCACCGGAATGGAGGGCGCGCGCTTATCGCACAATCACGCCAGACAGTATGCGTACGTTTCGCAATCGCTCATGCTGTGGAGAGAAGTCGCGAACGACATGTTCAAACTTTGGTACTTGGCAGAACAAGATTTGTTGCGAGACAACGGCCGATACACGTTGCAAAACACCGGTCAAGGTCTCAATCGCGTCCAACAATCGCCGAATACGCTGAAGTGCATGCACGAGATTTTACACAGATGCCAATCGAAATTAGGACACTGGGTCGGATCTTCAGTCATTCACTTAGGCGATCACAACGTACCAAACGCGCTGATGTTTATCGACAAGTACACGCAGGTGGCGAGAATTTTAGCGCCGGTTGTCCTCGTCGTTAAAGAGTTGCCGAAACTGGCGAGCAAAAATCGCGAGTTGCGCCAATACATCGAGAACGCTTTCGATAGCGTGGAATGCTGTCGCAAACTCATTTTGACGGATTTCTTCCGCCACGCGTTCGATGGTTCTGGCGCGGATAACTTCTTTGATGCCGGCTCGTGCATCGACGGTCGATTGACGTCCGCTTGGAATTGGTGTTCGAAAATTGAAAAGAAGTCGTACTACCACGTCTTCAAGTTGTGCGGCTTCGCGTCGTTCGATTCTAGGGATCAGTAAAATTAAGAACGCGCGGTAACTGCGTAAAATATAGACTACTAATACATACTGGTACTACACAATTATTCTTGTAACTAAAAACGCGGTTTGCTACTGAATCTACTGCTATCCTATTATTTACGTCCTTTGCCGCGTCCACCTCTTCCTCCAGATTTCCCTCCTCCTCTTCCTCCTCCTCGACCGCTCTTTTTCTTTCGCATGTCTTCTTTTCTGCCTTTTCGTATTTGGTCCGCATTTCGGAGCTCGTTCGGCGCGCTGCTGTTCCCCGAACCACCGCCTCTGCCGCCACCACCATCGATGCCTTTCGTGTGGAAGTGTCGCTTGAACCGGCTCATGCCACCACCTTCGGACGCGCCGACTCTCTTCTTCTTTTCGTATCTGGCGCGAGTTTTCTCGTCTTCAACCTCGCCGACTTGCGAAACGTACCTGTTCGTTTTTGATTGCCACTTCTTGTACGTTTTCCCAAGCGTATCTTTGGAAACAACTTTTCCGCTTTCGTTTTTAATCCTCTTTCCGTTCTTTCCGATTTCATTCGCGTCGACTTGGACGTAATTCTTCTTCCTCTTGTCCCAAATGTTGACGAGTTTCTTTTGTTTGCGCATGGACGCGCCATCTTCAGCGACAATATCCATGGTCATTTCATCTAAATCGTCCATCGTGCACCCTTCTTTTGTGCTCAATCCAAGCTCTTTGTGATTGATTTTGCGGGGAACGACGTCCATGAAGAACTCGTCGTCGCGAAATTTACCTCGCGAGAAGGCGTCTTGAGAGACTAACGTTTTCAGCTTCTTCTTCCCTCCTTTTCCTCCTCCTCCTCCAATGTCAACGCCGTTTATTCGTTCACCGTCGTCGTCATCTGCTTCGTTGTCGTCATCGTCATCGTCGTCGCTATCAAAATTATCCCTGTTGTCATCGTCGTCGTCGTCATCATCTGAGAGAGTATTATTTCCGGCGACGATCGGGTTCTCGTCATCCCCTAACGGTCTCAATTTCTTCACCTTCTCCTCCCCGTTATTTCGCATCTCGATAAATTTTGCGTGCGCCTTTCGCTTTTCGCTCATCGCATTGACCGATACTGAACTCTTCCAGTTTTTACCTATTTTCCCAGCCGAGGCAAACTCGGCTTCTAAGACGGTCGCTTGCGGACGGTAGTTTTTCATCCCGCGCATGAGTTCGGCCAACTCTTTGGCGTTTTTGTACGTGGTCGTGTTCGTCGTCCCCCCAGCGCTCGATGCTTTTCGAAAGATGGCGGCGCAGAATAAAGGGTGTGGGCCGCAGTCAATGAGCGGTTTCGCGCGGGCGACAGATTCCGAGCTCGCTGGAATTCTCGTCTTTTGGTAAGCCTTGTATGCGTTCACGGTGGTTTTCTGCAACGCTTCCAACTCGATGTAGGTCTCGTGCAATTCTCGAACGCGATCAGCGAGTAAATCTAACGAGCCGATTGGAAACGTACCCACGACGGATTCTTCGTTTGCATCACCTTCTCTCGCCCGCTTTTCTGCTTCTTCTTCGTTTTCTGGAGGCACAATATCCGCCGGTTTGATTTTTCTACCCAAGAACAAGTGTAAATCGACGACGTATCCGAGCTCTTCTTTTACTAATATAGAATGCGCAATACCTTTCCTCCCGGCTCTGGCAACGCGACCGACTCTGTGTACGAACAGTTTCGCGTTCGCTGGAAAGTCGTAATTAATCACGTTATCTAACAAAGGCACGTCGATACCTCTCGCCGCGACGTCGGTGACGACGAGCACGTTCGCCTTGCCCGATTTGAACGTCGCGAGAGCAATTTTTCTCGCCGCGAAATCCATCGCCCCGAATATGGACACGCACGCGTGGCCTTCTTTCTTCAACAGCATCTCCAAGTGTTCCACGTGGTGTCGAGTGCTCGCAAAAACCACGGTTTGCGATTTCTCGTTCTCAACAACCGTTTGTAAGATTCTCAACAAGGCTGCCAATTTCTCTTCTTTGCGCACGAGTGCGAACGTCAATCGTAAATCTTCAGATATTTTCATCTCCGCATCGAGGCGAATCACTTGCGGTTCTCTCAATCCGACTTTGACAAACTCTGCCAACGCGCTCGGCAGCGTCGCAGAAAACAGCAACGTCTGTCTCGATTGACTCACTTTTTTCATAATCTCGGTAAGTTGGTCCTGGAAACCCATCTCTAATAACCGATCGGCTTCATCTAAAACAACTTTTTCCACCAACCTCAAGCTAAAACTTTCAATCTCGTTCGTGTGATGCAACACTCTCCCCGGCGTAGCGACAATCACGTCCGGATTATTCGCTAAATCTTCAAACTGCATCTCCATGCTATCGCCCCCTACGAGCGCGCATAAACGTAAATCGGTAAACTTTGCCATATCTCTCGTCACGGCGAAAGTCTGTAACGCCAACTCTCTCGTCGGCGCTAAAATCAACGCTCTCGCGCCGTTCCTCAGCGAGTGTTTCTGCAACGCCGCCAACACCGGCACCACAAACGCCGCCGTCTTCCCGCTCCCGGTTCTCGCCATCGCCACCACGTCCACGCCGGTGCTTATAACCGGAATCGCTTTCCGTTGAATAGGTGTGGGCAACCGAAAGCCTTTCCGTTTAATCGCGCGAAAAATGTCCGGCGGCAACTCCATGCTCTCAAAACCCCCAGATTTCATCTTTTTCTTCTGCAATTTCTCTCGTTTCAATCTCCGGCCGGTCAGTTTCGACGCGCGTTCGAATCCAAACTCAACGTGGTCCTCTTCTTCTTTTCCCGAGAGAGGATTTGGCTCCTCTTCGTCCTCCTCCTTCTCCTTCTCCGAAGACGACTCACCACCGCTCGACGACGAAGACGCCTCCTCCTCCTCGTCGTCGTCGTCTCCCGTTCTTTTCCTCTTCGCGGCGACTTTTACTTTTCTCTTCATGATGCTTTTTTTCTCTCTCTCTCTTTCTGCGCGTTTATATCGTCGCGCGTGGGGGGTGAGAAATGGAGTGAGCCGCCATTGCGCTTTTTTTTTCTTGTGGGAAAAAACGTCGAAAAACGTCTTTTCGTTTTCAAACTTTATTTCTCTCTCTCTCTCTCTCTCTCTCTTTGCGCCCCGCGCTCGCTCTCGCGCGATTTATTTTTCGCGGCCGGCTCGCATCATCGTCGGCGATTTTGACGACGAACGAACAAAAAGGAAAGCGAAGATGATGATTCTTTTGAAGGCGCATCCTCCTGACGATGCAGAACGACGAACCACTGAATAGCCGAAAAAAAGAGCGCGAACCAACGAGAAAAGAGATGCAGAGAAAAAAAAAATACGCGGAGAGGAGAGAACTCTCTCTCTCTCTCTCGGAGGAGGAGGAGGAGAAGAAGCGCGGTTTTGGTTTCTTCTTCTCTTCTTCTTCTTCTTCTCGTGCGCGATGATTACCCGTTCGTTCCTCGTTCGCGCGAAGGTTTCGATTTCCGACGACGATGACTCGAAGAAAAAGATATCACAGATTGCGGTTTGATTGTTTCTCAAAACGATAAACAAACGTGGGTGCAAAGCTGTGAGTCGCGGACGTTTCGAGTCAAAAAATTTTCTTCTCTCTCTATTTTTAGACGACGCTCTCTCGCTCGCGTAAAACGGGAACATGACCGTCGTCGATACCGCCAACGATATCGACGACGCGGTTTCAGACGACGGGTTCGTCTACGCCGAAGTCGAAGTGGTGAGCGTGGAAGGTACCGATTCCGAAGACGACGACGAAGGACGGAAAGACGCGTTGTGGCTGAGCGAGGAGGACCGAGGCGGACGCGTCGAGGTCGCGTCGCCGAGCCGGGAGTCGTTGACCGCCGAGGAGAAGAACGAGGTAGAGGATGTAAACGACGATCGTAAGAAGAACAGAAAAAAGAAAAGCAGAAAATCGAAGCACGAAACGGAATACGCGGAATCGCTGCGCGAGTCGGAAGATGTTCCGCGAGAGGTGCAAGTTGATGATGCTTCATCCTCGTCCGCGGTTCAATTAGGTATTCGCCGCGAGGAGGAGAATGACCAAAAAATACAGAGACAAACGCAATTCACCGCCCTCGCTAACGCCACGAAAACCAATCAAGACGCGGTCCTACTCTGCGAACGACTCAAGAGAGAAATCCAAACGCACAAAACGCACCGTCTTCGATTAGAGCAAGAAAAACGCGAGCAGATGAAAACCATCAAGCGCTTGAAGAAGGAAGCCGAGGAAGTGTTCGCGCCGGCGATTGAAGATTTGAACGCAAAGTACGGGGTCGCGATGAAAGATCGGACGATGTTGACGATCGAGAGAGATAAATTGATGAAGAAAGTGAAAGGATTGGAGAAAGAGCTAGGAGAGTTGAAAGAAGCGCAGAAAAAGAAGATGAAGACGACAAGTATTTTAGACGAAGAAAAGGAGAAAGCCAAGGCGAAGCCGACAACGAGTAAAATAGCCACGCGAATGAAAGCCACGGAACATGAAGTAGCGAAAGAAGAAGAAAGAGAAGAGACATCGTCCTCGACACCATCACCCTCTGCTTTGTTAAAAAAGTTTAAGAAGCGACAGAAGAAATCGCGCGCCGTGTCTCAAGAATTCAAAGAACATGCGCGCCAAGAGGCGTTTGACCAAACGGAGCTCTCCGAGAAAGCGGCGATTTCGGATGCGAAAAAAGATGAAAGCGAAGAGGACGAGAAAAAGAAAGTAAACCAAGAGCACACGTTCTTATCACAACCTCAATCAGAACAGCATCGGCGAAAACTAACATCTGTAAATGTTACGCACGCGAGACTCTTTCACTTAGCGAAATCAGAAGACAACGAACACCGTTTCGCTTCCGCGCTGCACCCGTCGAAAAAGTGCATAGCGTATGGAGACGAGAACGGCGGATGGAGGATGCTCGACACAAACACCGGAGAACTCATAGCATCCTTTGAGAATTTCGCTACATCGACGACGAATGGTACGTCTACGAATCGAGTTACATTCCTGAGTTTTTCAAGCACGGGTAAAATTTTACTTTGCGGCGACGCTCGAGGCTGCGTATCGCTGTTCGATATGAAGCTCGCGAAACGGGTTTTATTCTTCCCGCATTTCACGGAAGAAACCTCTGCACCACCGATATTAGATGCTGAGTCCGCGTACTGCGTGTTTATCAACGATACAGATAAACAGGAGAAAGACGACTCCGCGACTCCGACGAGTTACGAGACCGCCATAACACCAGCCGTCAAAGGCATATCGCTCTCGCCGAACGAAACCTTCGTCGCAGTCACGTACAAGCACTCCAACATCTTCAAAATATTCGATTGTTGTTACTCTATGCCAAAAGAATCATTAGAACTGAGTTCATTACATGTGTGTGAGATTAAAACGGAATGTTCGCCGGACATTTCGAGCGTAGACTTTATAAACGATTCCACGGTAATCGTTCGCGACGACGACAACGCGGCGTACAGAGTTTCGTTTTAGAACACACACGCTACGGTGACACTTCGGCTATTATAATTATTCAATATTATATACACAAACACTGGTTTTGATCTACTTTTCTTTCTCATTTACTCTCTGCGCATGTCTATTTTTTTAATTCTTGTTCGATACGCTTTTATCGTTCTCTTTACCACCCTCTTTCTCCTCTTCTTCCTTCTTTTTCGTCGCGTCTTCACCGCTGCCGTTCCCCTCCGCGTCCTGCATATCGCTCACTCGCTCGCGTTCTTTCTGTTCCATCTTGTTATTAATCAAATCGTGCAACGCAATCACCGTTCTTATCAACGCGCCTAAATAAATCACCAACTGCGCGTCGTTCGTTTCCACCGCGAATGCTTTCACGTAACTCTCTAAATTCAAATTCGGTAACCCGTTGAACGCGTTTTGCAACTCCCCCAAAATCTCCTGGTTCACCGGTAACTTATCGTCCAGCACCAACTCCATGTACTTCTTAATCTCTTTCAACCTCGTCTCCAACCCTCTCAACGCCCTCGCTTTCTCCTTCACCTGCGTGCTCAGCGTGCTCACCGTCGCGTCCTTCACGTCTCTCAACAAATGCTCCACCCCGATCGCCTCCGGATCGCTCGCCTCGATCGTACACGGCACGTGTTCGTGCGTCTTTTGCTCCTTCTGCGTCATCGTTCCGTCTTCCTTCACGTCTAACACCGCTCTATACGCGCTCGTCGGCGCGTCGTCCGCCGTCGGCGATAAGTTCACAATCACTAACACCGGATCCGCGCAGTATTTCTCGAACAACTCGCCGATATCTAAATCGTTCTCCCGGATTTTCGGCCCGGTGGAGTACCATCCGACGACTTTTTCCTTCGCGTGGATTCGACTGTGCATTCGGTACATTTGTTCCGCGTACGCGTGGTCCAAGAACCAAATCGAGCTATCTTGAGGGTCTTCCTCGAACGGCACCGCGAACGAGGACGTGATGTCTAACCGGTTGTTGGACGTGGACCCGAGTAAAACGCCGACGACGCGTCTCGGGTTGATGTTTTCGTCGTCGTCGTCGTCGTCGTCGTCGTCTTCATCGCCCTTTTGAAATGAGAGAGAAAGAGAGAGAGAAAGAACACGAGCGATGTGAGTTTCAACGATAAACGCGCGAACGCGAGAGAGAGAAGGAAAAACGAGAGACAACGACGGGCATCGCGTCGCAGAACTACACGCGCACAAAACCAATCGCTTTTCTGCCCTCGCAACGAGAAGCGTAATCGAAAAACCAAAGAGAGAAAAAACACGAAGAGATCGCGCCGGGGAGAGAAAGAAAAACGCGCACGTACCTCGTCCACTCTCTTGTAGTGATCGACCACGGATAATAAAACTAAAGGGTGCACCACCACCGAATCGAACGATTTATCGCTACTGGTGGTGGTGCTCGCGACGACGGTCGTCGTTTCGTCTTCTTTCATCGTTATTATCACGTGTGCGTGATGTGAGGTGTGTTTCTCATATGCACGCGAGAAGAGGGAACGTCTGTACGTTTAGGGTTTACGTTTCGGGTTTCAATTTAGGGAACTTTTTTTTTTCTTCTTCTTCTCTTGTCGTAAAAATAAAAGCGCAACATTGCTTTTTGTTTGCGCTGTATAGAGATACATATAGCGTCTAAGAGAGAGAGAGAGAGAGAGAGAGAGAGGGCTTCTTGGCGCGAAGAGGAAGGTTTCGATTCTTTTTTTGTGTGTGTCGCGCGCGGCGCTTCCTTTGTGCGTGTGTGTGTGTGCGTGTTAGTTGTTTGGTCGAAAAAATCGATTGGAATTCATCAGCCGCCGGGTGGGTGGGAATTTGATTCGCATACTTTTCACGTTTGTTCGGATTGGACAGAACCGCGCGGTGGTTGGTTTATAGAGGTGCTGTTTGTCTTCTGCGAGTGTCGTTCTTCTTCTTCTTCTTCAGGACGCGAGAAGTGGTTTGTGTTGTTTGGAGGCGAAAAGAATTGAAACGAGAAGAACGAGATGGGCGTTCCGGCGTTTTATCGATGGTTATCGGTCAAGTACCCGAAAATCATCGCGGATGTCGTCGAGGACGAGCCGGTGGATATAAACGGGAATAAAGTGTTCATAGATTCGTCGAAACCAAACCCGAACGGGCAGGAGTTTGATAATTTGTATCTCGACATGAACGGTATCATTCACCCGTGCTTTCATCCGGAAGACAGACCGGCGCCGACGACGGAGGAGGAGGTGTTTTTGAATATTTTCGATTACATCGATCGCTTGTTTTTAATGATTCGACCGAGGAAGGTTTTATACATGGCCATCGACGGCGTCGCTCCGAGAGCGAAGATGAATCAACAGAGAAGTCGGAGGTTTCGAGCGGCGCAAGAAGCCGAGGAGAAGAAACTCGAAGAGGAAAAGTTGAGAGAGAAATTAAGGAGAGACGGGATCGAGGTACCGCCGAAGGTAGAAAGCGGCGTTTTCGATTCGAACGTGATCACTCCAGGGACGCCGTTCATGGGACGATTAGCTGAAGCGTTGAAGTTTTACGTGCGCAAGAAGCAAAACACGGACAAAGGGTGGAAAAACATCAAAGTCATCGTGAGCGACGCGAGCGTTCCGGGCGAAGGCGAGCACAAAGCCATGCACTACATTCGACAACAAAGAGCGTGCGCGAACGGCGGAGGGTACGATCCAAACACGAGGCACGTGGTGTACGGATTAGATGCTGATTTAATCATGCTCGCGTTGGCGACGCACGAGCCGCACTTCCATATTTTACGGGAAGTCGTCTTTCAACAGAAACCAAACGAGTCGGCGCAAAACGGAGGCGCCGGAGCGATCGATAAGAACGCGAAGCAAATTGCCATCGCGAGAAAACCGTTCCAGTTGTTATCGGTGACGATTTTGCGAGAATATTTGGCGCTCGATTTGAATCCTTACGTTTTACCGCAGACGTTTACCGTCGATCGCGAACGTTTATTCGACGATTTCGTCTTTATGTGTTTCTTCGTCGGGAACGATTTTTTACCTCATTCGCCGACGTTGGAAATTCGAGAAGGCGCGATCGATTTGTTGATGACCATCTATAAGCAAGAGTTGGGGAACTTAGGCGGACATCTGGTTGAAGATGGGACGCCAAATTTGCGTCGAGTCGGGCAGTTCGTGCGAGCCGTGGCGCAATTTGAGGAACAGATTTTCCAAAAGAGAGCGAAACGAGAGGCGCAGATGCGCTCGAGAAGGAAACGCGAGAAAGAAATGTCCAGACAGTTTTACAAAAAGAATAATCAAGGCAGTTTAGTTGGTAAAAGTGCTTTGGGTGGATCAATAAACGCATCCGATCGCGCTCCGGCGTATATCGCGGCAAACACAACAGGTGTTAAACGTAAATCGGCACAGTTCACCGAGGTGAAACCTATAGGAAGAGACGCCGAGGCGAACGTTTCGGCCGCAGCCGCGTTGAAAGCAAAGTTATTGGGAAAAAAGGCCGCGATAAAAAGTGAAAAAGCACTAGCGAACGAACAGAAAGAGGAAGAGAAGGAAGACGCGATAGTGAAAGAGGAAGAAGAAACGGACAAGAAAGGGAAGAAGAAAGCGAAAACCACAGCTTCCGCAAAGGGAGTCAAAGAAGAAGAAGAAGAAAAAGAAGAGTCCAAGAAAACGAGCAAAGTTGAGAACGCGACCGATTTGTTCAACGAAATCAAGAAAGAAGAAGAAGTGAAACAGGAAGAGAAGGAAGATTCTGGTTTTGAATCCATTGAAACAGACGACGACGTGCCGTTTGAGTTTGTCCAAGCCACGGGCGCGGACGCGAAGCCGGGCGATTGGCGGTGTCCGTCTGGTTGCGGCGACATGCAAAAGACGCGCAAATCGTGTTTTCGATGCGGATGCCCGAAACCATCGGAAATTCCTCGCTTAAAGAAAGGCGACACGATGGAAAAAGCTGTATTTTTAAAACAGTTGGAAGAGCTGTTGGAGAAGAAGAACGATCGAGAGGACGAGATGGAAGCGGATAACATTCGATTAGGGGAAATCGGATGGAAAGAGCGCTACTACGACACGAAAATGGGCTCGCACGACATGAACTCTCGACGAAAAGTTGTCCGAGGCATGGTGGAAGAGTTTATACGAGGTTTACTGTGGGTTTGCAAGTACTATTACGAAGGATGTTGCTCGTGGGGTTGGTTTTATCCGTATCATTACGCGCCGTTTGCGACGGATATGGTGGATTTAGAACTCATCTCCACAGAATTCGAGCTCGGGCAACCGTTTAAACCGTTCGACCAGTTAATGGGCGTACTACCTGCGGCTTCAGCGCACGCGTTGCCCCCCGCGTTCTATCCGTTGATGGCGGATGAGGACAGTCCGATCATTGATTTCTACCCGAAACATTTCGATTTGGACATGAACGGCAAACGCTTCGCGTGGCAAGCGGTGGCGCTGCTACCCTGGATCGATGCCGATCGATTGCTGAAGGAAACAAGAAACCTGGATTGCACGTTGACTCCAGAAGAAGCGCATCGAAATACGATCAACATCGAACTTTTGTACGCGCACGAACAACTCCCGATTTCCAAGTGCATGTTAAAAGTGGCCAACGTCGCGTCTAAAATCGACGACGAGGACATTCGCGAGAAATGCGCGCTGAAGATTCCCGCAGCAGATGCCGACGGCGCGTGTGGCGAAGTGCTTCCGTTGAAAGCCTCGGACGGCGATTGTTGTCCGAAAATAATCGAGTCGCCGATGATGCGCGAGGAGAACATCAACGAGAATAGGGTTGTTTGTGCGCGGTATCGATTGGGCACGACGAAAGTGCCTCCGAGATTGTTGGAAGGTACGGTGTTACCGAAACCTATGTTGGATCAGAGCGACGTGCCACCGCCACCAAAATTGTTCATCGAAGACTCTCGTTTGCGCACGAACGTCGTGAGAACGAACGGAAACTCCGCCGGTTTGAACGATGCCGGTAAACGCATCCTCATGCAGTCTTTACAGATGCAACAACAAGGAGGCGTCAGAGGTGGAGGAGGAGGAGCGATGATGCCGCCGCAAATGATGATGATGCCACCGCAACACCATCAAGGCGGCGCGTACCAACAACCACCACCGCAATACTACCAGCAAATGCCACCAAACTTGGCGCACGCGCAACCACCACCACCGGGCGCCGGTGCCGGCGCCGGATACTACCAACAACCGCCTCCCGGAGGAGGAGGATACGCGCCCGGCGGCAACCGATTCGCCGCGTTGCGACGACCTCCGCCGCCGCCACCACCACCCGGTAACGGACAGTAAAACCGATACAGCAGAACACAAATTCATATAAATTTAGAATCCAAAGTGTAGTAGATGATGCATTTACGCGCGTGTTGATTTTCTCCTTTATTAAAT
>Ga0182090_1010152_pt1 | contig 21627 bp, 8 predicted proteins | sample 041ome_24_FD_127767 | JGI IMG/M metagenome (GOLD analysis project Ga0182090, IMG submission 127767) | Metatranscriptome of coastal salt marsh microbial communities from the Groves Creek Marsh, Georgia, USA - 041408BS metaT (Metagenome... | ecosystem: Environmental > Aquatic > Marine > Intertidal... | reverse complement strand
TCGCCGTCTCCACCCGCCACGACGCACATCAGGCGTCTGTGTTCATCGTCCGCTTTTTCCCCCTCGCCGGATTTCAAGAGGTCTCGGAATGGGGCGTAGTCCACGCCCATCTGTTATTTGAGAGAGAGAGAGAGAGAGAGATGATGGTACTGTCAGTAAACGCGACGCAAAACGTGACGCATTCTCCGCGCGCGCGACTCTCATCATCTCGAAATGATGATGATCGCGTTTTTCCAATTTATCCACAAGATACGAAAACAAAGAACACGCTATAGTACTACGCACGTCTGATTTCAACTCCGGCTCTGGTTTCTCCGTCGTCGCTGCTGCTGCTGATGATACCGATGCTGATGCTGATGATGCCGCTTCTGATGCTGCGCTAGTATTCGTCGTCGTCGTCGTATTCTCGGCAGTTTCAGCGTCCGCAGCCACTTTGACTGCTCTCACGCTTCTAGATTTTTGCTTTAATGATGTGGATGTTTTATTCGTTCCTCCTCTACTTTTCGATGATGATGCCGTCGCGTGAGAGTGCGCCGACGACGACGAACAACAGCACGCGGTGGCTGAAGAGAACGACATCATTATTTGTGTAGTTTCGGGTTTGTTTTCTCTCTCTTTGGAGCGCTCTGCACTCTTCAATTTGGAGACACAAAGAGAGAAGTGATTTCTATCTTCCTGAAAAGGGAGGAGATCTTTATAAATATAGGGTTGGAGACCCTAAATATTTAGAAAAAGTTTCTGGGAAATTCTCAACTTTTTCTTCAGTTTGAGTGAGTCGTCGCGTAGTTAGTCGTTTGCGTTTGCGTTGTTGTTATATGTTCGCGCGATGACCGAAAAACGAACGATGGAAAGAAGAAGAGGCGACGAGGAAAACAACGAGTGAAGGGGAGAACTTTTTTTTTGTTTGCGAGAAAGAAGAGAGAGAGAGAGAGAGAGAGAGAAGTAGCATCGTATCGTAACGAGAATTAGTTCTTACTCAACACGCTTTACAAATGTCCTCGTCTCCCTTTTGGATGCCGATAGAGCCGAGAAATTTGCGCGAACTCATGAAAACAGGGTACTGCGTGATAGATAATTTTATCCATGACGAAAGTGTGGCGAAGAAAATGCGCGAGGAAATGTGTTCGATGCCGATTCGGTATGAAAACGAGGAGGAGGAGGAAAAGGAGAAAAAGATGCCATGCATGCGACCGAACCGGACGCACTTTACGGACGCGAAGAATAACGCAAAAAGGTATTTGTTTTCTAAACCCGGGGTGTTTGAATACGATATGCACATGAATACTGTTGAAAACAGTTCTAACAACATAAATGGTAGCAGTGGTTCGATGGCGACGCTGGATCGATTCTTCGAGGCGACTGGGAAACTGCTCGCGGAGGCGTTCAACGAAGCCGCCAAAGAGGAGGCATTATCTGCAATCGACGACGAAGAAGAAGACAAAGAAGGAAAACAACAGAAGCATCGCTCGTACGCCCGAGTAATAAAAGTGAAACCGGGCGATGAAAACAGAACGGTAAAACTTCAAATTAACACGTGCGGCGCGTTTCCGTACCATTTCGACAACCCAGGCGGCGCGCGACAGAATAGAAAATTGACGTGTATTTTATATCTCAACGAAGCGTACGAAGACAAATGCGGTGGCGAGATTGTTTTGGTACCTTTTATGGGACCATTCGTTACAATCCGTCCAATATTCAACCGGTTGGTCGTGTTTCAATCGGAAAGCGTGTTACACAGAGTGAACAAAGCGGTGAATTTTCCAGGTGAAGGGAGAGCGTGTTTAACCGTTTGGCTCGACGGCGACGACGATTCAGACGACGACAACGAAGAAAAAAGGAACGCATCAAACAAAAACATCCGCAACGACCTCGTCCAACTCCTCTCCTCCCCTTCCAAAGACCTCATCTCGTACATCCGCCAAACTCCGGACGCGCAACGCTTCCTCTCCCGCTGGGCGTACCGAGACGAATACGAAATAAGCCTCCTCGAGTCGCACGAACCGGGAAAAGGTCTCGAGCACATGTTAGAAGCGCACGAGGACGCGATTAAACGAATGAGGAAAATTCAAGACTCTGATTTGCAAAAAGTGTTGGAGAGAGTGAGAGAAATGCGAAGGGAAGAGGAGATGGAAATCGTTCGATTGTAATATTATATAATAACTTTTCAGCAGAAAGGAGTAAATATTTTTGAATAATTTCTTCAAGTACACCACAATTCACAAAAACACGAACCATCATGTCTGCGTTTTCGAGCGTCCTCCTCTCACCGCTCGCTTCATTCTTCTCCACGACGGAGGACAAAGTTTTCCACGTCGTCAAATGCGTTTTGGCGTTCCTTTTTTTACTTCTTTGCGACCGAATCTTAAAACAACACGAGAAGAATGAGAAAGAAAAGAAAGCCATCGGGGAAGCGATTGAAACGACGACTGATGATGTGATGACGATGAAGAAAGGCGATTTGACCAGGAAAGAGTTGAAACAATTCGACGGCAAAAGCGACGACAAAAAACCTTTTCTCCTGTTGGCGTGCAAAGGGACGATTTTTGACGTCACGAAAGGACGCGACTTTTACGGTCCAGGCGGTCCGTATAACTGTTTTTGCGGGAAAGACGCCTCTTTGGCGTTTGCGAAAGTATCCACGAGCGAGGAACACATGAACGCGAACTGTTCGAATTTATTCGCAATGGAAGTGGACGCGTTGAACGATTGGTACAGGAAGTTTGAGGAGAAGTACCCGGTGGTCGGGAAGGTGAGAGACTCGGATTTCAAAGCGCCGAAGAAAAGGAAGAAGACGAAAGCGTCCTCGAAGTAGAGCGCGTTATTACGATGATGCGATAGCATTTTAGAAAATGTGTTTTATTTATTATTACCATTATTAGTTGTACATTTAAGTGTGATCATGCGGTGGGTCGATGACTTTGACGGACTTCCACTGCGGCGCGAATGTGAATTGATGAGAGGTCAGGTCAATTATCAATTAAAAAAATTGAAGCGACGACGGATCGACGACGCTGGCTATTAGAATCCTTCGTTTCAGGATTCTTTTGCATCGCATCCTCGTCGTCGTCGTCGACGACGGCGAGACGCACGTTGATTTGGAGTAAAGCGTCTTCCGCTTCTTTTCCTTCTTCGCCCTTCGTCTTCGAGCCCGCTTTGTCGCCGCTGGCGAATTTTTTCTTCGAATCTTCGAGAATGAAGTCTCGGATTTTTTCGTACCGCGCGAAGGAGGAGTGGATAATAGTTTTACCACCACCGTTCTTCTCCTCGTTGGTGGTTGTTGATGGCGGTAAAAGCGCTCTGCGTATCGCTCTCGTCACCGTTCGACTCAAAGTCGATTTGACCTCTTTGCCGCCTTCGATGGCGAATTCGCCTTCAAACTCGGATTCTCGAGCGAGGAAGGATAAAAGCCGGTCGTCCCAGCTTAAAGTGACGTTGACGCGTCGTTTAATCGCGTCCATTTGAGGTAAAGAAGCAACACTGCTTGTTGGTGACTCTCTCGACGACGACGACGATGATAATGTCGTCAACATCGAGGAGATGAACTCATTCTCGATGAGATAATTCGAGCGATACTCCAAGTGCGCGTTGGCGATTTGCTTCAGAGCGTCTTCGTCCAACGGCTGAAACGGCACGAAATATTCAATCGACGATAAGACTTTGACCGTATCGTGGAAGTCTTCGCAGTGTTCTTTTTCCCATTTCGTGAACATGGCGTTTTTCAACGCTCGCGAGAGCTCCACGTGATGTCTTTCGCGTTCAGACTTTAAGTAGTTTTTGTTCTTATTCTTGTCGACATCCCCTACTTTGCTCAATCGACGTTTCCGATCGGCTTCTGCGGCGCCGTGAATGTGCACGAATCCAGCGTTCGCCTCTAAAATAAATATCGCCTTGTTCCCTAAAACCTCTCTCTTCTCTCCATAAACGTCGTAATCTTCAAACGTATCGTTACCGTCTTCATCTTCGTCGTCTTCATCACCCCCGTTACTCCTCGCCGAATCTTCCTCTTCTTCGCTTCCTCTTCGCCACCATCTAGAAAACGCACCGCCTCTCTTCTTTCTCCTCCTCGTTTTCGAAGACGAGAACGACGATGAGGACGACGGAGTCGATTGCATCACCCTCCCGCTATCAAACAGCTGCCTCAAAACGCTCCTCACTTCGCACGGCAACTTATCGTACTCCTCAATCACGACCACGCTCTCGGGATATCTCCTCAAATGCGCTCTCAAGTTGCTCACAATCATGCGCTTCTGCCGCTCGCGGTCCTTTTCCACGTACTCCGCGCCGAACAGAATCTTATACGCCGGACACAATTCCCCCGGACACGTCTTCTTCTTCCTTTCAGAAGCGTAATAACTACCTCTAACGCCACCCGTAACTACGTTTCGCGCGACGCTCGCCAGCATCTCTCCATAAGCTTTTGCTCCTCCTCCGTTCTTCCTCCTCCTCCTCCTATTCGCACCATACACCGCTCTCGCTAACGCGCGATGGAAGTGCGATTTCCCAACCCCTGGACTGCCGTGGATGCTCATCACCAGCGGCGTTTGCCTCTCCTCCTCCACTCCCTCTTCTCTTCTCTCTCCTAAATCTTCTTCTTCTTCTGATTCGTAGCGTTCAATCTCGCGAAACTTATCGCAAATCGCGTCTAAAAGTATATCCGTGCTTTCTGTTTGCCCGAAAATTTGCGATTCTACTTTTGCTCGCGCGTGGACGCACGCGTTGAATAAATTCGGCGCGTCGGCGTCTTCCTCTTCCGCATCATCTTCGAATTCATTCCGACGAGAACGACGACAAAACTTCCCGTTCTCCCCGCAATAAAAGTTATCACTATTACTCTTACTCGTGATAAACGACGGACAAAAATTAACACTGCTGCGCTGATTATTATTGTTGTTGTTGTTCTCGCAGTGGTGCACGAAATAGGTCGTCGCGATGGCGAGAAACGCCGTCGCCACGTTCCCTAACGCAACAAACATGCTTTTGGACCATTTCTGACGAAGCATTTCATGCGCAACTCTTTTTTTTTTAGGGGTTGTGAGAGTACAGGTGTTTAGGGTATTATAATAAACCCTAAACTCGCGCTTCACCGATGTGTTTTAAAACGACGACTCTTTCTCTCTCTCTTTACGACACAAAAGAACACGACGACGACGACGAAGACGAAGACGCGCGCGGTAAAGAAGAACAAAGAGAGCGGTAGCATTACGGAGAGCGCAGAGAGTAAGAGCGTGAGAGAGCAGTAGTATTGTCAGTAGTCGTAGTCGTAGTAGTAGTTTCAAATGGCACTGTTTGCCCCGTTTCGAGTCCTCGGGGATGTCTCCTCGGACGTTCCATTCTCGACGCACAAACGAGGCATCGAAACGTACGCGACGACTGCCTCCGGGCGAACCTTCCACATCTTTGACTGTAAAAAGCTCACGTTAGCCATGCTCGGTTCGATGCACGAGGCGGACGTTTCACTGGTGTGCGCGAAACGAGATTGGACGTTTACCGCGTGCTCCGGGAGGAAGATTTATTGCAGCCGCCGGGTGAACGTGACGTGCGAACTCGTCGGACACGCGACGGAAGTGAAGCATTTGTTCGCGTTCGGAACTTTACTCGTGAGCATCGATCGATCGGAGCACGTTTTAGTGTGGGACATAAGCGAGAAGGTGATGAAAAGGAGAGAACGAGAGTATCGCGCGTTTACGAGGGAAAGCGAGAGGAAAGCGAGGGAGGAGAGAAGACGGCAAGTGTTGGAAAGGAGGAAAGAGAAGGAGGAACGAAGACGAACGAATAGTAAGGAGAGTAGTACTACTACGACTCGCGTGGCGTCGACGAAAGAGATTTTTAACGAGCTGATGAGGAAAGCGCCGTGGTGTTTGCGGAAGATTAAACGTTTGGAGAAGGCGAAGGATATTGGTTCGTTTCCCGGAGACGACGACGACGACGACGGCGACGAGGAAGGAAAAGGGAACAATATGCAAAGAAAACGATCGCACAGAGATGAAGAAGATTCCGACGAGGACGAGGACGATACGTTTAAACGCGTCAGAGATATGGATAAGTTGGACCCAGATGCGATTACCGGACGACGGTACGAAGGCGAAGACTCGGATTCCGATGAAGACGAAGGAGAAGAAAATGACTCGGACGACGACGAAGAGGAGGAAGATGAGGAAGACGAATTGGAAGACGACAAGGGAGAGGGAGAGAAGAAAGATGGTAAAGATGACGATGCAAACGCAGAAGAGGAGGGAGAAGACCCGATGGATTTAGCGGCGACTATTATGGTCTTACCTGATTCGTTCGGTGGGAGCATAACCTGTATTGCGCATCCGGATACCTACATTAACAAAGTCGTCCTAGGAAATAAAAGAGGGAAACTATTACTATTGAATATTGTCACCGGACGCATCGTAAAAGTGTTAGGTGGCACTGCGGACGATTTAGAAACGAACGATGCGGAGATTACGTTTGTTCAAAACTCGCCGGCACTCGATGTCATTGCGGTTGGTTTTTCAGACGGACGGTGCGTTTTATACGACATCAATAAAGAGCGAGCGATTATGACGTTACCACACGATTGTAAAGTGACTTGCTGCGCGTTTAACGCGCAAGGAAATCAGGACGATAACGACCCACTCATTGTCGTGTGTGATGTGAATGGCACGATAACCACGTGGGATTTAGAGAAGCGACGACAGAGAGATTTGAACCAGCGAGCGCACGACAGCGAGATTATTTCGTGTTATTTTTTCCCGGGACAACCGTTACTGATGACCTCGGCGAAAGATAACTCCTTGAAGCAGTGGGCGTACGATCAGTCGGATGGTTCGAGCAGATTGTTAAAGTTTCGCTGCGGCCACGGGAAACCTCCAAATTTAGTATCATTCTACGCGGACGGGAAGCGCATCTTTGCCAGCGGTAGCGACAAATCTTTGAGAGTGTGGTCGACGATCCAAGATCAGCAGAGCAAAGAACTTTCGCAATCGCGCGTCGCATCTCGAGCCAAGAAACTGAACATACACGAAGAAGAGTTGAAACTACCGACGGTGTCGTACGTGTCGTGGAACGAATTGCGCGAATATTCGTGGGCAAATATCGCATCCTGCCACGAAAAGGAAAATAAAGTGTACACGTGGCGATTGGGAACCGGAATTTTAGGTGAAAACGTGCTGGAGACGCCACAAAAAGAAGGCGATACTTCCGAGTGCACGTCGTGCGCTATATCGCAATGCGGCAGTTACTGCTTCGTGAGTTACGAATCCGGCGCTGTTCGCAGGTACAATATGCAGAGCGGTCTTCATCGCGGCGACTTGAAGCGCGTCGTTGGCGTCGGCCCGGATAACAGGATCGATAAAAACGCCCTGGCGAAAAGCTTGAAAGGTAACGAAGGGTACAACTTTCCAGGCGGTAAAAAATCCGTGTGGGCGTATTCTGGTCCGCAATTGGGTAGCATCATAGACAGTAGGTACACGACGTCAGCGCACGACGGAAAATGCGCCTTGGTGCAAACGGACGGCATGAACCGTTACGTGTGTACCACCGGCGGAGAAGATGCAAAGGTTCGCGTGTGGAAATATAGCGACATGAAACTTGAAGGCGAGATGGATTTAGGCGCACCTGCGTTACACGGAACAGGCTATTTACACAAAACTGCGGAATTATTCGCCGTTGCTTTACAAGATGGAACTATTCGATTGTTCGATATTGGAACCAAGAAACGAGTGCGGACGTTTCGCTTGAACAAGGAGAAAAGCAACCAAGACGGCGGCGATGAAAAAGACGTTGACGGAAGTAAAAAGAAAAAGAAAAAGAAAAAGCTGGTCTTGGCGACGAAAGTGGAAATCACCTCCGATCGCGAATGGGTGATTTCGTGCGACACTCTCGGCATGCTTAAAGTCTTCGACATTCCCTCTGCTCGTTTATTACAAACAATGAAAATGGGATCCGATAGAATCACGAGTTTTGCGCTGTCGCCTACGCTCGAGTATCTCGCGACTACGCACGCCGGTAAAAGGGGCGTTTTCCTCTGGAACAATCGATCGCTTCTCTCCACAGACGAAGGCTTGGACGATGTCGTTGAAAGTATCGGTGGTACAGTTGAGCTTGAAGCACCGAAAATGACTGCATTAGCAGACGACGACGGTAACTTATCGTTAGAGAAAGGATCCGACGTAAACGACCAGATGCTTTTAGACGACGACGCGGACGATGAAGACGACATGATACTCGACGCCGCGGATGAGATGGAAGCGAAAAAAACCGATCCGTGGGAGCAACAAAAGAGAGATTTGATTGCGTCTATCCCTGCGCAGCTCGGCCCTGGCATGGCAACCTTGTCTTTGCTTCCGCAAAAGCAGTTGGAAGATTTGAACAACCTGGACGAAATTCGCGCCAGAAAAGGAAAGGATCCAAACGTGCGAAACATGACGGATGCAGAGAAAGAGGAGGAGCAAGACGATTTTGGACAAGTGAGAGCACCATTCTTTCTACCTACGAAAGCAGATGATACCGATGTTCGGAACTCTGCGTTCATAGTCGAAGAAAACGGCGATGATGACGATGATGATATGAAAAAGGGCGATAACGCTCAAGTCGCCGTGCGTTCCAGAATCTTAAAACGCAACGACGAGAACGGAAACTCTTTAGATGCCGATTGCGAACTTCTCAGACGATGGAAGCGAGGTGCGCGCGAAATTGCCGAATTCGAACAACTCCGCCTCGCCAATAGCGCGAGGAAAAACAAACCAATCGCGCTGAAACAGAAAGCCCGAACGTCCGCGTACGACGGCCCGTACCGCGAAGCCCTCCGTCTCCTCCTCGCCTCCACTCCAGAAATCGTCGAATCTGAAATCAAATCCATCGGCCCTTGGGACATCGAAACCGCCACGGAGGAGGAGTTAGAACAAATCGGCATCGGCATAGATTTCTTTCACCACGAAGTTCTCTCCGGAATGAACTACGACGCCATCCAAGCCTTACTGCGCTTGTTTCTCGCCTCGCACGGCGAAACCATCGCCTCGAACGAAGGCTTAAAAGATCGATGCAGAAAGTTACGCCAAGCCGTCTCGGAGAGCTGGGAACGCTTGGACGGCATGTTTAACGAAATTCGAGCGACGTTCTCGCATTACGCCGGCGCGCATTGATTCTATATCGAGATGTCGTTGTAAGCGCATACGAGTAGGTTTTTTTGTCTTCAAAAACTTGTTTTTAATTTACCACACTTTTTCCCTCGCACACATAAAAGAAGAAGCCCATCATGCAATCTCTCCCCGGCTTCGCGACGACGTACAAAACGCTCACCCCAGGTTCCGGCGCTTCCGTGTCTAAAGGCGACACCGTCCTCGTCCACGCCACCGGCGTCGTTTCGCAAACGAACACAAAGTTTTGGTCGACCAAAGACGAGGGGCAAAAGCCATTCCAGTACCAAGCCGGAGTCGGGGCGGTGATCACCGGGTGGGACCAAGGGTGCTTGGGAATGCGGTTGGGTGAAGTGCGAGCGTTGGAAATCCCCGCGGACGAGGGGTACGGGCAAGGTGGGTTCCCCGCGTGGGGGATACCGCCGGGAGGGACGTTGCAGTTTGAAATCGAAGTGTTGGAAATCAATGGAGGGAAGTGATTGTCACGATGATGTTAACGAAGGAGAGAGAGTGTATAGTAAACACACGCACGTATAAATATGCAAACGTATAAATGTAGTACGCATCAATCTTACCCCTACTCTGCGTTCCTAGCGAGCGAACGACGCAGAGAGAGAGACCGAGCCCTCTCTCTCTGTTTACAAATTCCCCTACCAAATTCTCCATTAAAAGGCGCAAGATGTCCAACGAAGAAGAAGAAGAGTGGCGGAAATACAACATCCACGACGCGCGATCCCTCCCCACGCCTTCTCATTCAAACGAGGAGTATTACGTGTACCCGTTCGACGACCGAAACAAAAGCGACCCCGACGAGTTGCCCCAAACGCGATGCGAGGCGAACTTTTGCAGCGCGGAGGATATCGGTACGCATTTGTGTAGCGGAGATATGTTTACCTAAATGCACTCACGTTCTAACTGTTTTCTTATCCACTTTTGCGCTGACACGTACTCTCTCTCTCTATCTCTCTCTCTCTCTCTCTCTCTTAAAAGCGCCGCACATCCAACAACTGGAACAGTTCATGGCGGGGAACTTCTCGCGAGAAACCAACGGGAAGTACTTCGCGCTCGTGGAAGAACACTGCGAGAAGATGAAGATGAAGTTGAAGAGAAAAAAGAAGGAGGAGGAGAAGGAGGCTTCGGATGATGACGATGATGATAACTCCGAGCTCGCGTTTGAACGAAAGAATCACCGAGAACCACCGGATGTGATTAATCCGTGCGGGAAAGAATGGAACGCGGGGGATCTCGCGTACAGATGTCGAGATTGTCAAAAATCGAGCAGTTCGAGCGTATGCGCGCCGTGTTTTAAAGAGAGCGACCACGTCGGGCACGACTTTACGATTTACCGTTCCGAAGCCGGTGGGGTGTGCGATTGCGGAGATTACGAAAGTTGGGCGAGTTCGGGGTGTTGTTTTAGGCACGGTGGGACGTCGCGTGCGAATGATGAGAAGGAGAAGATGAACGACGTCGAGGATGACGGCTTTTTCGAGGAGGACGAAGAAGAGGAGGACGAATTTTGGGATTCGGCGTCGGAGGATAGACTGTTACGGGTTCGTCTAAAACAGAAGAATGTGTCTGAGAGCACGCGACAGAGAAGGATGTCTGGGGAAGAGCTTTTTCATAGGTACTGGTTGAAAGATGAGCGACGTAAGTTTCGAACGGCAATCGCGTTGGATATCGCGGTGAGGAGATTAGTTTTAGCCGTGAAAAACACGAGGCGATTAAAGATACGGTACGCCGAGTTGACACAAGCGGTTCGTTTTCGGGAGGATGCGAACACGAGTTTTGGAGAATTTGAACCAATCAACCGCGACGATGGTATGGTATACACCGCGAAAGAGAAACAATACGTAGTGAAGAAGGTCGCGCCATTCGTCGTTTCGAACGATAAATTTCCTTTTTGTTTCTACCGTAATGAGAAACGGGCACGATACGAAGAGCATGAACAGCGCTCGCGTCGAGAGGCGTTTCGGAGCGCGAGTAATCGCGCGATGCTGCTGAACGAGCGCGTTCCGCGTGCGGTTTTGGAGCAACTAGAAGAGATTTCCGTCGCTTCTTCAGTTTTGACGGGAGAGCATGCGGACGAAAGCGGATCCAACGCGGACGATGCAGAACTACACGTTCAACTCGATCCAATGAAATATGACGGTTTATCGCCTACTGCGCGCATGCAAAAATTAGAATCTATGCGTGACGAATATAGGGTTATAGTCGAACGCATCCGAATAGAGCGAACGGCCGCGCTGGTCATCGCACGCTGGTTGATGCATCAATTTGCTGATTCTGACATAGTCGAATGGAAAGAATGTTTGGCGATGGCTTTTATTTCCTCACCGTTCGAGAAATATGCGATGAAGGATAGCCGAATAGATAATCCAGATTTGCAGAATGATCCGAATATGGATTGGAAGACGAGAATGCGCCTCAGTAACGTTCTTCTCAAAAACGGTTGCGAGAACGACCACGGTCATTTATCATCTGTTCAGAAAGAGCTTGAAGATTCGATTGCTGTTCAACAGATGTGGCGAGACATCGCGCACGTGCACGCAGAAATTGAAGATTCAATGGAAGAATGGCTAGAGGATGTATCAATTAGAACGCGGGGGAGATCCAGTAACACTCACGAAGACGAGGAGAAAGGCGAGAAGTTTCAAGATTGGGGACGCAAAAAGTGGAAAAACTGCTGGTATGAACCCCGTTACGACAAAATTGAACGAAATCAATTAAAAGCGAATTGTATGAACTCGCTATTTGTTATAATGCATGAGATGAGCGAAACTCCCGATGGTGAGGTATATTCTGACATTGTGAGTATTTTTCTGAAACTCATCGTTTCGAGCGCATTTTTGCAAATGTACTACGCGCATGGTAAAAGCGAATCTTACGGGCAAAATCGCTTCAAATGTCACGTCGAATTTGAATCGTTGGGTGAGTTCAGAACACGCTTCTTCAAAATATACATGCATATGTATTTTGATCTCTCCCACGTTGGTTTCATGTTCCCGTGGTCGTCTTTGAAACCTTCCGTATCGTCCGAAACCTTCCGGGGACGCCGGAAATACGACCGAATTCGAGCCGATCTTCTCGATCGAATAGGCGTGCAACTCTTCGCTTCTTCTTCGCTTCTTTCTGCGGTTAACGATTCGATTCGTTACGGAACGGTCGAAAATTACTCATCTGCAAACGAGAAGGAAACCTGGTTCGACTTGTTCCGTACGCACCAGCGATTATTATGGTCTGTGAAGGCTTTCGTTGACGAAGATTTGCGTAACCTGCTAAAAAATCCAACCTGGCACGTGGATCATCCATGCACAGAGAGCTGGGAAGAAAATGTGAGATCGTCGTATGTTGGACTCGCTAACAGACCTATATCAGATTTGAGAAACTTCGCGATGAATTCTACTTCGAATGCCATTAACTTTGTAAGCGGCGATCACTTACTCTTTGAATTCTTCGAGGAGATGTTTATGTTTGGGAGCAACCTCGTCGAGCCGGTCATCAGAGCACACGAAAGTCACGTTGGACGCGAGAGCGAGGAGTGGTTTAATATCGTCGCACTCGAGTTTAACTTAGTACAGATGTATAAAGATATATTGCACAAAGCTCTGTTGGATCCTGCATCGGATGAGCACGGGGGTATTGACATTTCTCAGGAGGGCGATGATATCGGCGAAAGAAGAAATGCGTGCGCAGAACATTTGAGACTGCGTCACATTCTGTACTTCTTGAAAGCAAGAGTTGTCAGCTCAGTGCAAAGGGTCTATACATCAGACATAGAAGGATCAAGGAACGAGATTGACGCGCGAAATCCGCACGCGCCGCATTTGCGATGTCTCGATATCACGATACAAGCTTTGTACGATTATTATTCTCGGAATTTGGAAATGAGATCCAATGTGAAAGAAAGTATCGCGCGCATGTGCGAAGAATTTTTCCGGAACGATTCTTCTTTAGACGACAGAAAGGCTTTCGGCAAAGATTTATTACCTACCGGTATGTTCAACCATACAACGGCATTTAATCTGGGCGAATGCTCGGATAAATGGGCAGTTTTTCAAGAGAACGGCATAAATTGTTCAGAAATAATCGCTCTTCGCGTTTCTGACATATTACATTGGAGCTTCCAAGTCAACGCACGCGCGTGGATACTCAACGGCGACCAAATGAGACTGTATTCTCACACGTATTCAGTCGGCAACTTTAAGTTCGTGTCCAGGTTTTGCGATATTAGTTTATTGGGAAAAGTATTAACGTTTTCGCCGAGGAAATCTATTCTCTTTGCGGTGGAGATATTTTTGCTCCGCGCCGCGGACGTTGGCTATCGATTTAGCGGACCGAGCACCCACCCATACAGGAGCATTCATGAACTTATGGAGAGATTAATAACCGAAGGAAAAGGAAAAGGACCTCCTGCGCGCATCCAAGAACATTTTCCCTTCGCGTGCGCTGGTCTGTTGTTAGAACCAGAGAAGGCGGTAATGTGCTTACGAGACGCCATGAATATCTTGGCTTATTTCGCAACTCGGCAAACCCAGTCTCTTTTCTGTTTCGACACAGAATGCGAACGCGTTGAAAATTCAATCATTCATACCGTCGCATTAAAAGAGTCTGCGAGAACTGGGCCAACGTACTCAAATATTCAATCTAGATTATCAGTGTCCCAAGCCACAGAGAAAAGTTTAGACGAGTATCTCGAACGTTTGTGTATCGTCAAGAAACCGTCGACATCGGCATTAGAACAACAGTCTGAAACATCCGCATTTTCAATGAAGGTCACGTATGAACTGAAAGAAGAGATCTGGGCAAAATTCAACGCGTTCCACATCGATTACACGGACGAAGAACGCGACGCGGCCAAAGCGAATGCGATTCGAAGAAACTCTGATTGGACGCCTATCAGTGAGTCTTCCGCACCATCCCATGAGTTTGATCACTCTGCTTTCAAGTTTCGATTTAGCGTAAGCCCCGTTATTGCGTATATTTGCTCGTTGTCTATACGGTTGGCTGCGTTTAACGAGGACCAAAATCCGATTTACGATGACGTAGCGCTTGCGGCGTTTGTAATCTTGGACGATGCCATGCGCAATATTTCTTCGCAGTTCACGACATCGTCGAGATTAGACATTTTAAAGAAGTTTGACGAAGCTATCGATGCTCACATCGAGGCTAGGGGATTGTCGAGTGAAGGTGATGAAGACGTCGCGATGAGTGAACTCAAAATATATGCGAAAGCGTGCGACGAGTATTTCAACGAAGATCTCGAAACTTTGAAAGACGGCTTCAATTCTAGCACGCTTGAGCTCTTTTCAAGAATTGAGGATACCGAACCCGCGTTTATAAGTGACTGCGAGCTACATTCTAGCTCTAAATTTGGTACGGGTGTGCCCGAAATCCCAGAGCAACTCCGCGCGAGTGAAATAGAGGTTGTTCAAAATTGGTCGCAACTGTGGCATGACTACGCTTCAGCTAAGAGAGAATGCATCGAGTTTATCAAGTACCTCACCTACGACAAGAGCTTGAGAAAACCGCGTTGCAGTGAAATAGGTACAGATAGTTTGGATCGCTTAATACGAGAATTAGGAGAAACTATCGATATTTGGAAAGAGAAAAAACGGTCAGCGAGAACACTGAGAGACGACCGATCATCGTTTTGTGAAGCGGTGTACCTTCTCACGACAAGGCAAGAGAGGAAAAATTCGAACGAAGATATTTTACGGCGAACTGCGATAAAAGTAGCGAAGAGCATGCGAAAGAATAATCATCTGTGTCTTATAGATGTGCAAACGTATAACGACATCGCGCATCGAACGGGTGCGTTTGCCGGCGATGGATCCAATCCATCCTCCTCCTCCTCCTCCTCCTCCAATGAAAGAGAACGCGACGGAAACGACGACGACGAAAATTTGAAACAAGAAAGGAAGGCGCGACTCAAGGCACGACAGGAGCAAATGATGAAAGAAATGCGCGAACGACAGAGAAAGGCTTCGCAGGCACTCGGTATAAGCGACGACGATGAAAATAGCGCCGAGAAGAACGATTCTACCAATATTTCATCTTCTCCTTCTTCCTCTTTGGTACAACACGACGTATGCGCTGGTTGCGGTAATGCCATAAATAAGGATGAATTTGACGCGTGCCTTATCGCAAAGTTCATGCTGGTGAATCACGCAGATGTATTGAAACGAAATGAATTCGATCGCCGTATAAAGCAGAGTGGTGAGGACTACGACCGTGGCATTTTGAAGGAAAGGATGTCTCGGTTCGATGACGAATTTTCTGATATGGCTAATGAAATCATGCACGACACGTGTTTGTCCGTCGAGACGGGTGGTCTCATCGCTCAATCTTGCGGACATAAAATGCATTTAAAATGTCTTCGAAAACACAAAATCGCCACTGGGGCGCAGGAACCAGGACTAGGTGCGGATTTGGAGAATCATCAAAGTATGGTATTTGTCAAAGGTGCGAACGTGTTCGAAAATACCACTCCCCGTACGGAGGATTTTAGTCCTGAAGAAAATACTCTCTGGGCAAACGGAGAAGAGCGCAGGAGACAAGTCTTTATCAGGCGCGAAGGCGGTTTGGTCCATGGACAGTTTCACTGTCCTACGTGTCGCCGCGTCTCGGATTGTGCTATTCCAATCCTTGAAGATCAATCAAAATCATCAAGGGGTGCAGTGGACGTGAGCGATATGTGCAATATGGAGCGCGTGTTGTTAGAACGTGAACTCGTCGAATCAATATTTTGCAACCTGGCCTCGGCTGACTACGGAGGCTGGTTGCATCTCTCTTCTTTTATCAAGGTTTACGGGCATTATTTTGTTTTTCGGCACCCACACATACAAAATGCGGCTTGGGACGACGTAGTTCCCATGGAAAACGAGTTGACGAGTTTGCAATATCATATTAATAGTATGGGAATGAAAGTTGAAGCCTACAGAGGTATTGCATTGGAAGATATTACCCGCTTTACGACACGAAGAGATTACAACGCGCTGTGGAAAAGTGCGATTGCCGGTATTTGCTTTTGCGAATTAGCCATGCGCCCGACACTGAGAGATGAAATTACTGTTGCGGGAGATGAAGCGAATAATTTGTCTATCGATGCCACGTGGTTGGCGTCGATTTCGCTTGCAAAATTGGCGTTCGCGTTTATGAATTTCTCATCGAGAGCTTCTAGCATGATACTACACGATAACGCATTCAACCTCAACCTCCATGAGCCAAATTCCGTGAGTGAAGAGGGTATTTTCCGTTTCATCAGCCCTTCTAAACGCAGATTATACCTGGTCCTTCGGCGCTTGGATCTTCTTGAAGCATCCGGTTTTTCTTGGCTTTTTTCAAATTTTGAAAATTCTAATATGGAAGAAGAGTTGAACAACACGGATTGGAAAGTAATCGAGAGAAATACGGGTTACTCTATAGATCGAAATATATGTACTTATGCGCGCGTACTTGAATCAGGTGTTATGGAAGTTATGCATTTCCCTTCGTCTCGTCAGACGATGAGGTATCGGCAAGATACGCGTTCATCCTCAGTCAATACCTACCTCGCTGGTGAAAGTGTCTGGATGCTTAAAACGATGAACCGAGAAGAAGGGGAAAGTTATGAAGCGAAGGACAAGAATTTCGAAAAATATGGCATGGATCCGTTTCTCGAGTTTGTACACACGATGTTATGGTGTTTTGAAAGTATTCGCCAGGGATTCTCAATAAATGACGAAGAAGACGAAGAAATTTGGGACGTTTTCGATAAACTCCCCCAGCGCGAATCTTGGCCGCCAAAAAAATTTCTCGAAGAGGACGATATTGAAGAGTTTTTGACGCGATTGAGAATGGATATCTTGGGAGTTTATGTTAAGGGGGTATTTGTTATTGATGAGAAGAAAGAAAATGTCTTTATTTTGCGCGAAAATTTGGACTATTTATCTTCGTTACACTTTCGAATGGGCGCGGTGATTGACGCTGCGAAAGTTTCGACTAAGAGTGGTGAGGCTGGCGGCGAAAGTTCAGTTCGAATCAAAATGCCAAGAAAGTACGACGTTGGCGGTATCAATAATATACTTTCGTGGGCGCTAGAAGACGTGTTTGGTTCCAAAACGCACCCAGAAATCACCGTCGCGTCTTACAAAGAAATTGAAGAAATCTGCGAGAAAAAGAAAAGGTACGACTCGAACACCTTAAAAGCGCCTTCTCTGGTCAAACCGCCGAAACGTCACGAAGACCTTCTCCTCGCCTCGAAAGAGCCGTGCAAATGTTGTCAACGCGTCCCAGAAGTCGCTGCCATGTGTTTACTCTGCGGTGATATCTTCTGTGCCGCCGATGAGCTCTGCAACCCGGAATTGTGCACACAGCGTGAGGGCGACCCAAACACCAACGAACGCAACCTCACGCCCTTCGATATCATAGCGCGCAACAACAACCGTAACCTACGCGGCAAAGGTGAATGGGGTCTCTACAAACACGCGCGCCTCTGCGGCCAACGCACGTGCGTCTTCGTCCTCCCGCATCTCACCAAAACGTTGATCCTGGACGATCAATACGCGCGAATGTGTCCGTCCTTATACGTCGACGCGCACGGCGAAGAGGACGAAAACGGCCAGAGAGGCGTCCGACTCTTTCTCGTGGAGCAGAGATTCAACGTCATAAATAACGCCTGGAGAACCGGCGCGTTGGTTTTCCAAGGCGGGTCTTCGCCCGTCTTGAAAGGACAACGGTCCATGGCAAAGCAGTGGTAATAATTTGTTGACAAAAAATCCACACTTTTCCCGCCAAAAGAAACATGAAATTCTAAAAGAAAAGAATATCAAACATCATCAAACGACATGGCCTCCTCGTTCCCTCCTCCTCCTCCCTCAAAGTCGTTGTCCTCGTCGTTGCCCCAAAAAGATGACGACAGTACCACCAATAAAACGTTTTATTCCTTCCCGTATTCCCCTCCGTACGAGCAACAAATCCAATTCATGTCGAAAGCGTACGAGTGCTGCCGGAACGGAATTCCAATCGGCGCGTTCGAGTCACCCACGGGGACGGGGAAAACCTTGTCGATTTTATGCTCCGCGTTGACGTGGATGGAAGATCGGAACAGGCTTTTACGCGCGGGGAAAGTGGAGGAGGCGGACGGGAGAGTGAACGAGAGATTGGTATCATCGAAAGAAGGTGTCGAAGGTGAAGAGACTCCTCAAGTTTTAGGGGAGGAGGAGGAACCGGATTGGATGAAAAATTTCATCGACGAGAAGGAATCGAAAGAGGCGATGAACACGTTCGAGAAACGGATGAAGAAACGAGAGGAGACTATCAAGCGGATAAAATTAAGAGAGCAGAGAAAGTTGACCAGATTATCCGGGGAAGGAAGAGGAATGGAAGAGGAGGAAGAGAAGAGGAGGACGACGACGGTGAAGTATCGAAGCGAGAAGAAGCAAAAGAGGGATCATTTGAGAGAACATTTGTTTAGCGATGCTGGGAGTACTAACGAGGAAAGAAAGAGTCATGGGAAAGAAGAGACGGAAGAAGAAGAGCGGCATAAAGACCCCGAGCAGTATAAATTATACGAAGAATTGGAGTTTTTACCGTCCGATGTGGAGAACGAGGATGCGGAGAAGGACGATTTGGACGTGTTTTCGTCGGACGACGAGAACGATAAGGATTCAGATTCAGATTCGGAGAGCATGTTGCCGATAACGAGGATTATTTTTTGCTCGAGAACGCACTCGCAGTTATCGCAGTGTGTGTCGGAGCTGAAGAGGACGCGGTTTCGGGAGAGCGTTTCGTCCGCGGCGATCGCGTCGAGGAAACAGTTGTGCGTGAATCCGAAAGTGAACAACGGATTGATGTCTGCGCAAAGGATAAACGAGACGTGTTTGGATTTACGAAAATCATCAGCGAATACTTCGGCGTCGACTACGAAAGATAAAGAGAAGAAGAAGAAGAAGAAGGGAGAGAAGAAGGAAAAAGGGTGTCCATACTTGGTGTCGCGGTCGAAAGCTACGCGGGCGTTGGCCGATCGCGCGTTAGTCCAGCCGCTCGATATAGAGGAATTATCTTCCATGGCAACAAAAACGAAATCGTGTGCGTACTACGCTGCAAGGCAAGCGTCGAAAAATGCGGATATTATATTCATGCCGTACGCGAGTCTTCTCGCGCCGGACACTCGAGATGCCTTAGGTATTGAGTTAGATCCGAAGAACACGGTGGTCATTTTCGACGAGGCGCATAACGTAGCCGATGCCGTGAGAAGCTCATCGAGCGCTTCGATGACGAGACGAGATGTGAATCGTGCGATTAGTATGATTGAAAACTACATCGATCGTTTCAAAGAGCGCTTGACGGCTGATAATTTACGCGTTTTGAAGGTTCTTTTGAGCGTGGCGAAAAGATTGGTGTCCGTTCTCACAATGAGTTCGACAGAGAAAGAAAAGAAGACGAATCGTAAAAAACTCTCGTCTTTGAACGATTTCTTGTTCAGCGCGAAACTGGACGACGTGAACGTGTTTGAACTGGTTCGTTTCTTGAAGCAAACGAAAATTGCGCAGAAAATTGCCGGATACGGCGAATACGTCGAGCAAATGAAGGAAAACGGCGTCGACGCCTATGGCACGATTGGTTCTGACGATCGTGATTGGAGCGGCGCTTGGGAAGGTGCAAAGACGGTCATCACGGATGTGCGAATGGAAACGCTCGATACCGACGCAGGTTTGGAAGCAAGAGTTGTTACAACAAAGAAGAATCAACACAGCGCAAACGTAGCCTCCGTTCACGCTATGGCAAATTTTATCCACGCGTTAGGATCGGAAGATGCCGATGGGCGCGTATTGGTCGAGAAAATGTACGGAACCGAAGAGGAAGAAAGTAGCGTCAAGTTTGTATTACTCGATGTCGCGTCGCGGTTCCGGGAGGATATCGTGAAGAAGTGCCGAGCAACGCTTCTTGTCGGCGGTACGTTAGCGCCGTTTGAAGAGTTGTTGACGCAACTCGTCGGGTATAAGGAAAGTGGTATTCTATCATCGAATGATGCAGATATTACATCTTCTTCGTCGCCTCTCTCTCCGTTATCTCCGAAATCGATGTTGTTTTCTTGCGATCACGTGGTGGATAAGTCGAACGTGCTCCCTCTTGCAATCGCAAAAGGACCGTCCGGGAAGACGTTTGATTTCACCTCAAAAAATTTGAAGCTTTGCGAAAACGATTTACTCGACGATCTCGGTCGATGCGTATTGAACCTCTCGAAAGTGTGCGTGAAAACAGGTGGTGTTATCGTGTTCTTTCCAAGTTTCTCGTTGATGGACCGATGCTTTCAGAGATGGCAGAGTAATAGCAACAACGCGAATACTGCCGACGCTTCTTCGATGTTGCAAATGATGCGCAAAGTCGGGAAAACTGTGTTGAAGGAACCTCGCGATAACGCGCAACTCGAACGCACGTTATTTCAGTTTTCGAGCGCGTGCGGAGGAGAAAATCCTACGTACGAGCTCGCCTCGAAGACGGGCGCTATCTTATTATGCGTCGTCAACGGAAAGCTCTCGGAAGGCATAAACTTCAAAGACAATCTCGGACGCATGGTGATCGTAGTCGGTTTACCGTTTGCCAACGTGAAGGACGAAGAGTTGAGCGCTAGGATGGAGTACCTGGATATTCAACAAAAGCAAGCCGCCAACAATTCTTCTTCTTCATTGACGGCTGGTCGAGCGTATTACGAAGCCTTGTGCGCCCGGGGCGTGAACCAAAGCGTCGGTCGCGCCATTCGTCACAAGGACGATTACGCGACTATGATTTTCTTGGATCAAAGATGGTGCGAGAAGGATAAGAGAAATACGACGACGACAACACAGAATACAGCGTTAGGAAAATATCAACAAACTCTTCCCGGGTGGATTTCGAGAGAATTAAAAGTTGTGGATGGAAATTTCGGTGAGGCGGTTAGACACGTCGCGCAGTTCTTCAAAGCGAAATGTAAAGTAAGTAGAGGCCCATAAAGTCAATAGAAGGATGTATTTTTTAAGGAGAGATGTACAGTAGAATAGTTTGTGGAAATTAGCGTATCAATATATGTGCGATTAAGTTTACTTACACATGCTAAGACATTTATATAGTTCTTATCAAGACTGGATCTTCTCTCCTTCTCCTCCTCCTTCTTCTTCTTCTTCTTCTAAATACAAAATTTTTTTATTCGCTCTCCGCGGAATTCTTCAAATTCGTTCGAGCGTATTCCTCACTCTTCTTCTTTATGTTTAAAATATATTATTATTCACCTTCCTCGTCCGCTAACTCGCTCGTCCACAGGGTCAAGTTATCTCTCAACAATTGCATGATCAAAGTCGAATCCTTGTACGATTCGTCGTCCAACGTGTCCAAATCCGTAATCGCTTCGTCAAACGCCGTTCGCGCTAAAGCGCACGCTTTCGTCGGATCGTTTGAAATCTCGTAATGGAACACGGAATAGTTCAAAGCTAACCCCAATCTGGTCGGATGGGTCGGGTGTAACCCATTCTTCCCGCTCGCAATCTCC
>Ga0182090_1621826_pt1 | contig 22040 bp, 9 predicted proteins | sample 041ome_24_FD_127767 | JGI IMG/M metagenome (GOLD analysis project Ga0182090, IMG submission 127767) | Metatranscriptome of coastal salt marsh microbial communities from the Groves Creek Marsh, Georgia, USA - 041408BS metaT (Metagenome... | ecosystem: Environmental > Aquatic > Marine > Intertidal... | reverse complement strand
TGCGATATTGGAACGGTACCATCTTAGGCCCGATGCAATCGTCCTTTGAGAATCGCATCTACTCTTTACGCATAGAAGCCGGGGAACGATATCCGATGCAACCGCCAACGGTGACGTTCGTGACGAAAATTAACTTACCGTCGTGTGTAGATGGACAAACGGGTAAAGTGGATTTAGGGAAGATTGGGGTGACGAGAGGGTGGACGCCGCAGAACTCGATTAGCGATGTGCTGGGCGCGATATTCCACGCGATGGCGCGACAGGAAAATCGTAAATTACCTCAGCCGCCCGAGGGCACGGAGTTTTGATAGCAGCGAGCGAGGAATTTGTACTCATCACAAATACTATAATAGTTCTGTACCGGTCTGTATTAAATCTAACTTTAAGAAAACGTTTTGAACTTTGACTTCTCTTTTCCTCTGCACTTCTATTTTTCATACTACGCGCGATGAGTTTAAAACAACTCGCTATTTTCAGCCAACGCGCACGCACCGAAGTGAATGCTTCCATCGGCTCTCTCCATGAACCCCTTAATCACCCTCTCCACGCTTTGCTTCAACAAATCTCCTCTTTCGATTGCCCCGTGATCGATGGCGCTTTGTTTCCTCCCGTCCAACTCGTATAATCTCCCGTCTCGCTCGACCAACGCGATGAAGTGTAAATCAATCTTCGCATCTATCGATGGTACCTCGGTATCCCCCGCATTCACCGCGGTCGCGTGGAAGGACTCTAAATCTGTATCTGTTTCCACGAACTTTGCGCGCTCGTCCGGGGTCATGTCTTTCGTCTTTTCGAAAAATCTCTGAAAGTAACTCTTGTTGTCTTCGTCGTCATCCTTTGCAACTGTTTCGTCCAACACGTCTTCGCGGTTGTTCATGACGGCGTGAAACACTCCAATAGTACCGCAAGCATTACCGACCGTCTGCCTCATGTAATAAACGTTCTCCGAGACGACGTTTTCTCGTTCGTTTCGTTCGATTTTTTCTCGCTGTTCTTTCTGATACGACTCTGACTTTTCCGTGATTGGAAAAAGTAAAACGACCGCTTTCACGTTTGGAGGCACCATGGCGAGCAAGTCGTCGTCGAAGCCGAAAATGTCTGACCACGCGTATTTCGTGCTGAGACCTAAAGCGTAGCTAAAATCGTTCAAAACTGTTGGGTTAGACTCCAACGGGAGCCATTTCGGTGGCGACATTATTATTATCGTTTCAAACTTTGTGTGTAAATCGATGTGACGATTCGTTTTTTTCTTGCTCGACACGGAGTGGTTTTCCTTCTTCAGATCTTCACACAACTTCGGCAATGCATGTTGGTTCACGTTAATTTTATATATACACTTGCAATTTGATGTAATAACAATACTAGCGATACTTAGATGTATAATGTGTGTATGTGTATGTGTGCATGTCTCTTTCTCTATGAAGTTGTCGTTGCCGTTTTATCACCCTGGAGCGGAATCACGCTGGTTCCTTTGAGAACTTCCTCGTCTTGGTCTTTGGCATCGCCACCAATAGACTTAGAATTTTCATTCGGCAAAGACGCATCGTTATCGTCGCTGTCGTTTCGCTCCGTCCGGTCGTCGCTGGAAGTGTGCTTCAACTCGTGTTGATTTCCCTTTTCTTCATCCCGGGTTGGATAGTGAGGCGTTTTGGGCTGCTCTTCTCTTCCATCTTCTTCTTTTTCTTCTTGAAAAAGAAGCGCGTCGAGAGGCGTCGGGTCGAGTGCGTCCACAATGTTCGTTGGATCTTCTAAATCTTTCGTTGTCTCGCCGTCGCCATCATCCTCATCCGCAATATCATCCGCGCTTAATCCCAAATCATTCATCATTTCATCATCGACAATGACGTCGTCGTCGTCTTCGACTTCGTCGGGATCGTCCAAATTTTCCTCCTCTCCAGTTTTACAAATGATATCATTGTCTTCACCAACCGTCATGAACGTCGCGTTTGCGATTTGATTGTCAAAATCATCGTCGTAGCCAAACATGGCGACATCTTCAGGGTTTTCTGCGTTTATTACTTCCAAATGTCGTCCGGCATTAACTAAGAAAGACTTCAGCGTATCGAGCTCTTCCAAGAGAACGACGCGTTCGCGTTCAGTCATTTGGGCCATTCTGTTCGCGCCCCCACTGTTCTCTTGAAGTTGCAGCTGAACGCGCAAGTGCTGCGAAGCGGCTATGGCCAACGGCGCAACGCGATCTTTCAACGCGTCGAAATGCTTCCCCAAACGTGCGAGTCTCGCCGCAGAGGAGTTTCCATTCAGATCTACGCTTGCGAAGAAAACCGCGGTGTTGTTGCTGTTGTTCTTGACGACCTTGTTTGTGTTGTTGTGTTTTGCTTTTCCTCTTTTGTTCTTGTTGTTGTTTTGCATTGATTTGTTATTCTTTGCACTTCCTGCCTGCTGCTCTTGCGACTGTCGCTTTTTTTCCACGGCGGCGTATTTCTTTCGAATCTCTGCAAATCCTTCTTGCTTTTTCGCAACGCGTCTCTTCAACTTTTCCGAGAAGTGCTTTTCAGCAGATTCCATCGATCGTTTGACGGCGTTCTCGTATGATTTCGATGCCTTTGATTTCTTCAACACGTCGAAAAACGCGTTGTACGGTACGAGATCGGCGCGCAAAACTTTGGCCATGGAATCATCGAAGAACGCAATCGTTCGGCTCGTTGCCGATTCCTTGCCTTTGCAGACGCCTGGCCACCATCCGTGTCCTTTCACGCGTCCCCAGACGTGCGCACCAACTTTTGGCCAACTTTCCGGCAACTGCGCAACAATCTCCGACATTTTGCCTTGCGCTGGTAACGTAACTTTGCTCTTTGATTTTTTTGTTTTCGTGTTATTTTTGTCATCCTCTTCTTCATCTTCGTCGCGCCATTCGAGCGTATCTGTCTCGATGTCGATAAAGTCTAACATCGCTTCATTCTCTCTGTCGCTCTTCTTCACTCTGTCGTACTTCACGCAATGTTTTTTCACCACGTGATCGTAATTTACGATGGTTCCTTGGTGATATTCTTGTTCACCATTCCAAAAGACTTCAACTTTCTTTCCGATGTACGCTCTCTTCGCCCTCAACTCTTCAAAGTCTATTTTGACCACGGAGGCGTCAGCCTTCGATGTCGCTGCTCCCGCGTTTGAGCCCATTTTTCGTTTTTTAGTGGTACTATTTTCTTTGTTGTTATTGTTCTTGCTGCTGTTCCCTTTCTTCTTTTTATTCGACGATCCCGGTCGTTCGTACGTGTTTATGCGTTCGTAGTCTTCCGTATCGTCGAACAGAATTTTCGGCTTGACTGACCTCTTTGACTTGCGCACTCCGTTCTCATCGAATTCAGCCGCAACGATGTTTGGCGTCGTCGTCAATTCGCCACCGATAGCCATCCTCGATCCGTCCTCGCCGCCTCCGCGAAGCGTCGACGAGCTCATGAATTTCGTCTTGATTGGCAGTTCTCCAGCTTTCCTCTTGCGCTGTTGCGTCTCGATAATCGTCGAAGACGAAATGTTCACGATCGGGTGCGCCTCCATCGTCGCCGCACCGGCAAAATCTTTCTTTTCCTCTCCGTTCTCGGAAAGGAGAAGCGCCGCGGGAAGCGAAGAAGACGAATCGTCGACTTTCTTTGCCGTCGTCGTCTGCGTCGTCTGAGTCGTCGTCATCATCGCTTCTTTTTGATGCTCGCCGCTCGCGGAAGTGCTCGGGTTCAGCGCCGCCGCGACCATATTTATTCACACCAACGGCTTGTCTTCTTTGTGTGTGCGTGTTTATGTGTGCGAAAACTGTTGCGTCGCCGCGCACCTCTACGAATAATTTATATACCCGCGCGCGTGTCCCGCACACACGGAATAAAAAAAAGGTGCCTTTTTGTTAAATTAGGGAAAAGCCGATCACTGCGTTTTTGCGCACGCTCGCGTTATCTCTTCTGTCGACAGAACACACGGAACGCAAGAAGCACGAGACGCAGAAGAAGAAGAAGAAGAACAGAAACACTCCTTCGCTCTGCTATCTCTTCGTGTCCCGTTTTTGTTCTTCTTTTGCGTGTGTTTCTGAAGAAAGCGCGCGACGAATGCGTGGGGTGCGTGTGTCGAAGATCTCTCTCGGAGAGAATTGCCCTAAAAATACTCTCTCTCGTGTGTGCGTCGGTCTTTTTTTCCTCGTCCAATAAAATTTTGTCCTTTTTTTTGGCGGGAAGAACGGCGAAAAAGTACATCACGTGCTTTTCGATTTTTTGCTCCTCCTCCTCTCTTTGCCCACAAAAGCTCTCATCTCAATCTGTTTGGAGAGAATGCGTCGTTACATCATCATAAGCAACGAAACAGAGAGCGGAGAGATGACGACGAATACGACGACGACGACGACACGGAAAGAAGATCCAACTTTAAAAAAATAATAACACTGATGATGACGCAACCTCGCCGCGCGATGTTAGAGAAAGCGAGGAGAGCGAGTCACGGGCTGGCGTCGACTTCTTTTCCCTCTTGTTCTTCGTTGAATTTTGGTGCGCGGACGAAATCGTCGGTCGCTAAAACAACAACAACGACAACGACAACGACAACATCCGACGACGCGCGGCAGAAACAGCGACAAACTGCGCTGCAGACGTACGCGAAGAACTTCCAAACGCAACAGGAACTCTCGCGAGCGATTGAACTCGGGAAACCGCCGCCGGAAAACGCGTGGTGGTGTTACAAATATTTTTGGGACCCGATTGTCGTCGAGAGCACTCCGACGAAGACCAACGAAACGAGGAAAAAGACGGATTACGTTTTGCGAACGCAACGGAAACAAGGCGCGATAAACTCGTATTTTCCCACGTTCGTGTACAGAGCGTTGAGTGGATACAGAGGTGATTTACCGATGAAGGAGTTTGAGAAGGATGGATCGGGCTTACACGGTACTAATTTCCCTTGGATGTGGATGTGGCTGAGACAGGCGACGTCTATGGAGTCGTGGTTCCCGACGCAAGTGCCGGTGTTGGCGCACGTCGTCGGTGAGGGAGATGCGAAGAGAAAACCGCCACCGTTCAGTGGAACACCGAAAAAGATAACCACGTATTACCAGTTGAAAGCGAAAAACACGATGGAGATGACCGTGAAAGGTAATCAGTTGTTAGACTTCATGAGCGCAAATAGTTTGTTGTATTACAGCTCGCAATCCGGGAACGATTGGTGGTCCAAATGGCCTCTGAAGTTGAAGCTGAAGAAGCGGAAACAGATGTGGTTAACAATCGTCGGGTTACCCAGAGAGGAAAGTTTGATGATGCACGAAGCTTTATTCAGTCAAGTGATGAAGGATGCGGCTTTCATTTATGCAACGGATTGGACGTTTTCAAAAAAGTTAAAGAAGACATTTTTAGGGACAGACGGCAGCACGTCGAGACCAGACTCGAAAACCGGATTGGTTCACCTGAAGAAAACATATTCTAGCGATACAAACGACGGTACTCAGCTCGTATCGACGCAGCAGATGAAGGAGTTGATAGCTCCACACGTCGTCGCGCCGACTTATTTTCCGTTTCCATTCTTTAACAAAGATGCCAGCAATAATCCTCTAGTTGTCGCCTTCGTTTTACCGTCGAAAGCAACCAACGAGAAAGCGGTCGAAGAACTGTCAGATATTTTCAGATTTGCGCGAGAAACTAACGTGGACATCGCCGTCTGTGGATTAGAGTTGGATAATAAGAGAAACAATGATACGCCGCTCTCTGAACTTCAATGGCAAAACTTACAAAACGAAACTGTGCGTTTGACTCAGAAGGCGTGCTCAATAGAGTGGGAAAATCGAATGGCAAATGCGTTTGAGCATCAAGAAAGAGCATTTATTGACACCTTTTTAGATTTAGACGAGACAATTGAAGCGTTAAAACAAGGTCATTGCACTTCGAAGAAAGCGAAAGAGAAGTTTGATGATATTGCATGGACGTTCTCGAACGCGAAGGATATGGGGGACAAGAATGACGGGTATCTCGGGCGCACCATTCGATTTTTCGTGCAGTTAGGATTCGATAACAAACGCACTGACGACGCACATCATTTTGAAAACTTTGGTAATCGAGCGAAAGTTGCAATCTTGGATACCTTAAAATGTTTAAACGGGGAGTTGACGGAAGACGAGTTGATTTCGAGAGAGGAAGAGCGAAAAGCAATTTTCGCAAAAGCAGAAAAAAGCGTTTCGGATACATCCCCTTCCTCCTCCTTTAAATCATCCACTCGTAATTCGGAAATGTTTCCACCTTTGACACAATTAGAAGAGGTTTTGCAAAGATTTCGACGCGCGTATTTTGTCAAGAGGGCGAAAGAAACTTTAGATAGCACCGTGACGGATAAACTTGGACTGCGCGGAAATTCACCCACAGAACTGAATGAATTTCCAGTTGGAGTGCTCCGGTATGCCCATGACTCGATGATTTTGAAAAGTGTCGATGAACTCGAACGAGCGAGTGGTTTACCTAGGAATGATCTATCACTCATCTCTACGATGGGAGTTGTCGAGTATATCGAGAAAGCCATGATGGTAGAGGAACAGAATCTGGAAGACATGAAAGAGAAACTGAACGAGTTGAAACTTTTGTGCGATGACGAAGCGACGCCTATTCTCGCACAAGACGAAGAGGAAATCGACATTCTCATACATCGCGTGATCAAAGCGAACGAGGAAGCAAGTAAACGTTTCGCTTATTTTCAAGAGAAGGATAGGCTCTCTCTCCTTCCGCAATGGAACGAATTCGTCGAAAACGGGGCCATTTCCTTCGCCGAAATTAACTCAAGATCGAGGGAGTTCACGAAAGTTATGCAAATGATGGAAAGTCGATTACAAAAACTGGAGGCGTGTAAAGACCTCATGCGAGCGATGAGCGACAACGACCACTTTACGTTGAAAGATAAAATCGCGTTCTTGCAGTCGCAGTCTGCGGTACCGAACGAGATGATTGAGAAAGCAATATTGCGTCAGAAGGAGCTACAAAAAGCGTACGCGCAGTATCTCAAAGATACGAGAGTGAAAAGAGGGATGAGCGCGTACAAGCAACGATACTCAGGTGAAGTGAATGCGGGTAAATCGATTTGGTACGATAGAAAACATATTTTAGGCACGGGTTCGCTCGGGGTCGTCGTCTATAAAGGGTATTATGACGAGAAACATCCGACAAAAGAAGTCGTCAATTCATACGATGCGGCGATTAAGAGAATCCCGCTCGATGCCGATAGCAAAAAAGCAGACGAACGAAGACAATTACTCAGAAGAGAGTTTGAGGTTCACAGAAAAGTTGCGTCGAGAAGAATTATTCGCTTATTCGGCGCGGAGTTAAACGTACACGAAGACGATGACGACGACGACGACTCAAACAAAGCCGCATACGTTGCAACTGAATTGTGTGGCCAGACGCTCACGTCCTGGCTTGTTACAGGCGCGGGTGCGCACAAAAAAAAAGATGCAGCAGAGTTCAAGGAAGCTCGTCAAAGTGTTAAGGTAATACCGTGGGAGAAACGCGTACAAGTCGTGTCGCAAATTGCCGTCGCGGTGAAAGAAATACACGCCTCCGGAGTCGCGCACAATGACATCAAGGCGGATAACTGTTTGCAAAGTGCGATCATAGATGAAGAAGGAAAAAGAATGGAAACCTTCAAAATTTCGGATTTTGGCCTCGCGAAAGAATTCGACGATCGATTTCAATCGTTCGAAGGCAGTCAAGGCACTCAAAATTTTACATCGAAGTTTACCATGGGTCCTTCGACTTTGGGCACCGGGAGTATGCAAAATCCGTTGCGAGAACCTCCTGAAGTGCTCATCGGAGACAGGTCCGGTGTGGTAAAACTCACCCCGAAGAGAGACGTCTGGGATCTTGGGTGCTTGGCTTTTCAAGTCCTCACAGGAGCGTGGTCTCCGTATTCTTCCGTGGAAATCAAAGAAACTGATTTCGCTGCGATTACGAGGATGAATCAGAAGAAACGTGACGGTAGGTACGAGAACTTGAATAATCTTTTAGCAGTCGCAAATTTACCTCGACACGTCCAAGTCGTCGCGAACTACCTGATTGGGAAAACGCTCCATCAAAATCCAAAAAAGCGTCCAACTTCTGCGGAGTTTGTATCTATGATGCAGCTATGGAACCCAGAGTTTTGCATGGAACAAATCGAGGAATTAGCTGATAGATGCAACCCAAGCAAAGTCGGCAGATCCATGAGTCTAATCGGTGATCAAACCACCCAAGATTTGGTTGAGCGAGCATGGGGTGGTCGAAAAGCCGAGGCGAAAAGAGTGACGGAGAACATAAACAACTGGAAGGATCAGATCCTGTCGAGCTTGTTGCAAAGCTCAGAAAGAAGAAGAGGAGAATTTACCAGAGGAGAATTTAGCAGCAGCAGCAGCAGCAGCAGCAGTGGTAACGCCAACAATAACAATTCGAGACCACTGTTGAGATCCCAAAAGTTACGGGAACGACGAAAAAGAAGAAGGATGGTCGCTTCCGATGATACCGGCGACGCTTCTCCGACGCTCTTGAATGCCGAAGATAGCGGAGATAATATTCCAGAAGATAAAATGGAAACGCTCAAGGTATCCTCGGCCTCGTTGGAATCCTTGGCGACTGAAATGCCGGAGGACAAAAAGCAAGAACAACTCAGCGCTGGCGCGTACACGAACGATTTCCTCGGTTTAATTCTTTGCATTCGAAACATCTGGACCCATCCACCCATGCCAAGAAGAGGTGACGGAGGTGAAGGTCTTCGAATTCAGCGCGAAATGAAAAATTGGCTGTCTGCCAACGGCGCGCCGTTCGTGGAAGAGCCCGGCGAGGACGAGCTCGACAAACTCGAACGACTCGTCGAATTGTACTTTGTCACTCGATTCCCAGACGCCGCAATCATCGCATACAACTTGCTTCACGGCAAGAAGTAGTAGTTTTTATGACGCGTGCTGTATTTTTATTAGCATTAGCAACTAGTAATAGCGCTTGTGAGTAGTTTAGAAAAGAAAACAATCACTTTACCGAAACTGAGCAACACACATACCTCATGCAAACGAACAAAAGGGGAAGAAATTACAAAAAAAATGGAAAAAATTAACCTCGAGAGCGCGATCCCCAGAATACTTTCCACAACAAAATAGATACACACGCACACACAGTCACACGTACGTTTTTTTCTCAAACCGCGCATATTGTGTCGAGTACCGATGCGCGCGCATCGTCTGTGGCATCATTGATGTTTGAAAGCGCCTTTACGAATACTGCTAATTCGTTTTCGATATAATTTTGGCGAGGCGGGGGGGTGCCAACATTCCTCGTCGGGAAAAAAACGAAATGATGAAGAACGTCACGCGAGATATATCTCCGGCGAAAACAAACTCTCAGATTGAAAAGGACATCGAAAGGGAGATGAACTGCGTCGACGCGGGTGTTTTTCATCATAACAACACAACGTCTTGCGCTTCTCCGCGCTTCTTTTCAGACGACGACGACGAGGAAAACGATTTGTTGATGCTGAACGCTGGTCCAATCCTGACGAGGAGAGATTCGTTGAACACGAAGCGAAGACGGTCTTTGGATTTTACCGCCGCGTTGGGAGAAAATCACCACTACCATCATCAACAACAGCAAAAAGAAACTGCTCCAAGTGCAGAGCAAAAGCCAGGAAAGAAATTCTTAGCCTCTTTACCGCCGATTGATTCCCCGACGCTTCTCAAAAAAGAGCAGAAGAAGAAGCAACTCGCCGCGGTTGCAGAGAAGACGACAACGGCGGAACCGATTCCTTTGCACTCGTTACACTTGCCGGAATCTTTCGTGAAATATCTTCAGCGTAAAGGTATCAAGAAGCTGTATGATTGGCAATCGGATGTATTGAATACCCCTGGCGTGTTAACGCATGGGCAGAATATCGTATATTGCGCGCCAACGTCCGGTGGGAAATCCTTAGTCGCGGATATTTTGTTAGCAAGAAGATTAACGCAATACAAAGGGTGCATATGTTTGTTGGTGTTACCATTTGTGTCTTTATGCGTAGAAAGAGCTCGAGATTTAGAGATTTTGTTATCGAGCATACATCGATTGCGCGTTTTGCGTCATTTTGGTGGCAGTGGTGGTGGTATACCGAAATCAGGGACGGGACAAACGTACTTGATCGTGTGTACGCCAGAGAAAGCCAACGCTTTAGTGACGAAGATGATCGAACAACATAGATTGAAAGACTTGAAGTGCGTGGTGGTCGACGAGTTGCACATGGTGCAAGAACCAGGTCGAGGTGCAACTTTGGAGTGTTTGTTGACAAAGTTGGTGTATGCGACGGAAGAGAACGGGAGCGGTGCGCCTGGAGATGCTGCGAATACGAATACGGTATTGGGCGACGTGTCTCAGTACTCGTCCTCAGACGGCGGGTACTCGATATTCTCATCATCGTCTAAAGAAGGTGAAAATGCCGTGAATAACCAGCGACCGATACAGATTGTTGGCATGTCCGCAACGTTACCGAACGTTAACGCGCTGGCGGAATGGTTAGACGCGTCTTGTAGCATTAGTGACTATCGACCGGTGACGTTGGAAGTCTTCGTGAAGTCGAGAAACAACATCATAGACAGCGCGTCAGGCGAAGTCGTACGTACGTTAGATCAAGGAAACGACGTAGTACACGTAGGTAAGCTGTGCATGGAAACTTTACAGGAAAATGGTCAGGTTTTAGTCTTTTGCGGTACCCGAGATAAATGTCGAATACTCGCAGATCAGTTGGCAAAAATGAAATTTGTTGATGTTAATTTAGGTATCGGGAACTCGGTCGAGGCGAGAGAAAAGTTCGCCTACGACGCCTTGCCAAGGAACGATAAAGATGGTTCAATTTCCAACATCGCCAAGTACATCATCGCAGGTATTGCGTTTCATCACGCTGGTATGCAAGTCGAAGAACGTCAAGCTATTGAAGTTGCATATAAGCGCGGCTTGGTTCGTATCGTATGCGCAACATCCACGCTCGCTGCGGGCGTGAACATGCCCGCGCGAAGAGTCATCGTTCGCGACTTGCTCGTTGGAGGAACGCAAAAGCTAGAGCCGCGAAATTTGCAGCAAATGATCGGTCGCGCCGGTCGAGCAGGATTAGACGATCGTGGCAGTGCTTATGTCTTTGTCAGTCAAGACGTGCCGGAAAAACTTCTCGAGAAGAAAATTGAGGAAGTGCGTGAAATGCTAGAGGGGGATTTACCCGAGTTGGAATCTGCTTTGGCTCAAGCTGGCATGCGGCGGGTCATGTTAGAGGGCTGCGCTTCAGGTTTGGTTCGGCACGCGAGAGAAGTCAAGCGTTACGCGCAGAAAACGTTGTTATCCGCATTGAACGATTTCGACGATTACGTCCAATCCATCGCCGTCGAGGCTTTGAAGTGGTTGCAGGACGAAGCGTTGTTGAGATGGTGTCCGAAAACGCACACGTATTCTGCTTCAAATTTAGGAAATGCAGCGGCGCAATCCGGGATGGTTAAAGTTGAATCCATAAGACGCGTCGAACAAGATTTGTTGTTAGCTAGGAAGGCATTAGTCTTAGCCACGCCTTTGCACTTGTTGTTTCTGATTACGCCGACTTTGGATTGGCGCGAAGAGGAAATTGTACAAAAGAATGGCAAAGTCACCAAGAAGATGGTGCCTCCAAATCCGTTGCCGCCGTTAAATCAGAAGTTCTTTGTGGATGTGTATTCAAACTTGGATCCGTTGCAAATGTCTGTACTGGAAATGGTCGGGATCGATCGCGCGTATGTAGAAACGCGTTTGCAACAAGGTAAAATGGACAACCCACGAGATGAGAATCACGCGAGGCAACGGTTGCTGTGCATTCGGTTCATCAACGCTTTAATATTGCTCGATTTGGTCGAAGAAGTCAAAGTCGATCACATCTGTAAGAAATATTCCATCACTAGTCACACGTTGAAGAAATTGCAAGAAGAATCGGTTCGATTAGGATTTACGGTCTCGTCCGTGTGCGTTTACATGCGATGGCAAGACTTAGGCGATTTAGTAAATCGCGCCGCAGAACGGCTCATGGTTGGTGGTAGAGAAGATATTTTACCGCTCACGTGCGTCGAAGACTGCATAGATGTGACTCGAGCGCGGGCGTTACTCGATGCGGGAATGAAAACGCCGAAAGACGTAGTCGGCTTTGGGGTTAAAAGAGTGCAAAAAGCCATCAAACGTTTGAACACGGTTAAAAATTCGGCACACACGGCAAACCAGATTTTCAGAGCGTGCGAGAAATTTATTGCCGAGGAAGCAAAAGCGGCAAGAGAAGAAGCGGAACAGAGAATGCGGGAGTTGATGGAAGAGGAAGAATTATTCTGTTTGGAAGACGAGAATAACGCGACCAATAACGCAACGACCACGATGCTTCTCAAAGAAGAAGAGGATGAGGAAGACATGTGGGCGGGAAATCGTAAGGAAGGGGACGCTGGTAAACGAAAAGACCACGCCTTGATGCGCGATAGAAATGCTTCTTCAAAACGAGTGAAAAGAGATCAGACACTTTTCACGGACGGTGACGACGACGACGACGATTTCGTTCTCGACGACAAAACTCCCGGTATCGTTTTCTGCAGAGATACAGAACAAATTGCCGCGCTGACGAAAAAATGGCGAGAGTCCTCAAAGTACGCTATTCTCTTCGAACCAAACCCATTGGAGCCGTTTTCGTTGCCACCGATAGGAATTTTCTTAGCGTTTAGTGATGAGTGCGTTTATTTCATGCGCTTAAGGGCAAAATCGAGAGAGGAGGCAGGAAACGAAGCGACGGAAATCGTAAACGAAACGAAAGACAAGCCGGCGTGCGACGTTGCAACGGCGATTGAGATTTTACGAGATGTTCGTTCAAAGAAGATGACAATTGATTTAAAACCCCAAGTGAGAAGTTTATTGAGTGTAGAAACCTTCGAGGACCGCGAATCGAGACTGAAAAACTCCGCTCGTTCGTCAGAACAACAGCAACAAGAACATTTCTTTGCGTTTTGTGGGGAGCACGTTTTCGATCTTCGAATCATGGCGTGGCTGTTGCGACCGGACGTGCAGACGACACCGTGCGTCTCTTCTGCGAACGCGTGGGGTTCTTCGCGAATGTTGCGGTCTTCTGGTGAGAATATCAATAACAGCAAAGTGATCTTGGATACTTCGTCTACTGTGATGAACTACGAAACGTCCTTGTGCGGCTCCATCTTGAGAACATTCATTGGCGACCTCTCGCCTACGTTGAACGTTTCGAAAATCGAACGTCAATCAGCGTACGATCCTCGAGCAAAAATAAATCGGCATCGAAACAAACTCTCAGTTGTTCGATTGGAGTTAGCTAAGGCTGTGGCGACCATTTGGCACGTTTCGGAGACATTTGAAAACATGTGCAGGAAAAGCGACGTATACGAGGCTTTGCGAACGTTAGAGATGCCCTTTGCGCACGCGTTGGCGGATATTGAGAACGTCGGAGTGCCGATAAACGCTGCAGAACTCCAACCGCACATCGCGAAAGCTAAAACAAGACGAGATGAGATTGAAAACATATGCACGCAATGGTATTCGCCCGAAATGCCCTCGGTGAATTTGAACTCGTCCACGGATGTGAGTATTTTACTGTTTGAAACGTTATCTTTAACACCTCCGGATGATGCAATCATTCCAGATTTGAACGTTAAACGTTATAACGATAACGGTAAAAACGAAAAAATTAAACGCAGACAAAGATTTCGAGTAGATGCAGAGTGTTTGAAGCAGCTTACGCACCCTATTGCGGCTTTAATTTCCGAGCACAGGATGCTAGGGAAGTATATCGCCACCGCGGAAGAGCTTTCATTGGTAGCCTCACGTCCTGTCTACGAAGAAGAGGGTGTCGATGAGGATGTCGACGATATTTCCCGCACCAAAATGACAACGAAAACCCGCATATACGCGTTCGCGAATCAAACCGATACAGAAACCGGGCGAACGACGTCCGTCAATCCAAACTTATACTCCATCCCACACGGCGCGGTTTCTGATGAGAAGGTGCCCACGTCTCTGCGCTCGCTCTTCGAAGCTCCACAAGGTCGGGTTTTAGTCGCGTGCGATTACGCTCAACTGGAACTGAGATTAATCGCGCACTTTTCAGAAGATGCGACGTTGATTTCCGCGCTGAGTTCGAACCCGTTCGAGGAGGGTAACGCGGACCCGTTTACTCGAATCGCTTCGAAATGGATGCACATAGATTACAATGCAGTAACCGACGAACAGAGGAAACATACGAAAAATCTTGTTTACGGTGTGATTTACGGTTCCGGTGTGAAGTCGTTTGCAAAAAGCATGAACGTTTCTGAGAACCAAGCCATGCAAATGCTCGACGAACTCAAATCGACCACTTTATTGGGCGTGGAAAAATGGAAATCGCAAATCGTCGCCTTAGAAAAAACGAAAGATGCGCCTCGCGCGAGAACTCTGTCGCGACGTTTCAGAGATTTACCAGAACTGAAATCCGAAAATTTCTCGCACGCTGCAACCGCAGAACGAGTGTTCATAAACACATTGATGCAAGGGAGTGCGGTTGACATACTTAAAAAAGCCACAATGTCTGTGCTCGAGAACTTGCGCAAGAAGTCCTTGTTGAAAAAAACCGATTTGATCTTAACCGTACACGACGAGTTGTTGTTCGAGTGCGACGAAAATCTCGCTAAAATGGTTGGCAGGGAGACGAAGAAAGTGATGGAAGACGTCGGAAAGCATTTCCAGTTAAAAGTTCCTTTATTTGCGGATTTAAGAATCGGTAAGACTTGGGCGGATTTGAGCAAACGAAAGAACAATACGTAGCGATAATAACAGAGGAAATGCATAGAAATGGCGCGGTGCATCCTCGACAGAGTGTAGAAATACGCAAACGACGAATAGTCGTTTGGGAGAGAGCGACACTGCCCGTTGTAATAATAGTAATAACGATAGTGCGTTTTTTTTAAATGAGCACGGCGTGCGCGCGACCGCATGCTCACATTTCCATTCTTCTTGTAAAAAAGTTAGTTAAATACCTAATTGGTGATTGGTGGAGGTTTCTGACTCCAAATTTTTACGCGGCGCAGAGGCTGGTCGTTGCACATCATGTTTACTCACGCTTCCCCCTCTTCTCACCTCGCGCCGAAGACGACGACGCGACGACAGTTTCGCAACGATTTCTCGTCGGCGTCTTCTTCTCTCGCTCGCATCGAGCGAACGACGAAGAAGACGCGCGCGAAAACCTCCTCGACGATGAGAAGCCGCAGAGGTGTTCTCGCGATACGCAACACCACGGAAGACATTTGCGGCATAGATTTGGGCACGACGAACAGCGCCGTCGCCATCGTCACGGAGTCTGGGACAACTGAAATCGTACCCGTGGTGATGAACGCGGAGACTGGGGAAACGAGGCGGACGATGCCGTCGGTGATACATTTCACGAGCACCGGTGAAGTTTTGACCGGGCACGATGCGGTTCCATTTTTACGCTCCGACCCGAAAAACACTTTCAGTTCGGTGAAAAGGCTCATAGGAAGGAAATACCGAAAAGCGAAGGAGGAGATGAAATCTGTGCCGTACGAGTGCTGCTTCGACGACAAAACGAAGAGAGTTGGGATAAAAGTACCGAATTTAGGGAACGACGTTTCTTTACTTCCGGAAGAAATATCCTCAAAGGTCATCGAGCGACTCGTTCTCGAAGCCGAACGGTATCGAGGCCTCGAGAGAGGGACGATTGAAAAAGCGGTAATCACGGTACCGGCGTATTTCGATCAGACGCAAGTCGATGCCACTATAGACGCGGGTATTATGGCTGGATTAAAAGTGGTGAAGACGCTGAGGGAACCAGTCGCCGCGGCTTTAGCGTATGGGGTGGACATCATGAACCCGAATGCGGACGAAACGATTTTCGTTTTCGACTTGGGTGGCGGGACGTTCGACGTGTCGATTTTAGAAGTTGGCGGTGGAACGGTTGAAGTGCTAGCCACTGGGGGGGATTCTAGATTAGGTGGGGACGATTTAGATGTCGCTGTTGCTAAATGGATGAGTAAAGAGTGCGATAAAAAAGGGCTGATTGTTGATTTTAGAGGTGCGTTGTTAAACGCGAGGAAGACGAGAGAGAAGCTGTCCGACGTGGATGTGGTAAACGTGCCTTTACCACCGGACGGGGAAGAGGTTCAGTTTACGAGACAGATGTTAGAAAAAGCGTGTACGAGTGTGTTGCGACGAATGCGACAGCCGTGCGTTGAATGCGCGGATAGCGCCGGGGTGAACTTGGAACGTCTGAGGCAAATCGAAGAGGCGAAGAACAAGAAGAAAAATAGAAGCAAGATCAGCACGAGATCGGCTGGAAGACCATTTGATCGAGTACTACTAGTCGGTGGAGCGACAAAAACACCGTGCGTGAGAAAATTCGTAGAAAATACATTTTCAAGGAAGCCAGAGTTAGATTTAGTGGATCCGGACGAAGTCGTCGCAGTTGGCGCAGCTGTGAGAGCGGGGAGTTTGTCCGGTACCATAGGTAACGTAGATACTTTCAACCCGTTAGAAGCGGGACTGATTCGAGCGTTCGCTGTAGCAAAGGGTCTTCACAATAGCGAGCCTGGTGGCGCTGCAGGCGATCTTGAAGATGGTGACGGCGAAGACGATGAATTTGACGAAGCGTATTTGGAGGAGGACGAAGGTGAATGGGAAGACGACGAGATTCCCGACGACTTGGACGATTTGAAAGATATGATGGGACAATAATGTAATACCAATTTTAGAAGTTTAGCTTTTTGTGTATATGTAGGGTTTGATACATTGAATGCAGCTATTGCTATTGCTATAATCATTTACGAACAAAGTTATTTATTCAGTCGCGTACTAAACAAACTCTCTTCGAATCTTTGCGTGATGCTTGCGCCTACGGGTTTAAATTCTATCGTCCTAATCGTTTGCTCTGTTTGCGTTGAAACATAGTCGTCATCATACTCATCATCGCCGTCCTCCTCTTTGTCTTCCTCGTCTTCCTCCTCTTCGCTTTCATCGTCGAGTGCGAGCAAATGCGCCTCGCGAACCGGTCCAAACTTGTTTTCGAAATCACTCTCGTCCGCGTTACTCCTCTCTCCCGCCGACGCGGATATGTACACGTCTACTCTGTTCTCCGCTTTTTCGATTAAAGACCCCAATCTGTCCGGCCATTCAAACACCGACACGCTCGTTTTCGAAAAAGTATCCTCTAAATCGATCAACTGTTGCACGCTTCTTTCGTCCGGCAATCGATAGAGGTCAAAATGGTGCACTTTTCGCACGCCGCTCTCGTCCTCCTCCGCCTTTTCGTACGTGTTCTGAATTAAATACGTCGGAGACGTGACGGACAGATTTAACCCTTCGTTCAACACGGACCGTATAAATGCTCTCGCAAACAAGGATTTCCCGGCGCCGACGGTCCCGTGCAAACAAATCACGTCCCCGCCGCGCACCACCGTTTCGGCTAAAAGTTTTGCAATCTGACCAGTTTGGGAAGGTTTTTCCGTGCACGTTTTGAATTCGCGCAAAGCAGCGTCGGCGGAAGACGACGAAGAAGAAAACGACGACACGAACACCGCTTTCTTCCTTCTCGCGCTATCAGCGATGCAACGGTCATCACCGAAACCAATCCGTCCGGTTCTTCGTCTCCCTTTTTGACGCCAGTTTGTCGTCGTCGTCGTCGTCGTCGTTCTCCACGAATACCGTTGCTGTTGTTGTTGTTGTTCTTGGCGTTGCTTTTCAGACGACGAAGACGACGACGACGATAAAGAAGAAGAAGAAGAAGAAGAAGAAGAAACGGCAAAACCTCTGCCTCTTCTCGAGAAGAAACATCTCCGACAGTAAAAGCGACCCTTGAGGACGTTACCACCACCGCCGGTTATTTTACTCGCCGTTAACATTTTTTTTTCTTTCGCGTGTACTTATTTTTGGTGCACTTTCGAGTTGAGAGGAGAAGAAGAAAGTTTTTCTTCTCGTTTTTCTCGTTTCTCTGATACCCTAAATGACGCGAGAAGAAAAAAAGAAAAAAAACGAATCCGGATGGGGTTCTTCACGCACATAAAACACACTCACTTAGAAACGACGAGAACGGCGAGAGAGAGAGAGAACTAACTCTCCGAGAGATACTTCTTTGACAACGCTCTGTCGCTGCTCTCTGCGTTTATATTTTTCATCTTTCAGAGAGAGGGAGAGAGAGAGAGAGAGAGGACACACAAGAGAAAAGGATCTTGTTAAGAATTTTCCAGAGCCGATCATTTCCGTTCCGTAAAAGAAGGAAATACTAGTGTGACTAAAACTAAAACTGCCGCTACGCGAAGACAACCGAATAAAAGAAACAGAATGACGGCGGAAGAAGACGCTAAAGCGGCGACGACGGAATCCCTGGAAAACCTCTCCTTGCGACCGGAATCGGAGAACGCGTGGCAAACGCAAGGGAAACCGAAACCACCTTCCAAGGAATCGAATGGAGGCGGTGAAGCGTCTTCCGAGTCCAAGTGGAAAGAAGAAGACGACCGAGATTTTCAAACGGTGACCAACAGACGCACGTCGATGGATCACAAGAGAAGAGAGTACGCGGAACCGAGAGGTGGAGGTGGCGGCGTGATGGGTAGAGGTGGGCGAATTTCAGAAGACCGAGGAGGGAACTCCATCCCTGGCATGAGACCACCCAGAGGGTATGAGAAGAGAGAAGGAGGAAGCGATTTTTACAACCGAAACCGTAAAGATGGACCGTCGAGACCGAACCAAAACAGATCCGGGTTTTCTATTGGTAGAGGTCGTGGTCAAGGGAGAGGCCAAGGGAACGTTTTGGGCGGAGCTGGTGGCGGATACGAAGTGAACATGGCGCAACCTTACGCGCCCGGGTTTAACGAAGCCGAGCTCGAAATCGAAGCGAAGAAAAGTTGCATCTCTGAGGAGTTAGAGAAGAATATTGAGGAACACGCGGCAACGTTTGAAAAGTTGTTTAAAGACGAAAGAGAGTCAAACCCAGATCGTGAAAATATTGAGCACGTGTACGGGGCGATGGAGTTGGTGAGAGTTTTGAGAGACTTGGAAGCGGCGAATGCTTGCGAGCTGCCCGCGGAGGTGGATAAAGACACCGTGCCATTGAGGTCGGTGAAACCCGGAGATATGTTGTGGGATTTGACCATGTTTGCGAATAGGGTAAAAACAAATCCAACGGCGGCGCCTGGACAACAAAAAGGTCCGGCATGGAAAGACGGCGACGACGTTTTGGGACGAAGGAAGAAAGATCGATACGAAGTTGGCGACGGGAAAGGATCGTACTCAACACAAAATCGAGGCGGCGGGAGAGACGAATACGACGGTGTTCCCGAATGGGCTTTGGATGAAAATGAGTTGAAAGACCGAACTGAGGTTGGAGATACATTCTTGGGAGGTGCGATGCCGGCGTTGACAGAGGAGGAGATGCGCCAGATGCGGGAGGAAATTGCCTCTGGCACGACAAGGTCAGAGGCAAGAGTCGTCCCTGAAAGCGAAAAGATTGAGCTCACTGAAGCTGATATTAATGGCTTGGTCGACGAGGACGCGTTTACGCAAGACATTAAAGCAGAGCTAATGGAACAAGAAGCGGCAAAGAATCAACCGAGACAACAATCGAGATTTGTCATTGAAGAAGATTCTCCAAACGTGTCTTCGGGCAGTGGCTTTTTCGGAGATTTGAATGCTCCAAATATTATGCAGCAGCAGCAGCAGCAGCAGCAACAACAACAACAACAACAACAACAACAACAACAAATGATGCAGCAACAACAGCAGCAGCAACAACCGGCGCCCGTACCTATGAACTGGATGTATTTGGATCCAGCCGGTGCGCCACAAGGTCCGTTTACACGAGATGAAATAACTGAGTGGCACCAGGGCGGATTTTTCCCGATGGATTTACCGTTGAGACCGTCTGATGCACCGATGAATTTCAAGTACGTTCCTCTTCAGGCGCTGTTAAAGATGGGATGGCGATACGATCAAGTCTTAAACGCCATGAACGGAGGAGGTCGACCGATACCGGCGCCGGTTCAGCAACAACAGCAACAACAACAACAACCAAGTGGAGGTGGTATCGGCGGTGGTTTGCTTAGCAACATTATGGGTGCCGCAGCGCCCTCAGGTCATCAAGCCGCGCCGTCTGGACCTACGAAATCGCTCGCCGATATCGAAGGCGGCGGTGTTCCAATCAAGAAGGAAATGCCGCAACCGCGTGCCGGAGTAGTTCCACCAAAACGAAACGTCGCTCCAGTACCAGCACCAGCCACCGGGGGTGGTTTATTAGGAAGTATAATGGGTAGCGCAGGTGGTTCATCGCAGGGACAGCAACAAAGTCAAAGCAAAGCCATGGGTATGTCCTTACAAGAGATGGAAGATCGACAACGCGCGATGCTCGTTTTAGAGAAGCAGAGGGAAGAAAATGCCCGCATAAATAGACAGAAACAAGAGCAAGAACAAAAACGTTTAGAAATTGAAAGAGAACAAAAACGGCAACAACAACAAGTGCAACAGCAACAAGTGCAACAGAAACCAGCTTGGGGTGGAGCCAAACCTGCGGCAGCTGCTAGCGAAGGAAGAAGTTTAGCGGACATCCAAAGAGAAGAAGCCGAATTAGAGAGACAGCGCAGAGCGAATGCGCCTGCAGCGCCTCAAGGTGGTTTGCTCGGCACGCCATGGGGTGCTGGCGCACCGCAGAACGCTCGCACACAGCCGGGGATACCGGCTTCGGGTTCCTTAGCGGCGGTCATGGCGCAAGAGCAAGCAGAAGCGAGGAAAAGGCAAGAGATTTTGCAACGCGAAGCTGACGAGAGAAATGCAAACATGAGGAGTGGATGGCAAGGTGGTGGTGGCAGTACTGTCGGTGGTCAAAAGACGTTAGCTGAGATTCAACGAGAAGAAGAAGAACGCCGTCAGCGGGAAATTAATGCGAAGAACGAGCAAATTCAGCAAATGCAATCTGGTTTGCCGCAAAACGCCATCGGCACAGCGTGGGCGACCGGGAAATTAGCAAGTAGTAGTAACCCTCCATTGCCTCAGCAACAACCACCGGCGCCGAAGCGACCAACAATGATGATGCCGCGACAGATGCAAGGTTCGCAACGCAAAGTGCAATCTGACTTTGATCGCCCGGACAATGCAAGCTCTGCACCGCGATCCAACCCCGGAAGTCACAGCAACTCCATCGCCGATAACATGAATCAAATCGATGGTGACAATTGGGGTGTCCCCCCGGCGCCAAAAAATAAGCGCGCGCTGCAACAGTGGTGCAAACGCGCGATGAAAACATTGAACGGATCCGAAGATTTGACTTTAGTGGATTTTTTGCTCTCCTTGGCGAGTGCCGGAGAGGTTCAAGAGTACGTAGGTTTATATTTAGGGAACACGCCCAAAGCCACGGAGTTCGGGTTAGAACTGGTGAAGCAAAAGCGAGCGGATCCGAGTTTGAAAGACGGCATCTCGCGTTTGTGAATTAAAGGAATTGAATAAAAAAGGAGGGAGACGGAGAAATGAAGAGAACATAACGAATAGAATACGAATATATATAATACCAGTATATACCCCAGTAAACAAACGAGAAACGAACTATGGACAATATAAATACACAACGACGCGCGGCTAACTAAACGAACTCTCAACGACAAGAATGGGAACATCAATCAACATCATCACCCACACTCCAACTGTTCTCATTAAAAGTCAATTCCAGGACACGGCAAACCGAAAACAATCCCTCCGATGCACGATTGCAACGGCTTCCCGTATATGATGGGGAGTAAAAACGCTGCGCCGATGTTCCCTAAACTCAAGAACGAAGCCAAAAACGCACAGAAAATTGCTACCGCTTTCAACTGTTCTGGATCTTTAAAAAAATCCGACCCTTCCTCGGACACGTACGTGCCGTCTCGATCGTACACTCTGTTCTTCATCTCGAGCTCTTTCTTTCGCTCGTTGTTTAAGCGCTTCTCTTTCTCTTCGATGGATTCTTCCTTCTCTTGGAAAAAGGATTCGAACTTTTGCGTGAATGTCTTCTCTTCGTCGTCGAAGCTTTGCGCTTTCACGACAGAAAAAACTCTTTGA
>Ga0182090_1062347_pt1 | contig 22215 bp, 8 predicted proteins | sample 041ome_24_FD_127767 | JGI IMG/M metagenome (GOLD analysis project Ga0182090, IMG submission 127767) | Metatranscriptome of coastal salt marsh microbial communities from the Groves Creek Marsh, Georgia, USA - 041408BS metaT (Metagenome... | ecosystem: Environmental > Aquatic > Marine > Intertidal... | reverse complement strand
CGGTGAATGTAGAACATGCGGAGTTTATCGTTGAAGCCAACGAGGAGAATATGTCCGGACGGATGCAATGCTACTGAAAGTGGCGTCTCTGGGAAGTGCTCACAAAGTTCAAGCGCACAGCTAAAAGCCGACGACTCTGTAGACGTGCTCGTACTAGAGCCGCGATCTGACGACTTTGCGGTCGTCTCTGAATGCACATCACTGGTCGTCAACGCGGTAGAAATGCCACCAAACAACATTTTATTCTTCTCTTTAGTAGACCAGATACGAACGGCGCCGTCAGTGGAACACGTAGCGAGTATCGGTTTCAAAGCGCAATGACTTGCACGCGAGGATGGAGATGGAAGCACAACGTTGTGCGATATCATATTACCACCACATGACGTACTGTTGGCATCTTGATTAAACGTGGAAGAAAACGATATCGTCGAGTTTGTCGCACCGGGTAGTTTCGAGCGTTCAGAAGCTGTGACGCTGAAGTTTTCCCGCAAAAGTACTTGGAACACGTCACTATGCGCGGTACCTTGCAAAGCGCTCTGTTCACAATCGCTGGAAGCTTCCTTCTCGGTCGTTATTTCCCGAACCGATGCGTCTGCATCTGAGACTGCGAGAGTGTAAAGCTCGTTCGTTGGATGGTCCATCCACACGATAAGAGTTTCGCCGCACGGAGAGACGTCCGCAGAAACAATCGCTCCCCTTTCAATGATCCAACGCACTTCTTGCGACTGACAAATACTAGTATCTGTAGTATCTTTGCCACAAACGTCATCGAATTCTGTACCATCACGCGAGTTGCAGTTGCGATTCTTCACATTCTTCTCATCGACCGCGTCTTCATCTACTCCGTCTACCTCACCTTCTTCTTCCTCTTCTTCTTCTTCTTCCGGACTATCTTCATAGGCTTGGTTTTTCCTACGAACAGACCAAACTCGGATTTTACCGTATGGCTCTTTACCCGCGGTAATCTTTCGATCGGCATTTCTGTTATACACGGAAAGGCTTCCGTTAGTTCCGAAAATACAAAAACCTCGTGCGCCGATGGCGCATACGCCCGTTGCGCCAATATTGTAGCTATTATTATTTTGCGCAAAGCAGTTTCGAATAATAAATATCGGTTGCGATTGTTCTAGTATCAACGCTTGTCCACTTTTAAATGCAACAACGACTCTCTCTCCGTTTCCTTTCTCTAACCACGCGTGATCGACTGGTTCATCTCCTTCAAAGGCTTCCCCGAATGGTATTGCGCTGGCGAGTTTGATAACGCCCCGACTCCCCGACGCCGAAGATGCGGCATATAAGTCAGCCTCTGACTTTTGAGGGAGCTTATACATTCTGATCACGCTCATAGCGACAGCTGAAACGGTATTTCTCTCGCGTGGATGAAATTTAAAACTCGCCGGATTGGAGTGTGACGTTGAATGGTTGCGTTGACCGACGCTTATGCGCGGCTCTGGAAGAAAACCAATCACGTGCGACACGTTCGACACCGACGAGGACTTTTTACCCGCAGAGAAAATATCAGAGTAAGCAGACGACGCAGGAAACGGATTGCTCGTCGACAGTTCTTGATTACTATTGATATCACCGTCGTTACTGACGTTGGTGCGCTTCGTCAGATCCGAGAAAGTCCACGAACGCAAGGTCCAATCGTTCTCGTCCGAAACTCTTTGCACTTTCGCTACAATCGAAGCTCCATCGGTTGAAAAACACACCTCCGTGAACGCATACTCACCGAAACATCCACTCATCGAAGCTACTGTTGCACTGGAAGAAGAGCTCGAACTTTTCTTCCCGTCTGTCCCGATCGCGTCTCTCAACGAAAACGTTCTCAACCTCGCGCGCCTTTGCGTCTGTCGATGTATCGCGCACAACACAATCGACGGTCCTATTTCCTCGTCTCCACTCTCTGCAATCGCGAGTAAAGAAGCAGTTTCGCCAGTAAACGTGATCGGTCCGGAAGCAGAAGCAGAAGAAGCAGAAGAAGAAGATACTCCCGCCTCCCTTCTTCGTTGACCACCGCCTTTTCCTCTCTCCTCTTCCTCCTGCTCCAAAAAGTCTTCGCTTCTCTCCCTCGCGCTCCCACCCCCAAAACACTTCTTCGCCGCGATCGCGGTCACTTTCCTCTGCCCGGGCGTCCCGGGCACGAACGCCACTTGCCTCCCGCGTTCGCTCTCCACCAACAACACGCCGTGACCAACCGGAAACGCGCAAAGCGCGTCGTCCAAGAACACAATCGAACGACACACCAAATCGAACGACATCGGCAAACCAAACGCGCCGGACGGTGCCACGCGCGCTTTTACCACCACCGCTCCTCCCGTTTTGTTGTTCTCGTCGTCTTCACGACCCTTGCGGATACTCCCTTCTTCTTCGTTCTTCATTGTATTCGTGCTCTGTTGGGGTGTGTGTCCCCGTCAAAACGAACCGTTTGGCGCTTTTATTAGATACGAAAAAAAAGTTTTTGGTCTATTTTTAGTCGTATTTTAGAGAAACGCACAATGCGAACAACAGTTTCCCGAGCGCTCAAAGAAGCGCTTCTGACGTCAGAAGCGATGAAGACGAAACGAAGTGAGTGCTTTTATTCTCTCGTATATCTTATCACTTGGCAAAATCAGCGCTACTGCGACTACTCGAGAGGGTGGTGTCACACAATTTTAAAAGTGCTCGTATTTTAGAGAAAAAAATTGGCGTTTTTGATCAAATAAAACGAAACGAAACCTGTCGTTTGTTTGCACACAAAAGAAGATATCATGTTGCGAACAACAGTTTCCCGTCTCCTCCGGCGGAACGCGGGAACCAACAACGCAGTATTAGGATTAGGAAGCATCAAAAGAAGAAACATCTCGACCGAAGAACAGATGAAACTAGAGCAAGAGATAAACGCGACGTTCGCGGAAGCGAGAGAGGAAATCGAAGCGGCGATGGAGAGCGTCGGGACGACGTATTTCAACGACGACGCGGAAATCGCGAAAGAATTAACCAGAGATTGCGTCGCGAAATACGAGGAGTTGTTGACGAAATGCGAGGGAGATGCGGGGAGGAAGGAGAAAATTCAAAGGAGCATGGGATTGAAAATCGAGCAGTTGAAAGCGGAGTGTAATTTGATCGATACCGCGCACGATGATTAGATTTTTATTAGAAGAGAGAGACAGAGACAGAGACTTTCGGTTGATGAGATGTATTGTTTGTAGTATAAGAAACGTAATGCGATGAGAGCGTAATAATTTGATCGATACCGCGGGCACGATGATTAGATTTAGAAGAGAGAGAGAGACCTGGTGGATGATGTGGTGTATTGATTGTAGTATATAAACGTAACGCGTATTGACGATACAATTTGCCTTTTCCCCGGGGGACGAAAACATATCTTCACTTTAAAGAGGCCTCAAAAGTACGCGCAATAATGTCTTCCGTCTGCTTTTCTTTGCGACGAGCGGCGATGTCTTCGTCCTCGTCTCCGTGTTCTTGTTCGACGATCGTGAGAGGCGTGACCTCCTCCTCCTCCTCCTCCCTCGCTTCTTCTTCTTCTTCTTCTCACCAAAAATGGATAACAACGACGGCTTCGTCGTCGTCCAAAAAAGGAGGGACGAAAGTCGTCTGCGCCGCGGAGAGCAGCAGCAGCGGTGGTGGCAAAAGTAGATTTAAACGACGCGACCCTGACGCGAAACCTCCCCCGGCGCCGCTCGGGTCCGGACCACCGATGACCTCGGGAAAAATCTCCGAGCAAATCTTGGAAAAAACGAGAGAAGAAAATCCAGAGGTGGAAGTGATTCCGTTGCAGCAAACGCGGTTCCAAGGCGTGGCGAACATCGACGACGAATCGAGCGAAACGTCGCAATCGAACGTTTTGAAACGAAGAGCTATACTTTTCGCCGGCGACGTGGCTGCATTTTCTGTGTTCGCGACGATTGGCCGTGCGAGTCACGGGGAAGGTTTGAACCCGATCGATATCGTCGGCACGGCGTCGCCGTTTATTCTCGGCTGGGCGGCGGCGTCGTATTTGTTAGGGACCCAAGGCGCGTTCGGCGACAGCAGCCGACGGAGCGGCGTGGATAAACTCGGAAAAATCTTACCCTCGGTTGGGAAAACCATCTTACTCGGCGTCCCAATTGGCGTGATTGTCCGTTCTGTGGCGACTTTCCACGTCCCCGATATCTCTTTCCTGTTCGTTTCGCTCGGTTTCAACGGCGTCGCTTTGCTCCTGTGGCGCGTCAGTTTAAGTTCGGATATTCGCGTCGGAGGAAACAACGGAGACGCGACAAAACCGCGCACCAACAAAAAAGGGAACCCGCTCGAGTTTCTCTCCTTGTTGAGCGGTTTAGTCAAGAGATGGTAATAATAGAACGTAACAGAGTGTAAACGCAAGTGTACTAACATAAGATATCTGAAGAGCACTTTTATTCTGAAACTGAAAAATTGAACACAACAAGACAGAAGAGAATCCTCCGGTGTCGTCGTCGTCTCTTTCTCTCTCTCTCTCTCTCTTCTGTTATTGATTATTTTGAACGAGGAAAACACACGCAAAAAGCAGGCAAAATACTCTCACACATAATTGCCTCTTTCCCGGGGAGAGAAGCATTGTTTCCCCACACTTACTCCTCCTTCTTGAAAGCTTACTCGAAAGAGAGTGCGTGTGTTTAGTGCGCGCGCGCAGAGAGGGTAATAATGGGGTCTTCCTCGAAAGGCGGGAGCATGTCTTTCCAAGAGGCGTGCCAGGTGTTAAACTTAGACCCGAGAGAAGCTTCGAGCAACCCGAATGCGGTAAGATCCGCTTATAAAAAGATGGCGTTGGAGTTTCACCCGGATAAACATCCCGGGGCGAGTTCGACGCAAACGTCTTCGTCGTCCAACGCGACTGGTAAGAAGTCCTCCGGTGGAGCGAGTGGGAAACCAACGAGAGAGGATTTCGAGAGAAAGTTCAGGCAAGTCGTGAGAGCGTACGATGCGTTGACGAGACGGGACGATTCGGACGATTCGGAGTCGGACGAGGACGATTTTGGAGGCCCGAACGGCGATTTCGACGGCGTTTTTAAGAGTCCAGAGGACATGAGAGATTTCGCGGCAAACTTTTTCGAGTCGTTTTTCTTCGGCGGGGGGTTCGCGCAAGGAAGCAACGGGCCGTCGGGGAGGAGTTCGAGGAAACGACGATCTACGCATTCTGGTGGAAACGCGAACGCCTCTTCGGGTGGTGGAGGGCCAATTATCAAAGAAGTCAACGACGACGGGGAGGAATATTCGGACGAGGACTCGGACGAGGACTCGGACGACGACGAGGATTACGACGACGATTGTTCGGACGATGACTCGGACGACGACGATTACGGGAGTCATTCGGACGATTACGATTCAGATAGAGACGGGTCGGATTCGTATTCGGACGACGAGGACGGGTACGCCTACGCGGATTTGAGAAAGTTTTTCGGTAAACCTCCTCCCGGATGGTCGAGCAAAATGGCCGCGCACATGCAAGCGAGCGCTGAAGCGATGGGGGATAAGAAGATGAGCTCGAAGAGCGCGCAAGGTATGTTTGACGAGTTGAGGTCCGGAAGCCGAAATAGCAGTAAGAGTAACAACGCGAATAGCGGCGGGTCGAGTAGATATCCTGGAGGGAGAGGCAGTGGACGTAGAGGCGATAGCGGCGGCGATGGAAAACGTTGGTTCGACTCGGATGGGCCTGATTTTGGACCGAGAGGCAGTCGAGGCGATGGACGAGGCGGACGTAGAGGCGATAAAGGCAACAACGGCTCGTTCAGAAGATCGCACAACGATAACCCAAACAATCGAGATTACGAAGATCAAGATGACGATCAGTTGTTTGAACACTTGGAAAAGATGAGGAAAGAGGCGGCAAAGTACGCCGCGGAAATCGCCAAGAAAGAAAACGAGAGAAGAAGAGCGTCGGCGCCTTTAGAAAAGCTGCAAAGGCCTACTTTAGTTTCGAGATCGGATAATACCATCACATTGAACGTGTATCGACACAAGTCGGGAGGTACGTTACCGCCGGATAGATGTTGGGAATTGAGTTTGAAAAGGCACGGCGATAGAGATTATACGGTGTATGCCGCGGTGAGGGGTAACCCGGTGGTGACCGTGTCGGATCTAGTTCCTGGAACGCGATACTCGTTTAAAGCGAGAGTCGGCCGCGTGTCCTCGGAGAAGGACGGCGAGGACGGCGATACGAAATCTAAATCGACCATGGATGTTCTCTCGGAAACTATTTTTTCGTCTTTGCGAGACGGCGCGGGAAGTATGAAGGGCGTAGAGATTATATCAGAGAAAGATGTCACGGAATGGGGCGACTATTCTATAGAATCTGCGTACGCGACTTCCGGGACGGCGCCGAGGGAAACTTCAAAGAAACACGCCGAAGAGGAGAAGGATACTCAAGAAGCAAACGTTTCAGCTCCTGGTCAAGGCAAAAAGGCGAAGAAAAAGCAAGCTCAGAAAGAAAAGTCGGAACAGGAAGCTTTGAATAAGAAAAATGCGGAAGATGATGCGGCGAAAGCTATAGACGAGGCCCAGCAAAGACGCGAGGCGTTGAAGAAAGCGATGGAGGAAGCCGCGGAAAGAGAGATGGCAGAAATGAACGCGATTAAGGAGAAGCTCGCGAAGAAAGATGCCAGTCAAAACGCAAACGCTTCCGTATCTTCGCAGACGAATAATCCGAATGCTGCTGTTTCGTCGACTTTGTCCAAGAAAGCCGCGCAAAGGCAGAAGAAGAAAGAGAAAGCGGCTGCGGCTGCGGCTGCCGCGGAAGAGGTTGAATCTGACGAAGCCATGGCAAGACGTTTGCAATTGGAAGAGCAGCGCAGATACGGTGAAGCCGGCGCAGACGCACCAGCTGGTGCAGGGTTTCAACAAGCTGGCTCGGTTAAGAGTAGCGGCAAGAGTAACGCCGCGGAATCGTGGGCCGCCGCGCCGGCTATGCCGTTGCCAAAAGGACAGCAAAGATCGGCGGCGTCCAGAGGGTATTCAGCGACGTCACAATCTGGGTCGTACGAGGACCGCTTCGCGCCACCACCGCCTCCTGGTCCTCCACCACCCGGTCCTCCACCGTTTGGTTCGCCCACGCGAAAGATGGCACCGCCACCGGTACCTCCCGGACCGCCTCCTGGAAGACCTCCTGTAGACGCGCAGCAATCGAGAGCAGACATACAGCCTCCGCAGCAGCCACCGCAGCAGCATCCGAGACAGCCACCTCCGCAAGTACAGCAGCCTCCGCAACAGATTCAACAACTACAACAGCAGCCTGTGCCGCCACCGTCTAACTACATGAATCTATCTTCGACGGTGTCTGCTCAACAGCAGCAGCAAATAGGTATGAATGCGCTCAACGCGTATAGTAGTGTTTCTCAGCAACCACCGCCGCAACCTCCGTCGCAACGTTGGAACAACGAAGGACCTTCACTTCAGCAGCAACAGCAACAGCAACGCCAGACGCAGCAATACGGCGCGCCGTCGTCGTATCCGCCGCAGCAACAGCAGCAATTGGGTGGTAACGTCGCCAGCGTTGTCTCCGGTGTCGCCAATTTAGGTTTTGGTTCTTCCCAACAACAGCAACAGCAACAGCGCGCGACATCGATGTTTGATCAACAGCCTTCCTATCAGCAGCAACAAGCCTCCTCAGGTTATGGACAGCAGCAGCAGCAGCAGCAGCAGCAACAACAACCGTCCTACTTGCAGCAAGAGCAACAACGCGTGCAACCAACCTCCTCCTGGGATCCGTTGATGGGCAGTTCCTCTTCTCAACAACAAACCGGAGGCGCCTCCGCTTTTGGCCAATCCCCTCCTCAAACGCAAACCTCGCGAGGTCTCGGCGCTTTCGGCGATTACGGCGGCGCTTTCGGAGGCGGCGCTTTCGGAGGCGGTGGCATCGGTTCCATCGGTGGTCCCATCGGTGGTCTCGGCACCACCTCCTCGGTCGTCGCGCAAACGCAAACGCAACTCAGCCCGGCGTCGCCGCGCACGCAGCAACAGCAACAAACCGACGGCCAGTTTTTGGAGAACTTGGACAATTTGTTCGATCTCATCGGAGACTGATCACGAGAAACTGCTACTACACATATATTTTAATACTAACAACAGTACGAGAGAGAAAGAGAGAGAGAGAACCTACGATTTCTTCGCACGTTGATTGTTTTTTCACTTCTTCTTTCACTTCTTTCACTTCTTCACAACTTTCCTGCGCTTTGTTGAGTTTACTCCTCCTTAAGACGAGAGATATGTCCCAACCTCCTCCTCCTCCTCCTCCTGCGCCGCTGGCAACTTTAGACATCCTCTCCCCGTCTTCCACGGACACGTTCGAAATCGGGTGCGAGATATGCGTCACCGCGCGCGTGTCTTTTCCCCGACCAACGAGAAGTTCAGTAACGAACACGTACCGAAGGGAGGTGTTGTTCCCGAGATACCTTCGCGTGGAGATGGCGTACGACTCATCGTCGTCATCCTCCTCATCGTCGTCGTCGTGGATGATGCCTCTTTCCGCCGCGGTCGGGAGGCGATATAAACACGTCGGGAACGCGTCCTTGGACGACGAGCGAGAGAGTAAAGCGACGTTTTCGTTACGATTCAACACGCAGGAGTTATCCTCTGGCACGTATTCGATACGGTGTTTACTCCCTAAGGATTACTTCGAGACATCTACGAGTTCGATGAAAGAAACGTCCTCTGCAGACCAAACGGAGGACAGAGACGCGATGAAGAAGAAAAAAGAGGTACATAAAGCGTTACTCGTGGCGTCGAAGAAAGAGGTGCAAGTGCACATAGCGCCGACGTTGGAGTACGTGAGGAGCGGCGCGCACGACGTGAAGTTTCGGTGGAACGCGAAGTCGCTTCCACCGAAGGTATACGAGAGCGTGTTGAGTAGCAGTAGCAGTAGTAAAGGAAGAGAGAATGGGAAGGATGGTAGTAGTAATGATAGTAGTAAAGGTAGTGGATGGAAGCTCGCGTTAGACGTGCAACCGGCGTTGAGAGAGAACGAGAAACTTTCGGAAGTCGTTTCGGACGCGTTCGTGTTTGCGGCGAAAGCCGGTCATTCCGTTTGGGTCGTGAAAGGGTCTCGAATCATGTACGAAATAAATGCGCAGGAGTTGATTGAGAGAGAAAAAGTGATATCGTTTCCACCGAGTCGATCCGGCTACGCCATCGCATTAGCAGCGTTTAATTTGGATAATAATAACGACGAGAATTCCGAACCGGCGGTGACGACGCGTCGAGTGTGGGTAAGCGCAAACGGGTTAGAAGTTTCCGCGAGTTGTACGAAAGATGCGAGAGAGGTCGTGGTTGGCGACTCGAATTACGCACCAAAGCGTGGAACGTCCGGATCAGTTATTCAAGAACAGATGGAAAATTTAGATTTGCAAAAACCGCCGGCGCCAGGTAAAGACGAGGTGTCCAAGCTCGATAGACGACAAGATTGGGTGCCAAAACGTCAAAACACAGATGTTGGGTCGTCGACAGCTTCGACATCTTTCGCCTCTACGTGGCAAAAAGAACGCGGAGTGAACGTGCTCGTGTTTCGTTTATCGGATGGTGCCATAGAACACGACGTCACCTTCGATACGATCGGATCGAAACGAACGGATTCGAACGCGTCGAGAGCAGCCTGCGAAGCGTTAAAGTTGGCATTTTCACCGTCCGATGGTGCATTTGCAAAATCTCGAGATGGGCAGCGGATACTTGGTGCGCGAATGGTAATTGTTACCACGTGCGGTACTTGGGCATTGAATGCTGCTGAATCCGGAATATCGGATGCGTTGCGCGAGATTTTTGTCCATCGGTTCGGCGGCGACGTCGCGCTCGCTTCGCGAGCTATTTCGGACGCCATAGGGGGGGATCCGAAAAACGCGTCCGCAATTTGCATGGCGGCGATATGTGAGAATAGTAACGAGCCAAATACTTTCACCTCTCGTTTTATCGACGCTGCAATCAATAAAGGTAAAGATCAAAGAGCGTCGATTAAGATTCGATTCGCGTTTGCGAGTCCAGACGGGTGGTTTCCGATGATGAGGAAGCTTGGGAATATAGGTAACGATAAGAACGTATTTTTCAGCGGTACTGAATCCGCGGAACTTTTGGGTAAAACATCGAGTCCGGGATCTACAAGTGCGACATCCTCGAGCGGCCAATCGAGTGCGGATGATAAAAAGATGCAATCGTGGGAGGTGTGCGGCGTATGGGCAACAGAAAACGCGGAGGAATCAGACGACGACGGAGAAATGGAAAAAGCGCAATCAGATGAAGATGGTATGAATAAAGTTGAGGACGACATCGACCGGATTCTTCTCGAGCTTGACGCAGGTTTAAATGGCGAGGAAGAAGAAGACGGTGATGATAGTAAAAATATAGCTTTAGAGAAACCGAAATCAGATCTAGGCGTGGTTGATATTATCCCCGAACAAAGGGAAATTGAACGCCTCGAGTCGCTAAAGCTTCGCGCGGTCGTTGAAGCAGTAGAGCCGTGCCTCTTTGCTGCGGCTGAAGATGAAGACAGAAAAACATCGAAAAGCACTCGTGCAAGTGGAGAGCCCGAGTTTGTCAAGATTCAACCAAATTACTTGGTACAATCCGCGCAGCTCGGTTTCGGCGGCGAGTTTTCACACTCGAACATATTGGCGACGCCGTTGCTTAGCACATTAATTCATTTCGCGCGACGACGCATGCGTCGTTTTCAGTGGAATGCGCTCAAAGCGAGCGAGTCGAACGATGCAGCGAGTCAAGTCTCGGCGCGAATTGAGCACTGGATGCGAGAAATATCGAGAAAACGCGAGAGCGAGTATTCCGCGAAGCTCGCACGTGAATTCATCGCCGCCGGTACGATTGAGTACCTTAGCGATCGAATTGTACATCAGATTGATGCAGATGGAAAATTAAGAATCAATGCACACCAAGAAAACATACGTACATGCATCAGAACGCTCGCGGCGTTTTGTTTGCGAGACAACGGTGCGCATCTAGCCGAAGCGATTCGTCGCGACTCGCTCGAGGCAATCTTGCGTTCATTTCTAGCCTCATGGAACGGGTTTTTAGGTGCTGATTTAGACACAACTCCGCTCCTGAAACTCGAACGCGTTGTCGAATGGCTCGCCGCGAACGACTTGAAAACGTGTAAAGTGATCATGGCCTCGACGTCCTCGCCGTCTGTATCTGGGAAGAATTTTTCGGAGAAGGACCCGAAGCCGAAGCATCGCAGACGAAATTCAAGCTTTGCTGAAAGCACGGAATGCTTCGAAATGAGTTGCATGCGAGCACAGTTTCCAGCGATGCCAGATAACGAAGGTATTTATGCGGCGCCTCTTCGAGTCATCGAGCTCGAAAAGCCGACGCATAAGAAATTCGATGGTTTAATTCAATTACCTAGCAAGATGAGGAGCGCAACAGGAAACGGGTCAGCGCCCTTATCACCTCTCGAAACAAAAGCGCTCTCTCGGTTAGATTCTGGCTGGCACGGGGAAGTCGATCCAAGAATACCAACGCCACCCACCAAGCAAGCTGCTGCAACTATCGCCGAAGATTTATCTGATTCCGAAAGCGATTGGCAAGACGTCGCCGGCGAGCACTTGTTGAGCGAAACGAACGACACAGAAGGGGATAAAATGTCCGCTTGCTATAAAGGCTCAGTGATTGCCATCAAAGCCAAGCGCAATGATTGGGGCTCTTTTTGTGAAATCATGCGACAAGCGCCGCGTTTAACGTGGCTTCTTCAAAACGCAGGCGCGAAAGCAGTCTTTTTCGTCTGGCCGAAAATTGCCGGTGAGAGTGACGCTCGGGAAACGATTCAACCTCTCATCGCAAATCCAAACTTTGAAAGCTCCGAGTTGCACATTCCAGTCTTTGTCGTTCCCGGCGATGTCTTCGCGCGAAACCACGAGGGTGCAAAAGCTGAAAGTCGTCGACGACACCAACTCTTTGGCGAAGACTGCGTGATTCGCATCGACATCCCTGCTTTTGAGAGCGAAGACGGGAGCACGAATCAAGTGGCCCGCAGATTACGCAACGCGCTTCTGTTAGCGTTGAAAGACCGGGATGCGACGAATTCTGACAACGCCGCTTTATTGAGTAAGAAGACTGCACCGGAAGGTGGCGTCCTCGTCGGTCGATGCTATAATCCATGGAACAACCCTCTCTCGTCCAAAGGGGTTTCCCGCGCGTCGTCGATGGATGCGCTTTCCCCTACCTCGTCATCTGCATCCATGTTCGACCCACAATCTGCGAGAAAGTTTCGAAAATGGCGCGTCGCGCAACGTATCGTCAACTCCTTAGGCTCTGAAGATTTAGGCATTCGCGCGGAAGCTTACGATCTGGACGAATCGGAAACCACGCCAGTGCGCGTATTGTGCATGGATGGTGGCGGAATGAGAGGATACGTCACGGTTGTTATTCTTAAACGCATCTTGGAAGCTACTGGCGCGTGGTGTGTTGGAGAAGTGTTTGATTTAATCGTCGGGACTTCAACTGGTGGTATCATAGCTCTAGGAGCAGGCCTCTTGCGCATGACTGTCGCTGAACTCGACTCTTTATACGAGCAAATGGCGAAAGACGTCTTCAAACCGGATTCGTACGTCTCGCTGTTGACGAAAGGTCCCGGTCACGTGGCAGCAAAATCGTTCGAAAACGTATTACGCAACGTCCTCGGTGACGATCCGGATGAAGAAATGTTTTCCGTCGGCTCGCACCAAAGATGGTTCCGTTCTGCCGTGCCTGCACCTAGAGTCGTTTTGGTTTCCTCGTTAGTTTCGAGAAACCCGAGTTCGTTGTACATGCACCGATCGTATCGCCGCGAGAACCATTCGCCATCAACCGTCGTTGACACATCGACGTCAGGAAAAATAAAGAAGAAATCAGAGTTAGATTACGCCGGTGATTACAGAATTGGTATGACCGCGGCGTTACGCGCAACAACCGCGGCGCCGTGGTACATGGAAGAACTCATTTGTGAAAAAGAACTCGGATACGGAAGTGTAGAGATGAGCGAGAAACTGGGCTCTTCTTCTTCTCCTTCTCCTTCGACGTCTTCCGCGGCTACAACGACCACTCAAGCCATTGGCGTAACATCCACATCTTCCGCGGAACACCACAAAACTCCATCCTCTTCGAGCTTGGGTCCAAACGATATACTAAACGACGATATACTAAACGACGAGGACCTCGACGACGACACGGAAAAAGCCAGAGCCAAAGCCAAACGAGGCCAACTGCACGGTGGCGGCTTGAACAAACTCTCGCCGCTGGAAAGCTCGCGAACGCAACTCCGATTCATCGACGGCGCCATATCGTGCAACAATCCCGCCGCTGCGGCTGTGTTTGAAGCCAAACGGATATTCAACCCAAAAAGGCCTCTCATCCTCTGCTCGCTCGGCACTGGATATCCCGTCGCCCGCGACGTCCCCGCCACTTACGGCGCCTCCTGGGTCACGAACGTCGTCAACGCCACTTGTGACGTCGTTCAAGTTGACGCGACTATCCGTCACGTCCTCGACGCAGACAAGGACCAATACTTTCGATTCCAACCGCAAGGCGAGATTTTCAGCTGCGCGCTCAACGATACGAGCAAAGAGACGGAGAAAAAATTGAAACAAACCGCTTTGAAATACGTCAACGATCTCGCGCAGAGGAAAGAAATCGAACGGTTGGCGACGTTGTTGAAGAAACCCAGAGTTATAAGGAGGGTGTAGTATTTTTGTTGTTGCCCCGTGAGAGAGAGTTGCGCTGCGTTGTAATAATTCAGTATTGTGTAGGCATTTTTCATCATCTTTTTCAAACGGCACATTTTCAGCGAACGAAACAAATGATAACAACGATGATAACAACGACGAGAAGCTAAGTAAACGGCGAGCGCTGCGACGAGAGAACAAAGAAAACCTCGCCGCGCATCTCTCTCTTTTACACACACACGCAGCATGTTCTCGCTCTTCCGCCAAGGCTCCATCCGGCCTAAAAATCAAAACAAAATCCGTCCTCTTCCCATGTCCTACCCGAAGCAGCACGATAACAACACAAACTCTATCTACGCGTTGTTATCGTGGCGAGGATTACTTCTGACCGGGTCCGCGAACGGAGAGATTAACGTCTGGGATCCGTACACCGCGCAACTGGTGCAGAAACTACGCGGACACGAAGAAGCGGTATCGTCTTTGTGCGCGTTTGAGGATGATTATGTCGCCAGTGGAAGTTGGGATGGGACGGTGCGAGTGTGGGATACGAGTTTGGCGCAAGCGGTGGCGGTGTTGACTGGGCACAGGAAACCAATAAGCTCACTCGTATCGACTTTGAGCGGGAGTTTATTATGCTCTGGGAGTTGGGACGGGACCGTGCAGTGTTGGAACGTGCGGGCGGATCGCATACAATTTACGCTGAACGCGAACGGCGGGAGCGCGGTGAATTGCTTAACGTTTTTTCGGGACGAAAGTATGCTCGTGGTCGGGTGCGGGGATGGTGTTTTGAGGGTTTATTCCACACAAAGTGGTCAAAAGATGAACGAATTGAGAGGAGGGCATCACGATACGGTTCGTGCGGTGGCGACGTTTACGAACGATAACGAACACGTGTTTAGCGCAGGGAAGGACGGGAAGATTTTCGCATGGAACGTAGATCGAGGAACGGCGACGAATATCGTTAGTTCTTCGGATTTGCCGCCGACATCCTTGGGTTTGGATGGTGTCAATGCAAATAGCAATAGTAATAATAATAGCTACATCGCGCACGATGGAGGCTGTTGCGCGTTGCAAGAGTGCGGCGGAGGAAAATTAGCCTCGGCCGGGTACGACGGATCCGTGAAAATATGGGATCCCGATTCGCGCTTGTTCGTAGCGCAGTTGGATGCTCACGTCGGCGAGAAAGTCTGGGCGTTATCGTATGATGAGAGGATGTTGCAGCTGTTCTCTTCCGGCGATAAAAACATTTTCGCCTGGGACGCAGCGACGGCGTTTGAGGAAGAGGAAGACAGTCGAGACGAGTCTGAAATTGACGTCGAAGGGAGGAGTATGTCGGTTGCGTCCCGATCAGCATCGAGAGCTGATTTACCCAGAGTCATGTCAAATGTTTCGAATATGTCTGGTGGGTCAGCAAGCTTAGCGAATTTGCACGTTCACCCAAACTTTGCGGCGAATACGAGCGGTAATAACTCGTTGCAAGGCTCGTACCAGAATCTCTCGAATTTAGGAATAGGGCACTCCGCGTCTGCGTCAGCCAGTAGACGCGGGTCACTGACAGATTTGAGTGGTATAGTCGTTTCTGCGGATGTCAGTGGGTATAACTCGCAATCTTCGCAACCGGGTTCGGCGACGAAATCAGGGAGACGGATGAAAAAATCAGACGTTTTGAGAATGGAGTTGGAATCCGCAAACACGCAGTTAGAATCGTATGCGAAAGCGTACGAGGATCAAGTGCAAAGGTATAAAGATAGTGAAATCACAAACGAAACCTTGCGCAAGCGCATCACCGAACAGATTGCAAAACTCGCAGACGCAGAGAAAAGCAAACAAGAATTAGAGGCGCGACAGAGCGCGCTGCTTGAGGAGGGAATGGCGCAGTTGCGAAGCGAGTTTGAACGAGAGAAATCTCTAGCTTTAGATGCAACGGAAAAGGAATCGAAAGCACGGTTTGAAGTCACTATTAGGGAAAGAGAAAATGCCCTCGCGACACTCCGTGAGGAGTTGCTACAGTCCAACGCGAAGCTGGAAAAAGAACGACAGGAAACGTTTTCTCGACTCGAAGCGCTCGAAGGAGAGCGCTCAAAGAGTAAGCTCGAAGCAGATTCTTTACGACAACTCAACGAACGCCTTTTGAAAGAGTACAAAAAAAGCACGACAGAAGAAGAAACGCAAACCAACGAAGAAGCACGCACGATTAAAAAGCTCGAAAGCGAAATCGAAAGTCTGAAACGCGACCGAGCGCAATTTGAGATAAACTCAAAAGCGGCGTACGAGCAAATTTTCGCACGCAATGAAGCGCTCGACGCGGAGGTTTCCCGATTGACAGGTACCCTCGAGAATGCGTCAAAGACCATCGACGCGTTAAAAGTAGACGTCCAAACGGCGAGTTCGCAAACGAATGCGACACGGAGCGAATTGGAAGCCTCCTTTGCCGAACGTGAAAAGGTTTTGCGACTCGAGTTAGAATCCAAAACGAGCGAACGTTTTGAAGCCATCGCCTCCGAAAAATCGACTTTGGAAGAAAAACTCGAGCTGCTCGAAGATGCTTTAAAAGATACGACTGAGAGCATGCAAAAAGAGATCGAAAAGGCAAATGTTGATCGAGAATCGGAAACGAGCGCTTTGAAAGAAGCGCTTGGCGACGCGCTTCGGGCGAACGAAATCGCGAACGTAGAAGTTGCCAATGCTATAGCGGCGCATCACAACGCAGAAATGAAGTTCGAGACGGAAACAAAAAAGATGCAAGAACGCGAAGAGCGCATGAAACAAGATTTAGAAACGAAACCCGACCCCGCGGTTGTGGCAGTTGTCGAGGAGGAGAATGCGGCGTTGCGTAAACTCGACGAGGAGCAAAAAGATAAAATTGCACATTTGGAGGCCGAATACCAACGCGCAAACGAACGATTGCGTGAGGCTGAAGAAGACCGAAGAAAAGAACGACAAGGCTTGGAATCTATCGCGCGCGACCTTGAGAAGAAACTCGAAGAGACGCGAGAAAAGAGGAAAGAAGAGATGAAAGAGAGTCAAGCGGCTCTTCGCGAGTCCAAAGATCGATTGCAGAAAGCCGACAACGACGCGCACATGTTACGTTCGGATCTCGAAACCGCTCAAAAACGCCTCGAAGATGCCATTCAAAACGTAGATTCGACGGAAACTTCCCTGGAATCGAAATATCGACAGGAGATTGAGAAACTCGAGCTTCAAGCGAAGACGCTCCAGCGAGAACTCCTCGATTCGAAAAATGAAACCGAGAACGCCTTGGAATCTGCCAGTCGAGCCAAAACACAGCTCACGGATGCTAAGGAAAAATTTGCAAAAGCAGTTTCCAAAGGGAAAGGATTCCAAGACCAAGTTTCAATGCTCCGAGAGACGCTCGAAGAGGTGGAAGTTCGAAGCCGAGAGGCGGAGCGCGAAAAACGCAATGCCGAGGCGGAGAGAGAACGAATGTTGCGAGATTTCGAAGACGCAGAGTCGAGAGAAGTGCGCGTGAAAGATGCGTTGAACCACGAAAAAAAGCGCACGGCGAGTTTGAAAGACGAACTTCGAGAAGCGACAGAAAAGCTCGTCGAGTTTGAAACGTTGCTCGAAGAAGAGACCAAAAAGCTCGGCGAAGTCGAAGCGAAAGTGAAAGCGGAAGAATTTGCGATGGAGCGTGAGCGTGCAAATGCGAAAGACGCGAAGCGCGAGTGCGACGAGATGAAAATTGCCTTGAAAGTGGCCGAAAAAACTGTCGAGGAGATTACAACTGAGCGAGACGAAGTAAATGTGCGATTGAAAGAAACGGAAGTATTACTGGTTGAATCTGAGAAGCACGTGGAAGACGCCGAGACGAGGGTGCAAGAGGCGAAGCAAAGTCTCACGCAGCTCAAAGCGAGTTTAGATTTTGCAAATTCGAGATCGAAAGAGCTCGAAGCGAAGCTCGTCGAAGCAGAAGAACAGGATTCACCGACGCGTTTATCGACGGCGGATTCCGCGAGAGAGGAATCTTTGAATCGAACAGACGCTTTGGAGATGGAGTTGGGCACATCCAAACGTGATTTAGCAGACGCGAACGAAAAACTCAAAGACTCGCTCGAGAGAGTCGTTCGGCTCGAAACGGAAGCAAAACGAAGAAACGAGGAATACGTCGCAGCGTCGAATGAGGTTGAACGCTTGGAGTCAGCTGTGAATGAAGCCGAGATGAAGATCTCGAAATTGAAAACTGAAATCGAAACGTCGAGTAAGCAGCAACAACAACAACCTGACTCAACTGCTGCAGTTCCGTACGATAATAGCATCGACGCGCAAACTGAGGACGAGAAAGATGCCGAAAGTCGCCGAGTGCGTTGGCTCGAGCAACAACGTCTCCAAGCTGCAGAATCGCGAGCTCAAAATCTTGAAATCGAGTTGCAGCAACTTCGCTCCGAGGCAGAAGCCGCTCGAGTTGCCGCATCGGAAGCGTGGGCGGTTGCATCCCAAGCGGGTGTTTCCCGACAGCCTGATACCGGTGGTGGACCTGAGTCGATAGCACCGTCGTCGCCCGGTGGACGCTCGAGTTTCCACCCGATGGCTTCGCGGAGCGAGTATCAGTTTGGTGGTGGTGGTAGGCAACACCAAGCAAATAACCTTGCCTCGGCGCTCGAAAAACAGAGGTACGAGATGAAAATTGATGCATTGAAAGTTGACGTGGAACGGTTACGTCGCGACCGCGACCGCGCGCGTCGTGAACTCGAGCGTGGTAAAGCCGCCGCGAAAAATGCCGTCGCGCAAGTTGTCGAAAGACTACGCGTAGAAGTACACTCGCGTGCGATTGCAGAGAGAGAAAGAGACGTGTTACAGTCCGACTTAAAACGCACAATGCGTCAAGCGAACGACAGACTAGAGCAAAAGACGAGAGAAGCAGCGCGGGCGCACGAAGAATTCTTGGACGCCAAGCGGAAACTCGAAAAGTTGAAGCACGAAAAATCACTCGTCTCTCGCGCGGTGGAAGAATTGCACCACAATCAAGACGCTGCTGCTACTACTGCTGCGAATACAGTCACAAACCCAACCTCACCTCGTCCACCGCCTGGAACGAAAGCGGCAACGGCCTACGCCGCGAATCATCAACAACACGCTCCTTCTTCTTCTCAGACGAGCGTTTTCGTAGTCACGAGCGAACACGTCAAAATTCTCGTTGGAATGATTCTCACGATGCTCTTCACCGTGAAGTTTTTGAACAACGGGAATGTAAATGGCGCCGCGGAACTTTAAGAGATTATGATGTATACTAATAGTAGTAGCAATGATAGTACTAGCACTTACTAGATGACCTTGTTGTACAACAATTTAAGAGAGAAACTGATCTTTTTACATAAAAATTTCGTTTTCAATCGCCTCGATGGATATCTCTAGCGGCGGACTGCGCATTCGCCAAGGAAATTATATCGCACACCTGTGTCCGCATCGGCCGACTCAACGCGTATATCACCTGGTCCGCCACATCCTCCGCAATCATAGGATCAAAGCCTCTGTACAACGCCGCCTCTGCATCCACGTCTCCTTTAAATCTCGTCATGGTAAAATCAGTCCTCACCGCGCCCGGACTCACGCTCGACACTCTCACTTTCGAATTTCTCAAATCGTGTCTCGCCGATCGCGTAAACGCATCCACCGCGTGCTTTGTCGCGCAATAAATGCTCCCACCAATATACGCCTCGTGTCCTGCAATGCTCGAAATGTTCACAATATGTCCTCTGTCTCTTTCTCTCATCCCGCTCGCGAACGCTCTCGTAAACGCCACCACGCCCATGATATTCGTATTCACCACCGTCATCGCATCCGAGATTGAATTCGTATCCACGGCTTCCGTCCCTAACGCCAATCCTGCGTTATTCACTAAAATATCCACCTGGAATGGAACTTTTTCCGGTATCTTCAACATCTCCTCCTCGCTCGTTTTCGACACGTCCAACTGCAAAGGAAAAATTGTCACGTCTGGATACTCGGTTTCCAACTTCTCTTTCAATTCGTTCAGCTTCTCCACGCGTCGAGCGACGATGCAAACATTCACGCCACACTCAGCTAAACGTTCGACGATGGCTAAACCGATGCCTCCACTCGCGCCGGTGACTAACGCGCCTTGGCCTTGGAGCGAACAAAACTGATGACGTTCACCAGTGGTGCGTAAATTGGTCGCCATCGGATTGGTCAGCGCCGGTCGACGAGAAACATCTTCTTTGTCGGACATAATCAAAAGAAAGAAAGAAAGAATTAAGAAAGAGCGAATCTCTTCTTCTTCTTCTCGCCGACAAAAGCCTCTCTTCCAAGTCTCTCTCTCTCGTCCTTTCTGCGTTCTCTTCGCAAATAAAGCAGCTTTTGGTGTGTGTTTTCTCCAACAAAAGTGCGTTGACGGTGTTTCCCGAAACGAACGAAAAAACTACCTTTTTTTCACTCAAATCCGTCTCGACCACCAGATGAAAAAAGAATCCAAAATCTCTTTTTCGCGTGTCGACCACGAGCGAGCAGTTCTCCACCGTCGAAACGAAAAAATTGTCCTCCTTTTTCCCGCCTTTTCCTCTGTTTGATCTCTCTTTTCGTCTGAAATTGGACCGCTGATACTAAGCTGGATAGTTGTTCAAAGGGAGATTTGGGCACGCGCATATTCCTTTCTTCACAAAAAGCGCGCGCACATACAAACCCGCACGACTCGAGAACACACGCACACAACACACGCTCGAGAAAGAACAACAGAGAAGATGTCTTTCGCGTCCTCGCATTTGTACGGTCGCTTTTTGAAGTATAAGGTGAAGCAAAGATGTTCTTTTTCTGATGATGTCAAGACGACGCTTCGACGAAAAGTCGTGAACAACGTCGCTGCTGCTGCGACGACCACCACCACCGATCGGGATGATGGTATCATCGGGATCAGGAGACAAAGAAGAAGAGGTGGGTTAATTGCCACGAAGTACGCGTTGGCGGAAAACGGCGTTCTCGATGGGAGCGACGAGCTCTCCGTGAATACCAACCCGAACCAGTGGACGTCCATCGAGTCCAGCACGGTGCAGAAAGCTGGTTTCGTCAAGCCGGAGAAGTTTACGAAAGATTTTTCGAAACCGATGTCTATTCCAACTGAAGGAATTGAAGCGGCGATTCGAGTGATGGAATCTGGGCGTGTTTTTCGATACTGCGCGACGTCGGCGGAGACGAGTGAGGTCGCGCAAGCGGAGGACCAGTTCGCGGAGATGGTTGGTCAAAAATACGCAATCGGGGTGAACTCGTGCTCGAGCGCGATTTTTATCGCCATGTTAGCCACTGGAGTGGAACAAGGGGATAAAGTTTTGACCAACGGGTTTACTTTTACCGCGCTGCCGAGTTGTATTTTAAGAATCGGGTGCGAACCGGTCTTGGTGGAATGCACGGAGAACTTTACGATGGATTTGGATGATTTGGACAAGAAGGCGGGCGAATCCGGCGCGAAGGTTTTGTTGATGTCGCACATGCGAGGAAAGGTGTGTGATATGGATAAAGTGGTTGCTATTTGCGAGAAGCACGGGATGAAGTTGATCGAAGATTGCGCGCACGGGTGTGGGGTGAGATACAAAGGAAGACAGTTGGGCTATCACGGGGTCGTCACGGCGTACTCGACACAATCCGATAAGGTGATCAACTCCGGCGAAGGTGGGTTTATCACCACGGACGACGACGATATCGCGGCGAGATGTTTGTACATGTCTGGATGTTACGAGAGAAGGTACAGCAAGCACGCGCGCATGCCACCGCAGGAGTTGTGCGAGAAGTACATGTTGACTATGCCGAACTTGTCCAGTCGCATGAACGAAGTTACTGCCGCGATGATGCGCCCTTTAATTGCCAACTTGTACTCGGAACGTTTGCCGAGATACATGGAAAGATGGTTGTTGATCACTTCCGTCATCGATTTGATGGCTGGTGAGTACGTCAGCGTCCCAACCAGTGGCCCGAACGTGGAAGATGTTGGGGACCACTTGAACTTCACTTTGAAGAACGTCACGGAGGAAGAAAACGCCAAGTTTCGAGAGATTACCACCGAACTCGGTGTGAACTTAGGCTGGTTCACCTCCTCCGTTAACGCCCGCTTTCACAAAAACTGGGAGAAGTACGGCACACCGAAGTACGATTTACCGCAAACGGATAAAGTTTTGGAGTATTCGTACGATATGAAGATGCCGCCGGATTTCGAAACGGAAGATTTTCAACACATTGGACACGTCATCAGTTACGCGGTGAACAAAGCCAAAGGGTTATGCGCGTAAATTTATGAACGTGTAAAGAAAAGTGTTGAAAAAGCCTCGTCTTCTCGCCGCAAGAGAGAGCATTAATAATATTCGAAGCAGAGACGCGTATAATCTAATATACTCTCTCGTTTCGACGTTTTCTCTCCTTCCGTGCGCGCGAGCAAGATGTTGTTTGTATTTTTAACATCAGTATATATTAAGGTCATGTTTATTAAAAGAGAGAGAAAGAGAGAGACGCGAAGTAGTGAATGAATGCAGAATAAGCAAAGAAGAAAAAGAACCACCACCTCATCATGTATCGCATGGGCGTGTTTGTTGGAAAGATTATG
>Ga0182090_1112910_pt1 | contig 22574 bp, 15 predicted proteins | sample 041ome_24_FD_127767 | JGI IMG/M metagenome (GOLD analysis project Ga0182090, IMG submission 127767) | Metatranscriptome of coastal salt marsh microbial communities from the Groves Creek Marsh, Georgia, USA - 041408BS metaT (Metagenome... | ecosystem: Environmental > Aquatic > Marine > Intertidal... | reverse complement strand
TCTTTTTCTTCTCCTCCTTCTTGTCGCGTTTCTTCTCTTTTTTCTTCTCTGCGGCGAATGTTTTCTTTGGCCGTGAAACTTTCTCTGGAACTGGAAAGGGTGTTTGAGACATCACTGGAACCGCGCGAGGAGGATCGACTTGCATTTTCTTCGCCGTCGCGTTGACCGAAGGTGGCTTTACTTTTTCCTCCGTCTTCTTCGTGATACTCTTCTTCTTCTTCTTCCGAGGTAAGTCTTCCTCTCCCGGCGAAAGAGGTGGGAAGGTAAGAGTCGGTTTCGTCTTCCGTGGTGCCCCTTCTTCGCGAGGACGACGATCATCCAAATTACCAATCATGAGTTCGATTTGTCTCGTCTTGTCATCGTCCTCGTCTTCATCTTCGTCGTCGATGACTAAAGTCGTACCCCAACCGTTTTCGCGCAAGTTTCGTAAGCGTTTCATAACGTCGGCGGAATCGATGGACTTGTATCGTTCCATCTCGATGGACTTGATTTTGTTCACGGCCTGTCGCATAACGCCCTCGTCTCTCAAGTTTTCCTTCGCGCGGCGATTGATGGTTTCCCAATATTCATTTCGTTCGTCCCTCTTCGATTGGATGTGTTTCGGGTAGTCTGCAGAATCGCCTTCTTCGCCGACGAGGGAGATGAAATTATAGGACATTGGCGCAGTAATCGTTTTTTGCTTCGAGTTCCAATTCAATATCTTCGTGCGACTTTTCGCTTCACCTGCTCTGACGAGTTCACTAAACGGTCTCGATTTGATTTTATGGCTCTCCCACAAATGCGTCCTCATCGCTTCGATTCGATTCGTAATATTGCACGCAAACTCGCACTGTTCGCCGTTGTCGTCAAAAATGGGACAAACGCTCATGTTCCCACCAAAAATCATCTCGTTCTCACCGGTTTCCGTGTTGAGTCGATACACGTGGCCTTGCCCTTTCCCTCGTCTCACTTCGTTCCAACCATCATCTTCGAGCGTCTGTATCTTTCCATGCTTTCGTAACTCTCTCAAGTCTTCGTCCACTTTTAGTTTTTTTGCCAAATCGAACGCTTCGGCGGCTTTGCGAATCATTTGAGCACCACGCGCAACATAGGCGTCTTCGTCTTCCTCTTCCGCATTATTCTCCTCCTCTCGCTTCCAGGCCGCGTCAATTGCAACGTGCTTTGACGACCCGTTGTAGACGTACGGAAGCAATTCTTCGTCCTCGTCAAGTTGTCTCGAAATATCAAAAGGCTCGCGTCGCCTCACTTTCCCGTGGGAGTGCGCGTCAAAACTTTCGTGCATCTTCCTCCGCATGTGGCCAAACGATAGCGGTAAATTAGAGCTCGCGAGGCCACGAGTAACACCTTTTGCAGTGGTCTCCACGTCTTCAAAGTTCTGAACGTATACAGTGCCAGTCGCTTCTTCCGACCACGCAAAAAATGGCAAGATCTCTTTCTCTCTCGCTTCCCCCGGGTAAAATTGAAATCCACCCCATGGAGGATCCGCGGATCGCGGTACGAGTCGAACGCCAGCAGACAAGGCAGACATTGTGAATGACTGTGATTGCGTATTATTTACGCCTTTCGTCTCAAACGCCATCGCGTCGCCGGTTTCATTGGCCACGGCGAGAATTGTCACGTAAGAATCGTCGATATTGACATTCGCATCAAACGCCATTCGAAAGTCGTCTCGGACTTCAACCGAAGAAGGTGAAGAAGCCATGCCGTGTTTCCACGAAAATACCGGGTCAATGGGAGAATATTTTCGAACATCGTACAACTTGACCGAATTTCGAGTTCCGACGGCGAATAGAAACGTGCCTGTCAGTATGTTTGAAGCGCATTGGATGCGTTCGTCTCGAGTACTCGAGGAAGTACCGGCAGTTATAGATGTACCCCCGGCACCGCGAGTGTTTGCAACTTCCGGTCGTCGTTCGTCGATGACTTGAACACGATTCGAGTTACAGTGTAGCATCGTTCGCGGGTGCATAGCCTCGTAGCACCCGTACCATTGCCTCACGACTGCCGCGCTATCGCTATTCACCCCAATTGAAACCGTGTCCCATTTCACCCATCCTCTCTCACCGGGCCTGTATGTTTGCACCGTTCCCGCTTCTGTCGCGACTCTCAAACAACAATCGGCAAAATTCTCGCACGCGCTTTGATTCGTAAAGCTCATATCTGTCGGCAACGCCGCAACATCGTTACGTCTATCAATCATCGGCGTCGTAGAAAACTCGCGCCGAAACGTTCTTCCGCTCTCGTTTGTTTTCGACACCGACACGCCGCAAAAATCTCTCGTCGCGACCATTTTCATCTGCCCTCTCCCGTCCTCCTCTTCGATGCCTTGCACGTCGAACGTTCTCTGGTACGCGTTCTCTCTCTCCACCATCTCTCTGATTCCATCCGAGTAAACGCTCACGGCCCTTCCTTTCGCGTCCCGCGTCACCACCGTCCCGTCTCTAAAAATCTTCAAACAGTTCGGCGCGTCCTCTCTCCTCGTTCGCGCGCGCACCATCTCTTCCTCATTCTCCGCGCGTTCAATCGTTCGCAAACACTCCACCGGTATTCCCGCGACCACGTGCCGGAACTGATTTTCCTCCCGCGAGCGCGCGTCCGGAAGCTTATATCTTTCCTCCCTTTTCACTCTGTTCGTTTCCTTCACCGAGTGCACGTTTTGTGCTCGAATCATCCTTCTCGCTCTCGCGCTCTTGATGTCCTCTTCCTCGTCTTCCGGGCACCGCGAAACCACCACCGGTCGTCCGTGCGCTCGAACGACAGCGACGGCGGCATCGTTCGCTACTTCCGACCAAGACGAATGCGACGGCGGCACCACCAAACTCCGCTTCGCTCTCGGAAAGACGGAGGACTCGCCGCCCCCGTTTGAAGAGGAAAAAGGACCTCTTTCGAACGGGTAGAACACCCCTCCGGTGTACCCGAACGAGATCTCGCGAAACTCCAGAGCAGGAGGAGGACAGAGAAGATTTCTGCTGCCGTTGTTGCTGTTCTCCGTCGTCATCGTCGGCACCGAGTCATGTCGTTGTTCCTTTCCTTTTTGTTGTTTGTCGCGTTGAGTGTCGCGGGTGTGTATGTTTTTCGTTCGTTCGCGCTTTCGAAATGGAGGAAAAACCGTTGAAAAAATTGGAAAAGTTCTCCACAACAATATCTATCATATCTAACGATGAGTAACAACAACAACAACAACACCACCACGACCGCTAATAATAAGAAAAAGAGAACGTGTCTGTGCTTCCACGGCTTTTCGCAAAACGGCGTCGTGTTTCGGCAGCGCACCGGTTCCGCGAGAACGAAGAAGTTGAAAAGAGAGTACGATTTCGTGTTTGTGGATGCGCCGCATCGCGTGGATGGCGTTTTCGATGACGACGATGAAAAGGAGGAGGGTAAAAAAGAAGAGAGCAACAACGACGGTAGTAAAAACGTAAGAAAAAGAACAGAAGAAGAAAAAGGAGGCGGAGACGCGCGGTCGTGGTGGCTCGCCGGTGAAAACGTGGAAAGTGGCGTCTCGAAAGCGAGCGATGGGACGTGGGTGCGACCGGCGAAGAGTCAGAAGATTGTGTCTTGGGAGGAAAGCGCGAAGGCCATCGAAGACGCGGTGAAGGAGAACGAAGGACGCGTGGACGCGTTCGTTGGGTTCTCGCAAGGCGCCACATTAATTGCAATCTTGAAACGAGTGAAACCCGAGATATTTGCGGGCGTGAAAAGAGTTGTCAGCGTAGCCGGGTTCGATCCGCTAGACGCGCGGTTTTACGATTCCGAGGCGAAAATCGACGTCCCGTCCATGCACGTGCACGGAAAGAACGACGCTCTGGTCACGCGAGACCGATCCGATCGCTTGCGAGAGCAATTTTACGACGCGGACAAAGCGATCGTATTCGAACACGACGGTGGACACGGCGTGCCAACCTCGAAGGAGTTCAGAGAGGCGTTCGAAAAGTTTCTCTCGATACCGCCGGACGAGCGAGACTGATTTAAAACGCGCGAGCGCGCGAGCGCCTCTAATAAAGAAAGCGAAAAAGATAGAGATGGAGAGAGAAGCGACTGGGATTGATGATGATGATGATGCCGCCGCCGCGCAATAGCACACGCAGAAGAGTAGCGACCAAGCTTGCATTATTTAGCGGATAATTATAAAAAGAAGTAGACGATCGATTGAGTTAATACCATTTTTCGCGTTTTCTTTGGTCTCCTGTATCCTCACAAATCGTATCGGATATAATATCACACGCGCACTATTTATCTCACGCATAACAACATGTCTTTCGTTCTCCGCGCGTCGTCCTCGTCGTTAGCGTCCTCTTCAACGCTCGCTTCTTCTTCTTCTTCTTCTTCTTCTTCGTCGTCGTCTCTCAGAAGCAGAAGCGTTCGCGTCGTCGGGAAGAGAAGAAACGCGTCGTCGTCGTCGTCGCGACGATTTGTTTCGGTACGAGCGACCGGAGAAGAAGGAGAAGAAGGAGAAGAAGTCGTCGCCATCGAAACAGAAGAACAAACGGAAGAAAGGAAAGAAGAAGAGCTGAGCGTGCAAACCCAAACCCCGGGCGATGTTCTTCGTCAGCAAAAAGAAGCCAAAGCGGACGAAGGGAACAACATCTTCGCCGGCGCGAGCGAGGAGATTGGTTTAATCGAATGGCCAACTGCAGGGAAAGCGATGCAAACCACGGGGGTCGTGATCTTAGGGATCGTTTTATCGGCGGTGTTTTTACTGGTCGTGAACGAGGTTTTGAGCACTCTGAGCGGGAAGATCTTTAATTAATACTGTTTCTGTTTTTATTGTTGTTATTGTTGTTGTTGTTGTTGTCGCGAGTCTGTTGGCGGGGCGCGCTTTAGGCTGCGCGGGAGAGAAAGAAACCCGCGCGCCGACGCGGAGGACGAGACTGTAGTTATAATACGATTTTCATATTAAGCATAATGGTACGGTATATATAACATAAAAAATAATTACGCGCCATCGACGAATTTCGCGCACGCGGAGTATATCTTTTGCATGAACGCGGCTTCTTGGTCTAATCCCGCGGCTTTCGCCGTGTTGATGTTCGTCATGAGAAGCGCCATCAAGTTCATATCCAACTCGTCGTTGTCAACCATTTCCAAAATCATCGCTTTTTTATCCTTCGCAGTCAACAGTTTCATCATTCTTTCCTTCGGTTGTAACATAGCTCTGGTAGTTTGATCGACGAAACCGACAAAGTTCGAGGTGACCGTGTTCAACGCGTCGATTTTACCTTTCATCTCTTCGCTCACCGAATCGTCTTCCATTTGACTCTTCAAGTACGCAAAGAACTCCTCGTTCAACTTCGGTCTATTTCGCACGATTTCAAATTCCATCTCGTTAAACTCAGTTTCGAAAAAGTACGTCACCAACTCCGCCGGCGACGTCGGCTCCGGCCTCGCCTCTCTCGCCTCTTCCAACTCCTTCCGTTTCTTCTTCCACTCTTCTTTCAACTTTTCCTTCTCCTTCTCCAACGCAGCCGCGTCTCGCTTCGCCAAATGTCTATCGATGAGCATATCGTTCTCATCCGAAACCTCACCCAACAACCCATCTGGATCGTAATTAAGCTCTAATGCGTCCGGGTTGCTCGATTTAATTGGTTTCTGCCCGGCGCTCATCAAGTTCCCTTGCGCGTCGATTAAACCTTTTTGTTGAAGCTGTTGCGCTCCGGAACCTTCTAAAGAGATGCGTTGCCCGCCTAGACGTTGTTGCAAGATGGCTAAATCTTGCGCGGAAACTTCCCCGCTCGATTGTCCCGCCATCCCACCGCCGACGCCTCCAGAAAACGCCCCTTGGCCGTTCTTCCCGAACTTTTGCTCGAACGACGACCCGGCTCTGATTTCCGTCTTTGAACGGCGACGCGGATTTTGGGAAGAGACGTGTCGTCGTCTCATCGTCTTTTTCACCATCGTCGTCGCCGCAACAACATTTTGTCCACCGCGCGACGTCGCCGCTTTAAAGCGCATCGAGGAAAAGGTGCCGGACGAAGCGCACGTAAACAACGTCATCGAACTGCTCATATCGTTTTGCGTGTTTGTTCTTGCGCGCGTAAAGAGAGATAGATGTGGATGGAAAAGACTCTCCAACAAATTCTTCTGTGGCGGTTTGGGGAAAGAAATTTTATCCAAAACTCGTATTTCGTGATTGATGTGGAAAAAGACACGAAAAAGGTGTTCACAATACGCGAAGATATCCAAAGCGCTATTACTATTATTATGTATTTACACACGTATTTTACAATCTCTCGTCCTCGATCTCGGTTGTTCGATCTGGTGGTCACCGCCAATCGGCAGATCTGTACAGAAGCGATCCTTGTCCGTTGCACCTGCCGCAGACGAGTTTACCCGGGACGCAGGTTTCGCACACGGGACATCGGACGAGCAGCGCTTGGTCTTCTTCTTCTTTTTTTTTGTTAGAATCACCACTTTTGTCAGAAGTGGTCTTCCAACCGAACGGAAGAGAAAACAAACTTTGCGTTTTCCTCTTCGCGGGGACGTACCCGACTTTATCGGCGACGGAGATTGCTTTCACCCCCCCGCCGCCCCCGGCGTTACCCCCGCTTTCCCACCCAGAAGTGCGCCTGGTACAATTGTAGCACGGGATTTTCCCCGTGCCTAAGCACGCGTCGCATCGCTTTTTCGTCAAGTCCCCTTGTTGAAGCGGCTTCGGCTTCGGAGAAGAAGAGGTGCGTCTACTCGTCGTTCGTTTTTTGTTGTTCTCGCCGTCGTTGTTGAATAAAAAAGCTCCTACTCGCGGAGTCGTCGTCGTCTTCGTCTTCGCTTCTCTCTCGCTTCTTCTGATATTCCTCCTTCGAACGAAAAAGAGAGACTTTGAAGTGTTGCTGGAGGAGAAGAATTCACCTTCTCTGCGCTCGCTCGTCGTCGTCGTCCTCGTCGTCGCTCTCGTCGCGAGCGCGGCGTAGAGTTGCATCTCTTCTCTCCTTTCTTCTTCTTCTTCTTCTTCTTCTTCTGAAGAGATTTGTTGTTTTTCCCTCGAAAACTTCAGAGTTTTCCACATCATCATCGACACATTTTACATATATATATTTACACACACACACACACACTGTTGCGTTCAGAAAGAAAGAGCGAGAAAGGGACGACGACGCCGCGGGCATCATGTGCACGGTGGATAAGGTGCGTCGATGCTTTTCTTTCTCTTTGCGGCGCGCGTACTGCGTGTGTGAGAGATTTCTTCAAAGCGTTTTGGTGCATCTTTTGAAATTTTACTCTTCACACGCGTTTTTTTGTATTTCTTTCGCGGCGCTGACCGATGTTTTCTCTCTCTTTTCTCTCTGCGCGCGCGCGCTCTTGGTCGTCGATGCGATGTACAAACAGTTACTGATTAAAGGCATCCGCGCGTTCGCGCCGGATCACGATCACGTGATAACCTTCCCGAAACCGTTGACACTCATCGTCGGTTCCAATGGTGCCGGGAAAACCACCATCATCGAGTGCTTAAAAATGGGCAGCACGGGCGAGCTGCCGCCGAGCGCGCGGTCGGGGCAGGCATTCATACACGACCCAAAAGTCGCGGACGCGACGGAGGTGAAGGCACAGATTAAGCTGAGGTTTCAGAACAGCATAGGGAAACCGTTCGTGGTCATACGGAGTTTTCAGTTGGTACAGAAATCGGGCGGGAAGTTGGAGAAGAAAGATTTGGACCAGATTATTCAGATGGTGGACGAGAACACCGGGGAGAAAGTATCGCTGACGAAGAAGTGCGCGGATATAAACGCGGAGGTGCCGATATTAATGGGCGTGAGCAAAGCGATATTGGAGAACGTGGTGTTTGTGCACCAGGAAGATTCAAATTGGCCTTTAGGGGAAGGCGCGGTGTTGAAGAAGAAGTTCGACGACATCTTCTCGGCGACAAAGTATACGAAGGCGTTGGAACAAATACGGAAGCTGAGAGTAGAACAAGTCGGAGAAATAAAAGATGCGAAAGGAAAATGCGAGACGTTGAGAGTGAGGAAAGATCACGCGATTAAGTTAACCGCAACGAGAGACGATAACGAACAGAAAGCGCGAGCATTGGAGGCTGAAATCGCAAACGTGGACGAAAACATCGAGAAGGCGATGAAATCGGTAGAGGATATGACGGGCGCTTTAGCTGGAGCGAGGCGATTGGCGGAGGAAAAATTATCTGTAGAGAGTAAATTATCGGCGGTAAAAGCGGAAAACGAAAGAAAAGTAGAACGAATTGATAACGTGTATACGGAATCCTTGGAAGAGTTGGAAGGATTGCGAGAACAGTTCACGGCGAAGTTCGCCACGATGAAAGAAGAGTTGGCGCAGTTACAGTCCGAGGTGAAGGAGTTGCACATGCAATCGGACGCTCTGAAAGATAAAAAGGACTCGGAGTTTCAAAAAGTGGGCAGACTGCAAGCAGAAGCCGAGCAACACTTGAAGCGATTGGAGAAGCGCGTAGAACACGCGAAGCAAGTGGCGCGAGAGAATGCCGAGATTGGCCAGGCGATTTGTAACGCCATTTTGAACATGAGCGACGACGGAGAAGACAACGACGACGAGGAGGAGGACGACGATGACGAAATGGTCGAGGCGACGCAAAACGAAAGCGCGAGAAACAACACGCAACGACCGTCCAAATCCGAAAGAGAGAGCACCATGAAACTCTTTCGAAAAGCGTTAGGAGAGCGTCTGCAAGTTTTACAGGACGCGGCGAAAAACGCGAGAGAAAAAAGGCAAAACGCGCATGCCGAAGCGACGAACGCCATCGTCAACGTCGACATGAAAATAAAACGAAGCGAAGAAAAGATTAAAGACAAGCAAAAGCTCAGAGAAGAGTTGCGAGCAAACATCGATGCCATAACGAAAGATTTGACGCAATCGGCCACCGTCGTCGCCGTCGACGAGTACAAGAAGAACGAACAAGAAGCGAAAGAGATTTTCGATAAACGGTCGAAGGAAGTCGAACTCGCCGGCGACGGGAAAACGGAAATGTCCGAAATAGAAAGCGAGATAGAATCTATCGATAAGAAACTCCAAGCGTTGAGGAGCGAACAAGAAGAGGCGGCCCGAGCCGGCGAAACGCAAGTAAAGATTCGTTTAAAACGCGATGAAATCGCCGCAAAGAAGGAAGCTTTGAGTTCTATTTTGAATTCGAGAAAAGATCGTCTCGAGGCGGCGTTTCGAGGCGCGCAAGGCGTCCCGGAACCGCTGTTGTTGTCGGACGAAGTTAAAAAAATCGAAAAGGAACGGCGCGAAGCGGCCATGCTCGCCGAACGCGAATTGGCCTCGTCCAAGACGATGACAGAATCTAGACGCCGCGAAGTCGATGCCGCGGAAACAACTTTGAATAACTGGAAAGACGACGCGCGAGTGTGTGAAGAGCAGGCCTCGGACGCACCAACTGTTGTTCTCCTGGGCGATAAAGGTTTATTGGGTGTAGAAGATGCCATGCACAAAATCAACGAGGACATCAAGGAAGCGCAAAAGACTATGGAATACATGAGAGCCGGTAACGTCTTGCTCACGGATTATCTTCAAAAAGCAATCGCCAACACCGCGTGTCCGATGTGCACTCGCGGTTTTCCAAACGTTAAAGAGATGTCCGCCTTTGAAAAAAGGTTGCGAACTATAATAGACGCGGCACCCGATCAGTTGGAGATCAACGAGAGAAAGATTACCGAATGCGAGGCGAAACGCGAAAAATTATTAGGATTGACGTCCATCAGCGCACGGTATAGAGAGTTGAAAGAGAAACGTATTCCGGCCGCGGAAGACGATTACGTGAAAGCGCGAGATACTCTCGATGAAGCGTGCGTCACGGAGAGAGGATTCGAACGAGCCCTCGAGGAGGCGAAGAAGGCGAGAGATACCGTCGTTGCTGTCGTTGAAGATGCGGCAACAATTTCTCGCCACGCACAAGAATTGAACACCTTGGAAACGCAATTGAGAATGATGCCAGGAGGCATGACGACGGGAAGAGATGCTGAGATTCGATCCATAACCGCCATCGCGGGTGATTTAGACGTGGAACAAGCGAACCGCGACAACAAAGAGAACCAGTTGAAAGTACTTCGACGAAAGAAGGAAAGAACGGACAACGAACTCGCACAGTTGGATAGGAATTGGCGAGACGCTAAAGATGCTCTGGCAGACGCGGAACGAAACCAGTTGAAAACGATTTCGCTCAGAGAAGAGAAGAAAAAGTTGGAACGAGACCAAGATCAAGCGACGAAAGATATCGAAACGCTCGAACGAGAGTTACCTCCGTTGGAAGACGAGAAGAAGAAACTCGAACGCGAGCGCGAAGAACGCGTCAAAGTTGAAAAAGACAACGAAGACGCCGTGGACGATAAGACGCGCACGTTGCAAAAGTCCATCGATTTCTTCGATTCCTTAAACGACCCGATTCAAAAGTACATCGAATCGAACGCGAGACAAACCTTAAAAGAGATTCAAAAATCTTTCGAGTCCGCGGATGTGAAAATCGACGCGACTTTGAAAAAGCTTGCGACGAAACAAAAAGAATACAAATCGAAGGAGAAGAGCGTGAACAAGCAAAGCGAAATCCAGAGAACTTTGGAAGATAACATCGCGTTACAGCGCGGTAAAAAAGAAGAAAAAGAACTCGAGATGCGAATAAAAGAGTTGCAAGAAACCGCGTCGAAATTTGGAAACGTAAAAGATTTAGGCGAGGAGTTGAAACGCCGGGAAAAGGTGTACAACCAATTGGAGGTGACGAAAGCAGAAGCCGCTGGGCAAGTAAAGACGCACCGCGAGATTGCTCGAAGTAGCGAGAAAGAACTCAACTCCGCGGAATACAAAAATATCGATTCTCGGTTATCGAAGGAAACCATTCGTTTCCAAACGTTGGAAATGGTAAACAGCGATTTAAATCGATATTACACTGCGCTCGATAAAGCGTTGATGGCATTTCACTCATCGAAAATGGGAGACATCAATAAAGTCGTCAAAGAGCTCTGGCAAAGAACCTATCGGGGTCAAGATATAGATTACATCCAAATCCGCTCGGATGCCGAGAAGCAAGAAGGCAAAACCGGTGGGAAGAGTTCCTACAACTACCGCGTCGTCATGATTTGCAACGGCGCCGAGTTGGACATGCGCGGTCGATGCTCCGCCGGGCAAAAAGTCTTGGCATGCCTCATCATCCGCTTGGCATTAGCAGAAACATTCTGTCTTAACTGTGGTATCCTAGCTTTGGACGAACCGACGACGAACTTGGATACCCCGAACGCGGAAAGTTTAGCTCGCTCGCTGATTGATATCATGCACTCGCGCAGAGAGCAGGAAAACTTCCAGCTCATCGTGATTACTCACGACGTGGAGTTTGCACACATGCTCGGTCAACGTCAACAAGCCGATTACTATTGGCGCGTGACGAAGGACGAAAATCAACACAGTTGCGTAGAAAGAGAAGATATTTACGAGTAAACGTACAGTACAAGAGAGAGTGCGCGCGTGCGAGAGAGAGACACAATAAACGGCAAACAGTAGCAAACATTAGGTAAAAAGTAGAAGTATACAAATGAGAAACATGCGCGCGCGCAAATAAATGTACAACAACATCATCATCAACAATTTACTATTACACTACTAATATTACATAATCACGCACATGTCGCATGTTCGGGAAAAGAAACCTTTCTTCTTTGGGATAATCAAAATCTCTCGTCCGTCCTTCGTTCGCTTGTACTTCAACTGTAACAAGTCGTTGTATTTCGCCTGCGTCACGTAAACGTCAAACCTGGTCATCGCGTGACTCAGCATATCGTTCCACCACCTCTCATGCTCTTCTAAATACATCGATCTTATTTCTTCAGCTTTACTTTCCTCTTTGCTCACCGGTACGCTCACCCTCGGATCGTTCTCGATCCTCACAAGCGCTCTCGCCAACGTCGTCTCGCTCTCAAACACGCTCTCTACCTGCGGAGTCTCCCCTGTCGGATCGAGCTTAGCCCGCGCGTTCTGTATCTCCTCGGATTTCTTCAACTCTTCTCTCTTCTTGAATTGGGGTACCCCGCCTCGCCAATAAAATACGTTTTTACACACCTTATTCCTCTCGTAACAATGTCTTTGCGTTTTCGTCCTCTCCGCGAGCACTTTAAACACATCTTTCCCTTTGATCCGTTGTGTATCCACGATAACCACGTGAAACGGGTCGCTATTGTCTGGTTTATGCCAAATCTGTTTATATATCGGATACATTTTTGGTTGTTTATTCGCCTCGAAATTCGTCCTTCGCAACCGGTGCGCCTTCGCCTGTTTGTACCCAACTTGCACCGCCTCGTCGCAAATCTCCAACAAGTCCGCCAGAGTGATTCTCGGCTGCGTCGTAAACTCGCTCATGCTCTCGCCCTCGAAAAATTCCAACTGCCGCACGACTTCTTGCACCGACAACGCCACCACCATCAAATCCGCCAGAGTAGAAAACAGAGGTTCGTTTCCAATCCTCTTCTTCTCGTCGGTTTCGTGTTGGAGATTCCGGATTTCGGCATCCGAGCAAAACGAGAGCTGCCAAAACGGTGGGTCTTTCGCGTCTCTCTCTTCTTCTTCTTCTTCTTCTTCTTCTTCTTCTTCTTCTTCTTCTTCTCCTTCTTCGGGTAAAGCGGTCGAAGACGACGGGGCATCGGCTGCCGCAGAGGAGCGCGGGTCTTCTTCTTCTTCTTCTTCTTCTTTTTCCATTTTTTTTTTCAACGCGAAGAATGAAGAAAAATAACCCCGCGACACAAAAAGTTTAACAACCAAAACAACCAAAACACGCATCATGTCGTCGGATGCCAAAGCAATTTTCGAGGCGATTCAGTTCGCCCAAGGCAAGAAAGGGATGCCCGCGAAGGACGATCCCGGGTATTGGGACGATGCCGTCGGACGGGTGAGTGCTTTTTATTACGTATTTGTATTCGGGAGGGTCGCGCGATGATTGCCGCCCCTCTCGATCACCTAAAATGAAAGAATTTTCGATTCGATTCGCGCGTCTTTCCTTCTCTCTTAAGATCTCTAAAATCGCGTCCAAGGGAAAAAAGAAGGATGTATCTTTGCGCGGGTTTTCTCGAGCTCGACGTTTTGTTATTTAAGCGCGTTCTCTCCGACGACGAGAAAGACGACGGCGCGCTCGCGGCTATGAAAATTAATTGCTTCTTTTTTAACTAACTCTTGCTCTCTCAAAAATGACATAAAAACAGTGCGTGCTGAACGAACTCGCGGAATTCCCGGGCGTCTCGATTTCGAATGCATCGGGAAATTCTCAAGACGCCACGATAACAGTTTTGGAACCGCAATTTTTGGAAAGCAGAAGAAAACGGGATTTTGCGGCTCGTCTGTCCATGTTTCCGAAAGAGAAGAGGCCGAAAGTGAGAATGGTCGGGAACGAAAGCGGAGAGTTTCGCGAGGGGTCTTTGAAAGACGACGAGAAGACGCGAGATGATTACGCGGCGGACGTGAAACGGCTGTCGAGTAAAATTGAAGAGCTCGTGAAAAGAGGGAAAGTACCGAGCGAGAAAGAAATGCATAACTTTTCCCTGGCGGCGGCAAATTGGCAAGTTTGGACCGTCATCTGCGTAGAGCGCAAGTTGGATCGGGCGTGTCAAAAAGGAGGCGAGAACTATAAAAAAATTCGAGAAATCGCGTCGGATACGATCGATTCTGCGATCGCTATTCTTGAACAGGCAACTGGAAAGTACAAAAATTCGCCCGCAGAAGCGAAAGTGGGTCTGTATCGACACGGGGCAAGGTTGTTAAGGCAAGTGGCTACGATTCAGGAGCGATACAAATTCTCGCAGAGCGAATGGAAGAAAATTTCGAAACCGCTGAACGATCCCAACGATGGGGGGCCCATGGGTGGTGAAGGTGGCATTGTTGGTGCCGCCTGTAACAACGTCGCCAACTTATACTATTGGAAAAACTTGAATCCACCGACAAAGGAAGGCGAGGCGATGTATGGCGGCGACGGCGCGAACTTTGCGGTGGCGAGATTTTGGTTGGAAAAAGGCGCGAAAGCTGGAGACAGAAACGCGATGAAGTCTCTAGGCGGGATCAAAATGCGCGCGCAAATGGCCGGACTTGGTATCACTGTCGTCGACAAAGGCATGGACGAGGAAACAGGTTTACCGATAGGATATTTCAGCGATGAAAAACCCGACGAGAGCAGTTTGGAGTACTGCGAATCCGCCATCAACACCACAAAGCTCATGGACGAGATGCTCGGTAAGACAATGAAGAGGAAGGTGAAGAGACAAATGGCGCGACCAGCTAAAGATCGAGACCCGAAAGCGGGTGCTAAAGGTGAATATGTTTCCAAAAAGTGCATCGTGGACGGGTTAGTCTCTAAACCGCACTTGAACGGCGAAGAGTGCGTCCCGTCCAAATGGTCGGACGAGAAACAACGCTACGGCGTGTATGATTTCAACTCTGCCGGGTTGTGGATTAAGCCCGTAAACATCATTCCAAAATCCGAATACTATACATACATAACCGACGAGGATGATGATGATGACGACGACGACGGCTATTCCGACTACTCCGACGACGAAAACGATGAAGATCGCTCCGAGAAGCTCAAAAAAGCCAACTTAACCTCCGGAGGGAAAAACGCGCGAGACATGCAAAGCTTGAAATATTTCAAAGAGTGAGAGAACATATCGTTTGTTATTTTGTTGTTGCGGTTGTCGTTGACTTGTCGTGTTGTTATATCAAGATACATATTCAGTATTTTCTACCAATCTTCCTCTAGCTCCCTTCGTCCTTTACCTTTGCTCTCCGTTTTTGCGATTTTTCGTGTGCTGCATAAGCTGTATCGATTCGTCATTTTTTCTTCCCTCTCTCCTGGAAGAACCCGGATATATACACACACAGAAAGAAGCTGCTTCGAAGCTCGGTAGCGTTCGGGGTACACACACACACAGATAGAGAAAGAGATATAAAATAAAAAGATGTCTCAATCGACATCCTTACCTCCGATCGATAAATCGAAACGCGACGCTCATCACGGCAACCAAAACGAATTGCAAGCGGTCGGTTTACAGAAATTCCACGACTTTTTCAAATCGAAAGCGACGTCCATACCGTTCGATTCGTCTTCGGTGGAAATGCCCGGAGTAGTGGGCAAAACGGTAGACATTCGCGTCGGGCCGAACTTTGAGTTGCACCCGTTGTTGGAAACGGCGATGCCGTTGGAAAAACCGAAATTAGGGAAATTCGATCTCGAGCTTTGGCAGAAAGCGTTGGATTTTGGGAAACAAAAATACGATACGTTTGAACTGTCGGAGAAAGAGAAAGGATTGGTAGCTTTAGTCATACGACAGAAAAGACAAGCAGAACTGCAAGCGAAACAACAGGCGGAGTTACAGGCGAAACAGCAAGCGATGGGGTTGAGCGCGGCGGCGGCGGCGACGCCGACGCGGACGGCGGCGCAGCAACAGCCGAAACAACTCACGAAAGAAGAGGAAGAGGCGGAGAGGAAACGATTAAAACGAGAGAAGAAAGCGAGAAAGGCGGAGAAGAGAGAGCGTAAAAGGGTTAAACGCGAGAATCCAAACATGGAAGGCGGCGGTGGAGAAAACACGAAAACTGGGGACACGACGACTTCGATGGGGACGAAGACCACCGCCGGTCCCACCGCCGGAACGTATTCCACAAAGTCTTAGAAAAAGAAAGAATCGAAGAACAGTATAGATTGGATAGCCAAAAATATCACTCCGCGCGTTTTAGTAAGTGTAGTAGTATTAGTACAAACAACAGAGAGCGTATAAACAGACTGTAATCTCTCTATATCTTACTCTCTCTGCGATTCAAAATTGTTTCTCTCTCTCTCTCTCTGCTCGAAGCTGTCACACGTCTCTCGGACGCTCAGTGTCTTCTCTTATTCCCACTGCCGCAAATGGGAATCTGCGGACGAGTGGTCAGATTCGTCGCCACGGTCAAACTCGCCGACGAAGACGACGAGGAAGAAGAAGACTTCTTCCTCTTCAAGCTCAGCTTCTCCTTGAGTTTACCCATCACTCCTCGCAGTCCTCCTTTAGTACCCGCCTCTCCCGCTTTCTCGGAACCACCACCACCGGAGAGTTGTTCTTCCACTTTCGACGCGGTCTGATCTACTTTATCCTTGATCACCTCCGCGGCTTTTTGCACCGACGACGCGGAAACGACGACTCCGGCGTCCTCCTCGGATTGTTGTTTTTGGAGTTGCTTCTGCTCTCGATTCGACATGGTGATGCGCGCGAGGAAAGTGGAGATGTATATTTTTATATCTGATGTGAGATGTCATTTATTTTTTTAGATACGAAAAGACGTTAAAAACCCAGACGAAAAACCCAAATAAAAAGCACCATCAAATCGACGCGATATACACACACACACAAACACAAACACGACACAGACACAGAGACAACGCTAAATGTCCTCCTCGTTGACGAGTTGTGCTCTGCTCTCTGTGTGTTGCATCGGTGGAAGAAGTACGAGCAGTGGCGCGGCGTCGACGAGTGGTTGTGACGCTCGTTATCTTCGTCAAAATCATCATCGGTTCAGAGATTGGAAGAGTCACTTTTTGACGAGCGGTAGCGGCGGCGGCGGCAACGGCGGCGGCGACGACAACAGCGCGAGCAGAGGTGCGAGGAGAGGGAGAAGAGAAGGAAAAGGAAGAAGAGCGTCGACGACGGCAGCGCTCGCGTTTTCTCGAAGCAGCAGCAGCGGACGAAGAAAAATGATGTCCTCCTCACCGAATGCTGGTAACAACAAAACCTATTGGACGCCGTGGGAACTCTACGGGAACGGGTCCTCGAACAAAGCGAAGAGCGAGAACAGAAACTTTACGGCGACGATGAGACCGAACGCGGCGTCGTCGTCCACGGACGAGGAGATTTCTAACTACCTGCCCGGGTTTAAAGATTGCCCGCGGAACTTGAAAGTCGCGTACCAAGGCGAACCGGGCGCGTATTCGGAAGCCGCGGCGTTGACGGCGTACCCTGACGCCGAGCCGTTCCCGTGCGCAGTGTTTGAAGAAGCGTACGAGGCGACCGAGTCGATGAAGTCCGATCGCTCGGTTTTACCGTTTGAAAACTCTTTGGGCGGAAGCATTCATAAAAACTACGATTTGATTCTCACGCACGATTTACACGTCGTCGGCGAGGTGAATTTTAAAGTCAATCACTGTTTGATGGCGTTACCGGGGACGAAAAAGGAAAATTTGACGAGGGCAATGTCGCATCCGCAAGCCTTAGCGCAATGCGACGATTATTTAACGCGATTAGGAGTCGTCAAGGAATCTGCGGAGGACACCGCGGGATCGGCGAAGAAAATCCAAGACGAAAAGTTGGAAAACGTCGCCGCGGTCGCTTCGGAACGCGCGGCGATGTTATACGGCATGGAAATTTTAGATTCGAAAATCCAGGACGATTCGAGTAACGTGACTCGCTTCCTCGCCTTGGCTCGAGAACCGCTCCCTCCGAAAGAAGGCGTGCCGTACAAAACTTCCATAGTCTTCGCGAACAAAGACGGTCCGGGATCGCTTTTCAAAGCCTTAGCCTGCTTCGCGTTACGCGACATCAACTTGACGAAAATCGAATCCAGACCTCTGAAAACCGCGCCACTGGCAGAAGGTTTGCAAGAATCCATGCAGTTCCAGTATTTATTTTACGTCGACTTCGAGGCGAGCATGGCGGAAGACCGCGCGAAAAACGCGCTCAGGAATTTGCAAGAACAAACTAGCTTTTTGAGAGTGCTCGGGAGTTACCCGAAGGATGTTAGTAAGTTTTGATAATTATAATTCTAATGATACTAATGATAACAATACTACGACCCACGCGAGTTCCCATTTGTGCGATGCTCGCGAGCGCGATTGCGAGGACAACAACAAGAAGACGTTTACCCGCCGCGAAAGTTGAAAACAACTCTTCTGAGATTTTTTCAATCCTTCACTTCGAAGCACCCATCGAGTAACGCACCATTCGGTCCTTATTAGCGCGAGGAGGTTTATCCGCGTCGTCGTCTTCGCTCGTTCGTCTCGTTAACGCGACGACGAGGACGACGAGGACGACGAAACACTTGAAAACAACGATGACTGCTGCCGCTGATGCTGCTGCTAAAACTCCGGAAACTCCGCCGGACGTGGACAATAACCAATACTTGGAAGACTTGAGAAGCGAGAAATCTCTCGCGTGGGTTTCGATGCAAAACGAACGGACGCTGGAGAAACTCTTCTCCGATAGATCCGTCGAGAGTGAAAAATTGCACGCGGAGTTGCTCGAAGTGTTCGACGATAAGAACAGGGTCCCTCACGTGCGCGTGCGAGGTGCTTTTTTGTATAACTTCTGGCAGGATGCAACCAACGTGAAAGGCATTTGGAGAAGGACCACGTGGGAAGAGTACAAAAAAAAGGAGCCGAATTGGGAAACCGTGCTCGATATCGACGCGTTAGCGAAAGAAGAGGGTAAAAGTTGGGTCTATAAAGGCGCGAACTTTTTGTGTTACGGTCCCGGGGAGTATCACAGAGCGGATAGATGTTTGATATCGCTTAGCGACGGCGGCACGGACGCCTGCGAAGTTCGCGAGTTTGACGTGACGGAGAAAAAGTTCGTTACGGAAAATCCGTTTTACATCCCGGATTCAAAACATAGCGTGTGTTGGGTAGATCGAGATACTTTATGGGTAGGGTACGATCACGGCGAAGGAACTATGAGTAGTTGTGGTTATCCGTTAACGACGAGGAAATGGTCCAGAGGTACGAAATTGGAAGATGCGACGGAGATTTTTAGAGGAGAGCCGACCGATGTGGCCGCGGGGGGATCGTTTTATTACGATAAGGACGAAAAGTACGCCATGTTTTATCGGATGATTACATTTAATGACATCGAGTATTCGTATTGGTTCGACGGCGATAAAGAGTTGACGAAAATTACGTGGATTGCGCCAGATTGTCGAGTCCAAACGTTTAAGAAGAAAGTGTTGATAACGCCGAAACAAGATTGGTCGTTTGGCGGGAAAGTGTATAAAGGGGGAAGTCTTCTGTCGTGTGACTTCGAAACGTTCATAAAAGAAGGTCATTTAGATGCGGCGTTCCTCGGTGCTGGCTCGCGAGGTATTGGCGAAAAACCGAAATGCGACATTCAAATATTGTACGAACCGGCGAACTCTCGTTGCACGTACGACGGTACGACTGACTCGAGAGATTACTTGTACGTATCTAGCTTAGAGAACTTACAATCGAAAATTACCGTCTACCGATTCGACGACGCGACGAATGTCTTTGTCTTGGAAGGCGCGTACGAGGCTGAAAATTGTCAAACATTCTCTGTTGGTGGCGCAGAACCAAACTCAAGTAACGCTTTGTTTTGCTCTTCGAGTGGTTTCTTGAATCCGTCGACCTATTTGTACAGCGAAGAAGGTGGATTGAAAGGCATACAAAATGCGCAATCGCTAAAATCAAACACCTCGTGGTTCGACACCGAAGGCATGACTGTAACTTTGAACGAAGCGACATCCAAGGACGGCACGAAAGTGCCATACTTTTTGGTACGAGCGAAAGGTAACGACGAGAACAGTGGACCAAAGCCAACCGTCTTGAATGGGTACGGTGGATTTGAGATTACGAGTTTACCGTCGTATTCTGGAAGTACGGGGAAGGCTTTTTTGAATCACGGCATGAATTTTGCGCTAGCGTGTATTCGCGGCGGCGGCGAGTTTGGGCCAGAGTGGAGCTATTGTGCCAAGAAAGAAAACAGGTGGAAATCGTTCGAAGATTTCAACGCGGTCGCGGAGGATTTAGTTAAAATTGGTGCGACGACGCCACAGCAATTAGGTTGCATCGGCGGTTCGAACGGCGGTTTATTGACCGGCGCCATGGCGACGCACTTCCCTGAATCCTTTGGTGCGATTGTCAGTCAGTGCCCGTTACTCGACATGGAACGATACGTCTACTTAACCAGCGGTTCGAGTTGGATCGACGAATACGGCGACCCGAGAATTGAAGGCTTGAAACCGAAAATACTCGCTTGGTCGCCGTACCATCAAATCTCGGAACACTCTGTGGCGAAAATGCCGCCGACGTTGTTCACGTGCAGCACCGCGGACGACAGAGTCCACCCGTCGCACGCGAGACGGTTCGTCGAAAAGGCGCACAAAGTTGCTAAAGACGAAGTGAAAGCGAAAGATACCATCTTGTACCATGAAATGACGGAGGGCGGGCACGCTGGCGCGGCGGATAATAAAAATCGAGCGAAAATTAAAACGATTGAATATACGTTCTTACGAACGAAACTGTGTAACGCGCAACCATAGATGAGATAGAGAGAGAAAAATCGTTTGTGTACATATCACGTGTGCATGTATAGATAGATAGTATAATTTACAACAGTGTCCATATCATTCAATTAGGCTAAGTTCAGCGTTTCCGCCAAAGCCGAGGCGTCCAAACCCGCGCCGTCCGCGGCAGCTCTAAACGCCGCAGCGTGCGTTGGGCCGACGTTTTTCCTTTCCACCAACTCTTTCAATCGCACCATGACGCGTTCTCGTCGTCGTTCGTCCAACTCGACGTCCTCGATAGTTGAAATCCCCCAAACGGCGTAGGCTAATGCTTGCGCGTCGAGATTGTTCGATTCGCCATCGAACAAACGCACCATCAGTTTTTCGCAATCCTCCGGCGACGGTTCGAAACATATTCTACCACATGCCCACAACGCGCCCGCGCAACCAGCTTTAGAAACCCTTCTTCTTCGGTTTTCGTCTTTATTCTCGGTCGTCTTCTCAATCGCCGCGCGATCGGCGCAAGCAGAAATTAACGTTTGAAATGCGTCTGATTCGCCGTGCACGGGAGAGCCGACGACGCCCACCGCCCAGGCGGCGTGCGTCAAAGCGACGCCGTCTAAGGAATCAGATTCCTTTGCGATACGTTCGAGCAAGTTTTCCAAGTACGTTTCCGGTAATTTCGCGTTTAAAGTTGCCGAAGACCAGCATATGTTAGCGCACTGGTAAGCAGAAAACGTTTCCATCACCACTTCGCTTCGACGCAAAAGCGAGGTGATCACCGCTCGATCGCCGCCGTTACTTTTCGCATTACCACCTTCATCCACGCTGTCGTCTTCGCTGTAATCGACAGAGTCTTTCAAAGCTCCCACGCCGCCACTAAACAGTCGAGCCCACTTTGCGTAAGCCCACAATGCGTTCGCGACATCCGGCGCCCGAAACTCTTCTTCGATCTCGCACGCCCTTCGTTGCGCCGCGGCGAGCAATCTCGATCTCGGCTCGAATCCTAAAGCCGCTAAAGCCCACAAAATTGTCGACAAGCACTTGGCGTCGGCGTATTTCATTTGCAAAGCGGATCGTTTGGAAATGGCAGAGAGCAACGATTTCACTCTCGTCGGGTTGTCGGAAAATAACCTGGCTAAAGCCCACGAGACGTTGGAAAGACCCAACGGAGACATTTCTGGAATTTTCGCTTCGCACATCTCCAATAACGCTTGGAATCGTGGATCGGCTAAGAGTTCTTTCTTCGTAGATACGGGTCTGTACCCTCCCTCTTCGTTTTCTGCTGTTGTTGCTGCTGATGCTGCGTCGTTTGAACCTAAATTATTCACCGTCGTCGTCGTCGATTTCACCGTTCGCGACTTTGTGACTCTTCTCTTCCTCTCGCTGCTAGTATTGCTCCCGAAATTCGGTTGCGTAATCACCCTCGCCAATCGGTGTAAAGCCGTGCTCGCGTTGACTTTATTAAAAATATCGTATTGCTCTTCCACTCGATTCAAAATGAATCCCGCGTCCGTGGCATCCATCAAGTCTCCTTGCAAATCCTTCGCCCGATCCAACAACCTCACGCTCAGCGCCGCGCGCATCCTATACTCGCTCGGTAACGCCAACTTCGCGTACGACCACTTCCGTCTCTCCAAACCTAACTTATCAAGCTTATTCGCGTGCGTCTCTACGCAATCCAACAACACAGAAAACCTGTTATCCGCCAAAACAAACTTTGCCTCTTTCCTCCTCAACCTCCCGGCTCTCGTCGTCAGCGACACCGCTATTCTGTGCAGCGCTTGTATGCTATTGTTCGGGCTAAACTGATCAGATTTCTCCTCAACAACCTCTAATATCGACCTCGCGTCGTTCAATCTCGAAAGCTGACTCGTTATTTCCGACTGAACGAGTTTCAAGTTTGGGTTTTGCTGCTGTCGTTGCGCCGAAGACGTTGACTCTTCTTGTTTTTCAAAGTCTCGTCTCGAAGCCGCCACGTCCTCTTCTTCCTCGTAATTTTGCCTCTGCCGGTGTTGCGATGTTCCTCCGACGATTATCGAAAACGCTCGCAATCGAGACGAAGCCGCGCGAGAAGAAGAAGACACTCTTCGCGCGTTGTTTCCTCCTCCTCTCAACGCGCGCATCGCGTCGCCGTCCTCCTTCGCCCCGCGCAACAAAAAACTCGCCGCCACAAAATGATGCGGACGACGCCGCCCGTTCGCCGCCGTCAGCGGCGCTCCTGCGCCCAAAAAACGAGAAGAGCTCGCGGTGCATCTCCTCCCCGAAAAAGAAGAAGGAGAAGACGACGACGACGACGACGCGATCATCATGCTTTCTCTCTCTTTTCTCTCTTCTCTCTCTTCTCTCTGTACCGCAGAGAAAGA
>Ga0182090_1060545_pt1 | contig 22576 bp, 15 predicted proteins | sample 041ome_24_FD_127767 | JGI IMG/M metagenome (GOLD analysis project Ga0182090, IMG submission 127767) | Metatranscriptome of coastal salt marsh microbial communities from the Groves Creek Marsh, Georgia, USA - 041408BS metaT (Metagenome... | ecosystem: Environmental > Aquatic > Marine > Intertidal... | reverse complement strand
GAACAGACGAAGCTTTCGTTCGACGCTCGCGTGGGATCGATCTCTTCTCTGAAAAAAAGCATCATCACCCGAGTCAAAAAAAAGTCAGAGAAACCACCAAACTCACCATCATAAATAGTAAAAAGGAAGAGAGAGAAACTACTTGTTACTGCTCTCTCTCTTTCTCTCCAAAAACTCTCTCTCCGTTTTGCTCGATATATATAAATACACGCACAAACGGACGCGTGGTGGAAGAAAAAAAAACAGGCGTAACTTTTACGTCGTCGTCGTCTCTCGAGTGTCGGAGGTGAAAAAAGAACGCGCTCAAAGTCGTTTTTATTCATACGCATCGTCCGATAGAGAGAGATTGAGAGAGAGAATTGTAAAGAAGAGAGGAGGAAAAATCATGTTGAATGGACACCATCACCACTTGAACAACGGTGGTGCGTCTTCTTCCGCGCACTCGGACGCCTCGCACCGGCTGCGAAGAGAAGCGAAGAGAGCTTTGAAGCGGACCGGGTTTACCAGCCGACAGATTTTATGTTTTTTGGGCGTTTTGGTGACGGTGGTGCAGATGATTTTCGCCGCGAAATGGCTGACGAGTTCATCCTCGGACGACGACGACGACTTTGACGACGCGACGATGGACTACTCGGCGGCTGATGTGGACGAGGATTCGAGTAAATTGACGCCGACGATGATGGGTGATGGTAAAGATGACAGCGGCGGAGTAAGTAAATCGGGACCGTATAAAGGATTGCACGTGCACGATACGACGGATAAATACAAGAACCGAGGCGCAAACGGCGAAGAGACGGCGTTGGATTTTTGGGAGAAGCATTTCAAGTTGAAGCAGTCGGTAGATTGGAACGATTTTGCGGTCATTCTGTTGATGGAACACGCGAAAGACGTTCAGAATTTAACGGCGGCGTTAGCACCAGCGATTAGCGGGCACTTTGATGCGAACAACGATGGATTCGTTTCGAGGAAGGAGTACAACGTCTTTTTGCGCAAGTTTGGCGTGCAAGGCATGCAAGAGAGTTTACAGTTTGCCGTGGACGCGTCGTTAGATAACTTTTGGAGACGAGACCCGCTGGATAGACGAAAATCGCATCCGATTGGTTGCGCGTTGTATTTAGACGGACAACACACGAACCACTTGGAGTTGGAGGCGAGTTCTGATTTTCATTTCAACGGCGCGAAGCCGTTCGCGATCGAGGCGTGGTTGAGGCCGCACGCGAGGCCTAAAAACACGGACGCAGAGGCGTTGAAAGCGTACAGATTTGGTGGGGTTGTTTTTTCAAAGTATAACCGAGCGAGAAGAGGACAGTACTTTTTCCAATTGGAACCGGATGGACACGTCTTTTTCCATCGAGAAGTCGCGCCGTGGGGATTGAGGTCAACGGTGACTATCCCGGCTGGGTATTACACGCACGTCGCGGTGACGTACGGTGCAGGACGATCGAAAATTTACATCAACGGTACGTTACGTGGCTCTCAAAGAGAAGGCGCGCAGGCGCATGATCCAGCGACGAGCGTTTTAATCGGCGCTATTCACGATCAGGATAAACCGGCGAGCGGTTTCAACGGCGAAATCGACGAGTTGAGAGTCTGGAACGTCGATCGAACGCAAACGGAAATCGAACAAAACATGGGGAAGACTTTGACGGGATTAGAGTACGGATTACTCGGTTACTGGCCGTTCGACGAGTGTTCGGGTTGGCGCGCGAGAGATAAAATGGGTAGACACGACGCTCAGTTAAACGGAGGTCGATGGGTGCGCACGTCCATCAACGTCAAACACAACGAGAAGATTGTGCACTGCGCGGTGCCTGGAAAATGTTCCATCGACGAAGAAGAACCGAGAGTAACGGGTGCAAACTACATCGATAGCGAACAACTGAGGGCGGACTACTGGAAACGCGCTATTCGGGTCATGGAGACGCAGAACCGCGTGAATAAAAAAGTAATCAAAGAACTCTTGATGACCATGGATACCTTGACGAATCGCGTGCGATGGTTGGAAAAGCAAGACCGCGTGCGCAAATCGCAACTGAAAGAATTAAAGTGGCGACACGGGAATGTCACGGAAGCAATCGGGTTAATGCGCGGAAATTTCACGAAAGCCGGGTTCGGATTCGATGGTAAAGACCCGTTAGATTTGTTGAACGATTTAGAAACTGGATTGAAAAAAAAACATTTTCGCATGGGATTAGGAAACGGCGAAGACGAGGACGAAGAAGATGAAGATACTTTTTTGAACCGAAATAGTAAAGAAGATGGAACGGATAGCAACGAAGACGAAGACGAAGACGAGGAAACGGTGTTGAATAGAGTCAAAGCGAGACGAGAAAAAGCACGATTAGAAAACTTGAAACTTCTCGGCGGCGACAACAAGGACGACGAGGACGAAGCCAATAAAAAGTCAGAGTTACACTTTCCCACAAAGACAAAAGAGGATAAAGAAGTGGACATAGACGAAGTCGGTGGAGGCGGAGTGTTAGCCTCGGGCGGCTCTGAAGATTTACTCAACGCCAAACGTGGCGAGAAAGGAGATATCATCACCACCGAAGAGGACGAGGAAGACGAGAAGGACGAAAAGAAGACGAAAGAAGAAGACGCGGCGACGTTACAGGAAAGATTAGCAGCTAATTTCGTTCAGCACGATGAATCGTAAAGCAGACAGCAATACATACACATAAATCTACATCTACACTACTTCGATTTCTCGCACGTTGCTCGGTAATTTCCCTTTCGCGCCTTTCAAAATCATCTGCGACATTCCGCCGATATCCATCTTCGCTTTTCGTCTCTCGCCTCCGGTACTCCAAAGCTCGTAATCTTTCCCAATCGTCTCTAAAAACCACGGCAACGTCGCTCCTAAAACAAAACTCGCAATCTCGTTTAGTCTCGGTCCTATCTTTGCAAACACACCTTCCGTAAAAGTCCCACTAAACTCCAACTGACTCTCAATGTGGTGCTCGTTCCCTCCTCCGGAAGTCGTCGCCATCACGCTATTGACCACCCTGACGCAACCGATGCTCTTATTCATCGCGTCCACGATTTTCCCATTCTTCCCGCTCACATCGATCATCTCTGCTTTTTCCAGCGTTTGTTTCACCCCACTCTCGGTCTCTTCGATTTTGACCCGTCCTTTTGCCTCGACGGTGAGAAATAGGAATTTCTGAACTCCAGTAGAGACAACGAACGCACTTCCATCGTCCACCATTTCGACTTTATCTTCGTCTATGACGTTGTATTGACTCGCCGGAAGCTTGCAATACGCGGTCGGACTTTTACTCTCATCCTCGTCGTCATCGCTCTCAATTCTCTTCACGTCGACTTGGAACCTTCGCTTGACGTTTAACGTCGTCGATTTAATCGTCGACTTTGATGTCGTCTTTTCCACATCCGGCACGACTTTTTCCAGCGAAGCGTCGTACTCGAATTTTTCTCCACCACCATCGACGCCGCCGCCGTCTTCGGATGAAGAAGAAACAGAAAAAGAAGACTTCCCGCGACGACTTCGAAAAGGAGGACGCGACAGAGAAGAAGACGAGGAGGGTGAAAGTAGCGCGCGCATGCGTATTGTTGTTGTTATTTATGCGTGCGTATCGCGCAAAAGCGTGTTTTTCTCGCGAATTTCCACTCTTTTCTTTTTCCAATTTGGCAGCAAAAACTTTTCTTTTACGTACGCGCGTGGAAATATATGACGAACGACGACGCGCCTTCCTCCGCTCTTCGAAAAGAAGACGAGGCAAACGGAAGAGCGTTCGCGCGAAACAAAACGATCGATTTAAAGCGAGACGACGTGTACGCGCTCGTGAGAATAGAGTTGGAGAAGAAAACGAAAACGAACGGAGACGACAACGAACTTTTACCAAAGGGAGGAGGAGGAAGAAGAACAACGACGACATCGACGACGACGACGGATGCGCCCGCCGGGGCTCTTCCGGTGCCGAAAATGACGAGAGGGACGTTTTTAGAAATCATCGAGAACGCGCTGCTCGTCATGCGAGGCTCGATTGGCGGGAACATCGAGAAACATTTGCTGCATTTTGAGAACGAAGACGAAAAGAGGAAGAAGAAGAAGAGCAAAACCGCCGGCGTCGGCGCGGTGCGAGCGAAGAGGAAAGATTTGGAAACGTTTACGAGCGCTTTGCGAGGATACGACAGATTGTATAAAACGACCGAGAATAGCGAGGACGTTGGTTTACGGATAGAGATAGTTTGCGTGGCGAATTCGCTGTTGGATGTGGTTGGGATCAAACGCGAAAGAGACGCGGTGGAAAGGCTGTTGCGGGGAGGAGAATGACGCGAGGAGGAGATTGAGAATAGATAAATATGTACACGTAGGATAGATGCTAATAGATCTAATACAACTCTAAATTTTATTAAACAGAAAACCCACGAAACGACGTTTCAGCTCTCACCCCGTATCGCTTTCTCCGTCAAAACGCCGATGTGCGGCAGGCACCGGTACGCGCCGTTATAATCTAATCCGTAACCGACGACGAACTCGTCCTCGCACTCGATGCCGATGTACAATCCATCCTCCGGATCTTCCTCATTCCCTCGCGCCAGTAACGTCTCGAACGCTTTCGTGCACTCCGCTCTTCTTCTCGCTTGTTTATTCAGCAACGTCGCGCAGTGCACGTCCGCGGCGCCCAGCGCGTACAGTTTCTCGCACAGCGCCACGAGCGTGTTCCCGGTGTCCACGATGTCTTCGATGACCACGACTGTTTTACCCGCGACGTCTCCTTTCACCTCCACGCCTTTGACTTCCTCCCCGCCTTTCCCAGACGCGTCGACGTTTTCGTACGACGTCGCCACGCACGATCCGAGTTCCACGTCCACCATTATTATCGTACTCTCGTTGTTAGTAGTATTCGCTTTCTCGTACACGCGTCGCATCACGTCCGTCGCGAAAAACATCGCGCCGGTCATGCACGGAAGAAAGAGAACGTTCTCGTACGCGGTCGGTCCGAATTTAGCGTCGAGTGTAGATGCGATCTTTTCCACGGCCGAGGCGATTTCGTCTCGATCGTGCAACACGCGCGAGATTGGGTCCGCGCTGAACTTCATCGAGCAGATAGATAAAGAGCGAGAGAGAGAGGGAAAAGCGGCGTGTCTGTCGTTTGGAGGTTTTTATTCTATAACGAACTTTTCAAAATTTGTACGCGTATTCACGCAATAAAATACTTTCAAGACGCCGCCCCCGCCCCCGCGGCGCGCGAAGAAGAAGAAGCAGAGTTCTTCAACGTTTCCTCTCTGACGTTTTCGTCCTCGCCAACCTCGCACTCGCTCTCGACCACGCACTCTTTCAACGTGCTGTTCTTACCGACGACGGCGTTTTCACCGACGACGCAGTTTACGATTTGACAGTTTTCTTCGATTATCGCCGACGAACAGACGACGGAGTTTGTGATTTTCGAGTTGGCGCCTATGCGCGCGTCGTGGGAGATGACGGAACGTTTGACGTGCGTTTTTTCGCCGATGAAGACGCCGGAGAGGACCGCGCATTGCGCACCGATTATGGCTTTACCTCCAAGTTCGACGTCGGAGGCGACGTAATTCTCGTGTCTCTGAGAAGGTTCTCGGCCGACTAAAGATTGCGCCGAAGAAAGAATCTCTTTGCTGATTTCGAGAAAGTGCGGAGAAATGCGCTCGATTTCGCACGCAAAATTATCTCGAGGTTGTTCCGGACGACAAATGACCGCCACGACCGGCTTTTCGCTCGCCGCGTTGAAAATGTCGCCGTCGACGACATTTTCTTTACCGACGTCGTCGTTGTTGTTCGCAACCATTCTCCAAAACTGCGCTTTACACATCTCCGGAACGACGTCGTTCTTCAAAGACAAGCTCTTCGCGCTACCACTATTAGATGATAATTTCTTCAAGCATTCCACCAACGCCTCGGTTTGAAAACAATACACTCGCACGTCTCTGTAGCGCACGCTCGCCTGGACGTTGCCGACGGAATCTAGCGCCGACCGATTGATCTTCACAGTCTTCTCGCTCTCGCTCGCGGAGAACACTAACCTCTTGATTAACTTATTACTAACGCCGCTACCACTACTATAATTGCTAGAAGAGATGTCTAAATCGTCGCTCAAACCGATGTACTTCGCGCCTTTCGGCGCCCTCCCGTACTTGGTATCGATCACGTCCCAAACTCTCCTTTCCGATAACAAAACCGTCGCCGACGCGTCCGCGCGTCTGTGCGCCATGATTATCTCCTCCAAAGGGACGTCGAACACCGTCTTGTGGGAAACGATGACCACATCTCCTCCTCCGTCGTCCGTCGTATTTTCGTCGTCGTTCAAAACCTCTCTCAGCACGTCTGCGTCTCCTTTCCCGATTCCTCCCGCGCCGGCGCTCACTTCCACGACATCAAACGCCACCCGCGAAACTTTATTGTTGTTGTTGTTGTTGTTGTTATTCCCGTTGTTGCTGTTGCCACGCGTCGACGCGCGCACCTTCTCCACGCACTCCCTCGCGAACTGCCCGCCGTCTCTCTCCGTCACCACCACGCGACACGAGTCGATGAGCGCGCACTTTTGCACCGCTTCCAACGCGTAAACGAGTAAAGGTTTAAACGCGACGAGGTGTTCGCAGGATGGTTTTTTCTTGTCGGAAGAGACGAAAGATAACGCGTTGTTGTCTCCTTCCTCGAAGAAGGTGCCGGCGAGGACGACGGCCTTCATGTGTGTCTCTCGGCGCGTATCTCTCGCTCTCGCGCTTTGGAGTTTTTTTTTCTCTCGAGTCGTTTTGGCATTTTTTGTATTTAGGGTTTAGGGTTTAACCCTAAATTCTCACAAAGAGCAAAAAAGAAGATTTTCCCAACAACCCACACACATTCATCCGTCGTCGCGGTTTGCTGCTGCGATTATTCGTCTCTCTCGATAATATCGTCCGTTCTTGTTGAGAGGGGAGAGGCAGGCAGGAGGCTTCTTCGTCCTTCTTCTTTTCGCTCGCTCTTTCTCGCGTGATAATAATAACATAACTCTTTATAATTATAGAAAAGCATATACATAATAAAGAGAGAAAATCGAAATGTCGTCGGACCCGCTGAACAATCTGAAAATAAAAGCGAGTTCGAAAGTGAAGGAGCTCATCTCCACGGCGCAAGCGAAGAGAGAACAAGTCGAACGGAGCGCGACTGGGAACCACTCCGGGAAACATTCGTTGGCGTACAAGTGCGTGCGGTTGAGAGAGCTGGTGAGGCTCGTCAGGAATGCAAAGACGCAAGCGGAAGAGAGGAGCATAATTGCGAAAGAGTCCGCAGCCATACGAGACGCTTTCGCGGACTCGAGACTTTCCGGGCCGTTTCGGCACAGGAACGTGGCGAAGCTGCTGTTCATGCACATGCTCGGGTATCCGACGCATTTTGGGCAGATGGAGTGCGTGCAACTCACGGCGATGCCGGATTTTGCGAATAAACGATTGGGATATTTAGGATTGATGGTGTTGATGGACGAGCGCTCGGAGGTGACGATGTTGACGACGAACAGCGTGAAGAGCGATTTGACGAGCAAGAACGTGTACGTGGTTGGGTTAGGTTTGTGCGCGTTGGGAAATATATGCACCAGCGAGATGGCTCGAGACGTGAGCGAGGAGGTGAGGAAGTTGATGCTGTCCAAGAATAGCTACGTGAGAAAGAAGGCGGCGCTGTGCGCGATTCGAGTGGTGAAGAAAGTGCCCGAGTTAGCGGAGAGTTTTTTAGAGCCGTGCGAGAGGTTGTTGAACGATAGACATCACGGAGTGTTGTTAGCTGCGGTAACATTAGCGTACAGGTTATGTGAAGGACCTTCAGACGTTTTCGAGGATACCGAGGATGTGAGGAAAGCGGACGAGATTGACGGCGAGTTCGACGAAGACGCTGCGGACAGAGCGGTTGAACGATTGAGAAAGAAAGTTGGGTCGTTGTGCAAGGTTTTGAAATCGTTAAATTCACAACAAACGAAAAAGAAAACGAGCGCGTCCGGCTCCTCGAGCGCGCAAAACAATGGTAATCAACAAAACGAACACGACGTCGGGGGTCACTCGGATCCCTTTTTACAGGTGAACATTTTAAAACTCCTAAAAGTATTAGGTCGAGGATGTAGCGAGACGTCGGACGAAATGTCCGACACCTTGGCGCACGTGGCTTCTAACACGGAATTCTCTAGCAAAAATTTAGCCGGCGCTTCAATTTTGCTGGAATGCGTCGAATGCATCGTAGAAACAGAATCGGTTGGTGGATTGAGAGTGTTAGCGGTGAACATTCTCGGAAAATTTTTAGCGAGTAAAGAAAATAACGCAAAGTACGTCGCGCTGACTGCGCTGTCGTCTGTTGTTAAAATTGACCAAGGTGCGGTACAAAGACACCGGAAAACTATAGTCGAGTGCGTTAAGGATTCCGACGTGAGCATTCGGAAATCAGCGTTAAACTTGGTGTACAATTTAGTCAATACGAGCAACGTTCGAACGTTAGTGCCGGAACTTTTAGAGTATCTGAAAGTTGCAGACAAAGAGTTCAAGCGCAATTTAACGAAGCGCATTGCGACTCTGATTGCAGAGAACGCGCCAGACGACCGTTGGCGATGCGAAATGACCGTGGAGACGTTTCGTCAAGCGGGTGAATTCATGGACGATGTCGACCAAAGAACTTTTTGCGGCGTCGTGTCGCGAGGCGATGAAAAATTGCAAGCCTTGATTGGTAGAAGCATGTTCAAGGCGTGCGTTGATTTAGGAGAGAACGCATCGCAGCAGTTGAAATCGACGACGTGTTGGGTATGTGGCGAGTTTGCTGACTGCATAGCGCACGTGCCGACGTTGGAAAACGAAGAGAAGAATACGGTAACGATTCAAGATATCGTCGCCTTGTTAAAAGTTTTCTTAAAAGACGCGAAAGAGAGTGAAACTACGAAACAATACGCGTTGACGGCGATGACAAAAGTATCCGCGAGAGATCAATCGCAATCCGTGCAAGCAATCGAAGTGATGAAGCCGTTGCAAGCATCGGTCGATTTAGAATTGCAAGCCAGAGCGTGTGAATATTCACACATCATCGAAGCCGGGTCGGAGATGTTGACGACGGCGATGGAGCGCGTGCCGCCGCCAGAGGCGCCAAAGTTCGTCGAATTGGGGAAGAAAAAGCGACGAAAATCATTAGCGAGTAGTGCTGCTCGAGCCTCGGCGAGCGAGAGCGAGAAGAACAAGAGCGAAAGCGCCGCGTTGGGGGATTTGCTCGATTTCGGCGGCGAATCCGAAGCAGTACAAACGAGTGATGTTCCCGCAGCCTCGACCTCGCCTGCTCCAAAGGCTGTTGCTGCGGCGAATGTGTTAGACGATCTCTTCGCCGATATCGAGCCGATGCCAACTCCTGCACCAGTTTCGTCGTCACTTCCTTTTCCTGCAACTGAAAAAACAGCAACGAAACAACCGGAAATTCATCACTCTCCGCAAGTCTCTTTGGAGGACTTGTTGGGGGGTGGCGACGTTTCCATTTCTTCGGCGCCGGCATCTGCTTCGAAACCGACACCATCACAAAGTGTCGATCCACTCGCGGACTTGTTCGGTGACGTTTCTGCCACGCCTGCTCAATTCAACGCAAATCCCCAATCGATGGGAGCAATGGCAGCGACACCAACATCCGCGACAGGTCTGCTCGACGCGTTTGACGCCACAACTCCAGCGAACACGATGCCCGCGAGCACATCCGCGAATACTTCGGCATCTCCTTTGGACGATATGTTCGGTGGTTTGAGCATGGATGCACCACCTTCTGTTGCGCAGGCGGTTTCACAGTCTCTTTCTTCTGCTCCTGCTCCTGCTCCTGCTCCTGCTCCTGTTCCTACTCCTCCTACACCGGCGACTTGTACGTTTACCGTGCACAGCTCGCATCCCTTGACAATAGTCTTCGAATGCTCGAAAGACTCTGCTGACGTCAAGAAAACAATAATTCTTGCGAAAGTTTCTTCTACGAGTCCTGTTTCGAGCGTAACGTTACAATCAGCCGTGCCGAAGTCTATGACTGTTGCTTTAGAGCACGCATCTGGTAGTGCGCTAAAGGGAAGCGGCGAAAGCGAGGTACTCACGCAAATCATGCGCGTCGAAAATTCCATGCACGGCGAGAAATCGTTGGCGATGAAATTGCGAGTTTCGTACGTGGACGATACATCGGGTGCGGAAAAGGTAGAAATGGTCACGGTAGCCGGTTTCCCGCCGAAGTTTTGATAAGTTTAGTTTGTAGTCAAATTCGCACTTGAAATATGGTACACGTCGCGATAAAAATACAATCCAATAAATACCGGTATCTGATCTACATCTAACTATTTTTTGTTCGCGAAATCTGCGACGCGATTCGAGCTTTCGAACACCGTGAATTCTCGCAAATCGAGAAGTGCTTTTATGTCGCCGTCTTCGCTAAATACCACGCCGAACTCGCACTCGGCTTGTTTGAATCTGTTCATATTGGTTTGCATCGTTTCCTCTGCGGACAGAGTACAGCCAATCGGTTCCATGATATCTTTAGCTTTCATCTCGACATCAAAATACCCATCTTTTTCCCCGTCGACGACGTTTGCGAGCGCGACAACGGTGATGACGCCGATTGGAAATCTATACGTGGAGCGTTCCTCGTTGAATTCATCGTACACGATAGCGTGCGAAGTAGTCGATAACGATCCTAAATGTCTTTCTTCCGTCATCTTTTTCGCGACCTCTTTCAATTTGGCATCTTTGTATACTTTTGCACATGTTTTCGAAACGTCCACCAACGCAACGCTTTCCTGTAAAACTTTTGCAGATGCAGAAACGCCTGGTCTCTCAGAAGTCGTCGTTCCCGTTTCTTCCAAACCAACTCGCGCAAAGCTATCGTAAATCGACGCTGAGGATTTTGAAACTTTCCCACCTTCATTCTCGTTGAATTCATCGAACGATGCGTTCGCAAACAACCCATCGCCGGAATCCATGGACGTTTCTTCAAAAATTAAACCGGCGCTTTGCTGCGTGTCAAACCACGCGTCGGCAGATTTCACGGCCCAGCTCGCCACGCCAACTGTTCCCATGAGCGGCAAAATAATTTTCGCGTTCCCGGTCAACTCAAATAACAGCAAAATTGCCGTCAAAGGCACGCGACACACAGATGCCAACACGCCAGCCATCCCAACCAACGCGTACGCTTGTGGCGGGGCGACTTCAATAAAGTTAGACATCGTGTCCATGTGCGCAAGAAACCCACCATAAGATGCGCCTAAAGCAGCTCCCATGAACAAAGATGGCGCGTATACGCCGCCGACTAACCCGCTAGATCGACATATGCTCGTTGCTAAAAGTTTCGCCGCAATCAACTGCACCAACAGCTCCGGTTTGTAAATGTTTAACACATCCGTCGTTAAAAGCGCGTTGACGTTATCGAACCCGTTGTAGGATACCTCGGGGTAAAATATAGAAAAGACGCCCAAGGCGAACCCACCTAACGGCGCTTGCGCGTTTCTTGGAATCCCAAATCCACTCTTCGAGTGTGAATCGCTCAAAAATCCAGCTAAATCCGTAGAGCGATTAGAGACACCTCGAAAAACAATCGCCGTCGCGCCGCACAACAGTCCAAGCGGCAAATACAACGGCAACTCTGCTAAAGTTAACAATTCAAACGGTGGCACGTCAAAACTCGGAGACTCGCCCAACAACAAATTCGTCATCGTTCCGGCTAAAACAGCAGCGACAATAACCATCTCCGTCGTCGACGCGTTGTTAAACTGCTGTTGTCCAAACGTGTATGTCGAATTTCGAGCCAACACGCTTTCAAACCCGAAGAAGAGCCCGGCTATCGGGGCGCCAAATCCCGCCGACAATCCAGCGGCCGCGCCCGCCGCTAACAACCCAACATCCCCGACACTATTATTAATATTACTATTCCCGCTGCTGTTGCCGTTATTGTTCTTTCTTTCATCGCCAAACGCTTTCAACTCGAAAAAACTAGCCACCCTCCCGACGCCGCTACTCACCGCTGCGCCAATCTCAACGCTCGGTCCTTCCGGTCCTAAACTCGCGCCCGTGCCTAAAGTCACCACCGCGGCGACTGTCTTTAACACCGTTTTCTTCACGTCTTCAAACACCGCACTCGTCGTGTTACTATCATCATCATCATTACTATTATATCCTTCTTCGTTAGCACTGTCGCTCTTGTCGCTCTCTGCTCGAGATGCGTTGCCGACGCTCTCTTCTCCGAGGAACCCGCCCGCCGTCTCCCTCAACAGCGAAACGACGCACCCGCCCAAAGTAGGCGCGATCACTTGCAACGAATGACTCACAAACGACGCGTTCCCGCTGTTCAAGCTCAGCGTTTGGAACTTATTCAACAACAACTCTCGAGCTTGCGCGGCAGTTTCCCCGTCGACGCCCCCTCCGTTCGACGACATCTCCGCCGCGTCTGGAACCAAAAACGTCCGAAACGTGAAATCAAACACCGACGAGTGCACGAATCCTTCGGCCAAGTTGAACGCGGAAACCGCCAGCCCAGTCGTCACGCCGACCGCCACGGCCACCAACAAAAGCTCGGAATTGTTTGGATCTTTGCTTTTGTCGCCGTCGTCGTTCTTTGAACCGATTTGTGCGTCGTAACGTGCCACCGGCTGTTTAACGACTCTTCTCCGCTTTTTGTCTCGTTTCCCGAAAAGTCGCGAGTTGTTCTTGTTGGTGTTCGAAGAAGAAGAAGACGTGGAACAGAACATCGACGAGGAAGTGCGACGGTGGTGATGACAACGACGAGAAGAAGAATCCCGACGATGTGGTATCGACGAGGGGATCGACGTCATCGAACATCGAACGACGACGACGCCTGTTGTCATCGTTCGATAGAGTTGACGATGCGAGAGCAGTGGAAGTGTGACGTTTAATATCTCTACTTTTTTCTATACATCATCAATCCGACTTTTAAACTAAAGCGCGTCTAAACATCTCGCACAAACTCTCTGCTAATTATTTATTTCTACGGTAAAAACTACGGTCTCGGGACATCTTTCGTCTCCATCCTCGCGACTCGAATGCCAAAGCACGTCAACTGACCTCTCGCGCCGTACATGACGGAATACGCGACGAATACGTATTTCCCGTCTTTCGAGTGGAGCACGGTCGGGTAGGCGTATTGCATCGCGCCAGGTTTGAGAAGCGACTTGTCCAACTCTGGTTTGATTATTTCGCCCATGCCGCCGGGTTCGAGTTTTGCGAATGGTTTCCACGCGTCGATGCCGTCGGTAGATTTGCTGACGGCGACGACGAGTGGGTCTCGGGTGCGCGGGTGGTGGTTGTACGCGGCGACGAAAAATGATTTCGAAGAGGAGCGGTCGTCGTCCTGGTCATCCTCGATGTCGATTCGAACGGTATGCATTTTCGAATTTGGATTCGGCAACGTCGTCTCGGTGGCTTCGGTCCATGTTTTACCGTTGTCTCTCGAAAGACTGACGAACGCGACGCCCGCTTTGGTTCGAAAATGTTGCACCAATACGTTGTTCTTTTTTTTCGTCTTATTCTTCTTCGGATGCTTTCTCTCGACGACTGTGTTTTCAATCAACCACGACTCTCCTTTCGTCGCGGTCAAATTCCCGAACACCTCCCACGTCAAACCTTGGTCTGCGGATCTCATGACCCCCGCGCTGCCTTTTCTCAATAAACTCGCGTCTTTCACTTCGCTCTTCATCTGCGGACACGTCTTTCCGGGTTCTCGCCAAAACGGTAACACCCACGACCCGTCTTCTAACTCCACCAACGTATTCGCGATGACTTTCGGCATCCCGTCTTCGCTTCCGTAGGATAAAATCATCTGCCCACTCGACCACGTCTTCCCGTTATCGTCGCTCACTTTATACATGACGTCCCCGCCCGGAGAGTGCCGCAACGCGTTTCTCGATTGATCGTAATACCGACACTTTCTCGAACTCACCGTGTATAACAAAAACACTCTCTTCCCGCTCACTTTCAACACCGGCGTCCAAACCGGAAGCTGGTCGTCCTTCGCGATCATTTTTGGTTTCGAAAACGTCTCACCATCGTCTTTCGATATCGCCCAGTACAACGCCTGCCGGATAGATCCTTCGTATTCCGTCGGCGACGCTTGAAACGCTGTCGTTATCCCGCCGAGCGCGAGGAAAGAGGAAGAAGATATACACGTCAGACCGCGCCGCGCGCGCAAACGAACAAACGCGCGATGATGATGATAAACCCTCGCGCGAAAGAACGAACGAAAAGACACACATATAGAGAGAGAGAAGCAAAAATAACGAACGAACGCACCGACTGCGATCGACCCGTCCGGTAAAATCGTCGGCATCGCCATGTGCATGTACTTAAACTCCGACGAAAAGAATGAAGAAGAGGAAGAGGATCCTTCGTCTGCGTCTCTCTCCTCCTTTGAACCGGCACCATCACTCTTCGCGCCGCTTCTCTCGGAGGGCAACGCGTGTCCTTTCGCGACCCAAGAGTAGCGTATTTTCCCGTTCGTCGGCGTGAACGCGTACTTGTGATTGTTGTTGTTGTTATTCGTCGTCGTCTTCGATGAAGAAGACAAAGAAGAAGAAGGAATACCGTTGTTGATGGCGAGAAGAGACTTCTTCGCGTCGTCGACCACGACGAAAAGAGAGACGAGAACGACGAGGCACGAGAAGAGCAAGGTTTCTCCTCCTCCTCTTTTGGAGGGAGATTTTCCCTGCGCCGCCGCCGCGCGCTCTACGTCCGTCATTGTTATTCTGTCGTCGTCGTCGTCTTCGTTCGCGCTCTTCTTTCGGTTCTTCTCTCTGACGTTTTTCTTTAGATACGATTTCCAATTCATCTCCACTTCAGTGACTTTACGACGACGACGACGACGACGATGACCGCGGCTGCTGCTTTTGGCGCTCGAGCGGCGTTCGCCCGAGCCGCCGTCGTTTTTTCGCCATCATCGCCGCGCGTTTTAAGAAGAAACGGACGCCGTTCGTTCTTCTCCGCATCTTCGGGAAACACGAACACGTCAGCGGGCGAGTGCGAACTCGTCGAGTGCGAGGCGAACTTTGGCGCCGACGGCGACGGCGACGAGTCCGCGATTATTAAAGCGTGCGTGGCGAGAATCAACGGCAAAGAAATCAACGCGTCCGCGATGCGAAACTTGACGCTTTTGAACAGCTCCGGCGAGATGCAAAAGCTTCCCTTGACGGGAGATAAAGACGTGGTGGTGTATTTGAGACATCTCGGGTGACTGTTCTGTTGGTCTTTTGCAAACGCCATGGCGAACAAAAGATCGGACATACAAAAATTAGGCGGCGATATCGTGTTTATTTCGGTATCGCCGACGGCGGAGAAGCTTCAGAAGTTTCTGGAGTTGAATCCAAACTTACCGAAGGATCGCGTTTTCGCGGACAACTCGAAGACGTTCGACGCGTACAAAGCGGTTGGGTTTGGCAACTTGACGGACGTGGATAAAAATACCAAACCGGAGATGAAACCACCCGGGTTTAGCTTGCAAGATTGGTGGAAGTACATCACCAACGTGATCGCGTTATCGCCAGTCGATCCGAACGAAAAACTCACCGGTCCTCCGGAAGGCGTCCTGCGATTGGGCGGAACGTTCGTTTTGAGCGGCAACGACATCGCGTACGCCTGGGCCGACGCGTTACCGGGCGCGCACCCTGAACCCGAAGACGTGGTCAAAGCCGCCACGAACGCGTGGGGTTCCGCGTAAAAGGAAAAAAAAGGTTCATCTCCTTTTTTTTTCCTTCTTTGAATAAGAATACCGCTCGCTGGAGCGAGCGGCGCTTTCGTCCCTCCCCGGGCGCGCTCTCCGCCCGGGCTCGTGACGCGCAAACTTCAAAACTCTCGTCGGTAGTAGTTTGAGCCGATAAAACGCGAAAGCGCCGTTCGCGCAGCCAGTGTATGTACATACATTCGCGCGCAGAATAAAATGAACGCACGCACGCGCGCGCGCGTTTGGTATTAGAATATAATAGTGCTTTTTTATAAAACGCTTTATTAAGAAGTACTTCGCGCACACCGCAAGCTGAAATCTGAAATCTGATACGTATACGTATCCTGCTTCATATCTCGTCGCGAAAAATCAATCCATTTACGTATTCTCTCTCCTCGAGAAAATTGACCTCCTGAGTGAGTGACGAAGAGAAAACTAATAACATTTATTATTTTACGAGTCCCTATACCTACGACATAGGAGCGCACAACGCGCACGTCGTCTGCTGTTTGTTTGAGACCAACCTCCACTTTAAACACACACGCGCGAGGGCGGCGCGCGCACACACACACACTTACACACACACTTACACACGCACCACACAAACCAAGAAGCCTTTTTTCTCCGCGCGGGAGAGGTCTGCGTGCGCGTATATAAAAGCGATGATGATCGCTACTATGAATAACGCGCGTTTCGTCTCGTCGTCGTTGTCGTCGGGTTTGGGGAAGAAAGCCGATAAAAAAGATGCCGGAAATCGGATAATACGACGGAGCGATGATGCGTCTTCGTGTTCTTCTAGCGCCGCGCATCCTCTGACGCGACGAAACGGTTTTGGTGGGAGAAAAAGCGGCACACCGCGTGGAAGAAACGAAGTTAGCATCGATGGTTGTTTATGCCGCGCGACGACGAGTTATTCTCGGCGTCGTCGTCGCAACTTCTCATCCACTTCCATTGCCGCCTCCTCTTCTTCTTCTTCTTCTTCGAGAGGGGTGCTGACGAGAGGCGCGCTTTTCGACGACGACGGACGAAAAGAGAAGGATACGATTAGGAATCGTTATGCAAACGGTAAGAGTACCACCAGCATTAGAATGCGAGGAAGAGAAAGACGAAAAGTATCGACGCTCGTCGTTTTCGCAGGGGAGGGCGACGAGAGCGGGGAGGGCGAAGGGGAGACGACGAAGTCGGGAGAAGAGAGCGGCGTTTTGGTCCCGTCGGAGAAGAACTACGACGACGACGCGGACGACGACGAAGAGCCAAACTTTGGGGTAAAACCACCCGAGTTGGCTACTTTTCACCGAAAGACGGCGTTGTTTGCCATTTCGGTCGGTTTTGCCGTCTTTTATGGATTTCCGAAACCCGACGTTTTGACCTCGGAAGCGTGGCAATTGTTGGCAATCTTTTTGGCGACTATTACCGGGTTAGTTTTGAAGCCGTTGCCGGTTGGCGCGTGGGCGTTTGGAGCGATGACGGTCAGTTTGTTGACGAAAACGTTGACGTTTGATCAAGCGTTGTCCTCGGTATCGAATCAGGTGGTGTGGTTAATTTTAGTCACCGCGTTTTTTGCGCGAGCGTTTGTCAAGACTGGCTTCGGCGATCGATTGGCGTTGCTGTTCGTCTCGGTCGCCGGGCAATCGAGTTTGAGGTTAGCATATGGATTTCAATTAGCGGAGGCGTTGTTGTCACCCGCAATGCCTTCGACAACGGCCAGAGCGGCCGGTGTTTTCATTCCAGTCATTAAGTCTTTAGATCCGAGGACGCAGGAGTATTTGGTCGGGCAACAATTGCAAGGAACCGGGGCCACTTCGGCATTTTTAATGTCCGGCGCGGCGCAGAACTTCTTGTGCATGCAAATTGCCATCGGGATGGGTATTCCGTTCGTCAATCCGTTCAACGAATGGGCCGTTGCTGCTTTTGTTCCCGCATTGATATGCATGTTGGTCACTCCGCTGATTGTTTTCATCGTAGATCCGCCTTTGCTGAACGCGACTCCGAAGGCACCGATGGAAGCGGCAAAGAAGTTACAAGCCATGGGTCCGTTGACCGAGATTGAAAAGCGCATGTGCTTGTCCTTGGGGACGACTGTATTTTTATGGGTATTTGGTGCCCCTCTCGGAATCGCCGCGGTCGTGGCTGCCATGACTGGTTTATGTTTGATGCTCATCAGTGGCGTTTTGTCCTGGGACGACGCTTTAGAGCAAAAAGGCGCATGGGATACCTTGATTTGGTTTGCCATCTTGATTGGCATGTCGCAACAGTTGAACGATTTGGGCGTCATCGAATGGCTCTCTGGATTCGTTCGAGACTTTCTCATCTCGTGGAACTTAGTTGGCACCTCCGCGTTTGTCGCATTGCACTTGGCGTACTTTTTAAGTCACTACATGTTTGCATCTCAATCCGCGCACGTCGGCGCGTTGTACGGTGCCTTTTTGACCATGATGATTGCTGGAGGCGTACCTCCTAAATTAGCCGCCATCTCATTAGCTATGAATACGAACACTTTTGGTGGCTTAACGCATTACGCGAGTGGTCAAGCCGCCGTTTATTACGGGTCCGGTAAGATTGGATTGGAGAAATTGTGGAAGCAAGGTTTATACGTCAGTTGCGTCCACGCGTTCATTTGGAGCACCGTTGGTATGGCCTGGTGGTCTATCTGCGGCATATTTTGATAGATTTATTATATTCGCGTATATTAATAAAATAAGCACGCTGTATGAATATTTAGGGCGATGCACGAAAGAGCGATGAATAAGAAGCGAAAACGTATATATAAAAATGTATAGCGAAAGAGGAAAATTTTTTAATAGAGTCATCGGCGAAAGAAATATACTTACAAACATCCAGAACCACGCGCAATGCACGCGCGCTCAAGCGAACGGATCATCCGGACACCCCGGCGCAGCGGTATCTAAATCGCAATCCCCCAACGGCACAAACCTTTTATTAATCGCCGCGTTCGCTTCCACCGCTTTGAACCCCTTCAATTTGAACTTCCCCTTATTATACGAGTCCTTGAACACCGTCACCACAAACTTCACCTCGCTGGTGCCTTCTGGAATCGGCCGGTCGATCTGCGCCAGCACAACTCTCGACGTCCCCGTCTCGTTATTCGTCGCCGCTGAATTCCCATCGTAATCGTCGATGAAACCAAACACGTTCGCCGCGGAGACTTTCTTCTTTGCCTTTGCCGTGGCTGTAAACTCAACACACATCGCGCTTTTCTTGCTCGGTAAATACTGATTCGGCGGGCACTCCGTCGGCGCGTAGGACAAATCCGTGAGCTCGATTTCAGACTGAATCGCGTGTGACGGCGACGTTCTCGAGAGAAGCGTCGTCGAGGCGACCGTCATCGCGATGAACGCTCTTCTCGAATCACTCCTACTTTTGACAACTACTTTTTTCCCCGCCGCTTCCTCTTCTTCTTCTCCCGCTCTGCGCGACGACGACGACGACGAAAATGATCTCGCGGCGACGCCTCTTCCGCGCTCTCGCCGCTGCGCTCGCTCACGTGCGGTCGACGCGGTAGTAGCAGCAGCGACAACGTTCGCGGCGGAAAATTGATGACTCGCGAGCGTCTGCATGGTGATGATGATTTTGTAGCGCGTGTTGATTGATTTATTCTCGCGTTATCTGAGTTCAAAATATCAAGTTTAGGGTTTAATGTTTAGGGTTTTCGTTTCGTCGTCTTCGAAGAGAGAGATACGCTCTCGTAAAACACGCGTCGCGTGAAACACACATCTTGACTTTAAGATGACCTTTTCCATCGCACGAACGACGAGCACGAGCGAGTCTTTCGCGTCCAGAAGAAGACATTTTTCTCGCGGCGATGTCTTCTCTTCCTCAAAGCGCGCCGCTGCCGCGTGGGTGGTCTTCGCGGCGAACCAGAAGCGGATGAAAGATGATGCGCAGAGACGACGAAGAAGCGGTTTGGTGAAGAAGTCGACGACGACGATGGAACGCCGCGTGAAAGTCGAGGATAACGCGGACGAGGGAGACGACGATGAATTCGCGACGCGACGGGAGAGAAATGCGTGTTCTTCGTCTTCTTCTTCTTCTCGCGTTTCAGTCTCCTCGTTTAACAGACGGTCGTTCTTTCTTCGATCGACGAGCACGTTGGCGGTGTTGGCGTCTCTGACGACGGTTTCTTTGAGCGGCGCGACGACGGCGAAGAAGGCGTTCGCGGCGTCGTCTTCGGATTTGGCGACGACTTTACCGAAGGACTACACGGAGAAGCTTCGGTTAGCGTGCGAACTTCTTTTGAAGTCGGTTGAGTTTGAACGCGACCACCCGTCGGCGTCCGTCTCGGAACGCTTCGCCGCGGCGGACCCGGCGAAGCAAGCGGTGAAAGATTACATTCAAACGTGGCAAGGACGAGCAGAGACGAGAGATTTAGAGACGAGCGCGATCACGGGGGAAGTTTTGAGAGAATTGGCGAGGTACTATAAAAAGAACGGCAGTCAAGTCGCGTTAGACGTGGATTTGAGAGACGACGTGATATCGAAACTCACCGAGGTTTTAAACATGTTACCCGCTAAAGCGCCGACGCTCGCCGAACGCGTTCTGGGTATTTCAAACGCAGCGGAGAAGACGAAGAGTAAAGACGATTGATTCGTTGTTGTCAATCGCATAAAAGATGATTAGTTTGTGTATAGTCTAAACCGCGTCGAGAAGAACCCGAGTCAGTCGCATCCGAGTGAGTCTCTAACGACGCGCGCGCGTAACGAACTCTTCTTCTTCTTCAGAGACGCCAAAAACAAAGACACGCGCGCACGCCTTCTAAACTTTTCCCGCGCTTTCGAGAGACGAGAGCCTTCAAAAATGCCTGCCCCTGGCCCCAAAGACGGCCACGCGAGTAAAGCTTCGCGAGATTTACAGCTCACTCGAGGCACGAGCGCTAAGTCTAACGGTTTTAAGTACGGCGGCGGTACTCTCGATGGCGCGACGAGCGTGAGAACTGGAATCTCGAACAGCGCGAGAGACCAACTGAGCCGGCGGAAGTTACGGGCGAAGTTTTTAGCGCGGAAACGGAAGCGAGAAGAAGAAGAAGAAGAAAAGGAAAAGGGAAAAGAAAAGGAACGAGAAGAGGAAAGAAGAGGAACGAAAGGCGACGAAACGGCGAAGCGGAGAAGCGGCGGCGACGACGACGAAGAAGACGATGAGAGTGAAAATGAGAACGAGAACAAGAATAAAAGAAGGCGAACGGAGCAAACCGAGTCAGAAGCTAAAGAGAAAGAAGAGGAAGAGAAAGAGGAGACGGACGCGGTGACGTCATCGATAACGTTCCCGTGGACGTGCGACGTGTGTGAAGGGAAAACTATGCAATCCGACCACCAAAGAAACGATCATTTGAATTCGAAGAAGCATAAGAAGAACGTAGCGAAGCGACGCGGAAGGGAGTTGTTGAAGACGATGTTAGGAACGAGTTAGGATTTCTATCGCGCTGCTATATAACTCTATGTACTATTAAATTTTAGGCTACGTATATTAACTAGTATATTTTACATATCGCCGTCGTCTCCTTCTGCTTCAGTCGTCGAGGACGACACTTCTTCTTCTCGCTCAAATGTTTTCGCCTTTGCGATACATTTTTCCGCGTTTTCAACGTCGCACCACTCGACGCTCGCATCTTCCGCGTACAACGCCACATTTCTCAGAAGCGCGTACTCGAAGTCTCTCTTGCCGTTTTCGTACGCGTCGGGTTCGAAGGCTGGCGACGAAAAGTAGCTGAAACTTTCTCCGGTTTGCGCTCGATAACTGTAACTCGTGAAATCGAATCCCCAGACTTGGACGTATTTACACGTTCGTTTGGCGAACGCTAACGCGAGCAACGCGGACGGCGGCGCTTGATGACGCTGTAAGTGGTGCTCTTCCGCAGTCGAGGAGTAAGGAGACGATAGCAACTTCTTCTTCACCTCGTTATACTTTTCTATAAACGGCGCGATGATATCGGGACTCACGATGTCCCAATCGTCTTCGGGGAACTTGGTCTTCAATAACGGAAATAGTTCGTAACTTTCCGCGCGCCAGAGCAACAGTTTCGTATCCTTAAACTTTCTCAAGCGTGGATTTTTCGGGTCGACTAAGTCCTTTCTTTCGATTAAAGTCTCCACGGCGTCGCGGTCGAGCAGGCGAAACGTCGTGCGCAAACCCGCGACGTCTTTATATTTTACTCCAGTCGGCGCCAAGTCTATGCGGAATATTTGGTCGATGTGCGCGTCGAGCACCTCACCTGGTTTCGTTCTTTGCATACTCCCGGAAGATCCAACAATCGCACACGTTTTAAACATCATCTCCCCGTTTGCGTTCCGATCCATTCCAAGTTCGTCCACCTCCGGTAACGGTAGTTTTGAGATGAACGAGCGTTTAATCAAAGGCTGTTCGCCTTTTTCATCCTTCACGTGAGAGGTCCACTTTTGCACGTTTCTCCACCCTTTCTCATCTTCCACGACGTCTTTTGATAACGTCAAAGCTGACACGGTTTCCCCGGCATTCATCAAATCATCTCTATCTTTACTATCAAACAACACAGCGTCGTCGTCGTTGCCGTCGCCGTCCATTCCTCCTCCCTCTATCAAATCGTCCCGCTCGCACTTCCTCCCGCTAAACCCAAACTTACACTCGCACACGTCCGGCTTCACGCACTCGCCGTGAAACGAACACTCGCTCTCGCACGTCGCCCATTCGCACGCTTCCCCGACCCACTTTTCGCTCTCGCACTCGCACTTTTGCTCCAAAAATTTAAACTCGCCTCGCTCGCATCGTTTATCGCACGTCTGTCCGTAATATCCTTCGTCGCACGCGCAAAAGTCTGGATTCGCGCACTTCCCGTGCTCCGCGTTGCACTTCGCGTGCTCTTCGTTGCACACGGGTACGTCACACTCCGCGCCTTTCCACCCGTCT